>WNGK01002148.1_pt1 | contig 21378 bp, 10 predicted proteins | sample 5400601 | NCBI WGS metagenome assembly WNGK01 (sample SAMN13153376, study PRJNA577476) | soil metagenome | isolation source: 60 cm soil or saprolite under Garry oak tree replicate 1 | place: USA:California | collected 2016-06-15
GTTTGCCGACCACCACAAAGTCTATCTCGTAGGAGCGTCCATTGCTGGTTGGCAGCGTCTTATTACAGATGACAAGCCACGAGTCGGGCAGTTGCTTCAACTCCTCGGCTGCTCTTCTCTCTCCTTCAGTGATAAATGATCCAGTGGCACTCAATAATTCAGCCATCCCGCTTGCCTCTTTCTCTTGTTTATGCTGTTTATCCATCAATCTCTGCGAGAATTATTGCTTTGCAAACGTCTCCCTGCTCTCCCTTGGCCCATGGGCCACCGCCGCATCAGCAGGCGGCGGCACCAACCGCGTCTCATACGGCACCCCCGACTCCAGCGCCCGCTGCATCTCAGCATAGATTTCCAAAATCACCCGCTTCGTCCGGTACTCTCCGTACTCTTTCTCATCCTTGCGCTTCACAATCGGGAACGTCTCCATAATGTAGTCCACATCATCGCGCTCGATGCCATACAAATGAAAATACGCTGCATCCAGCTCGCAGCGCAGCAGGAAACGCCGCTCCTCGTTCCATCTGAAGGGAGGACCATCGTAGCCGCAGTCTTTGGCGAAGGGTTCCAGGTCCCAGGCGGTGTAGGTGAGTTCGAGAGCGCGGGGGAATATCCAATCACCCACTAAGTTTCTATTGTCCCATTCGCTTATCACCCCATATTGATTTGGGGGAAGTACTGGAAGTTGCTTCAGATTAAAGGGTTTCATATGAGTACCGCCGAGTTTCTGTCGAGCGATATAATCGAAGACAAACGATGAGGTGCAGCTACCAAAATATGTCAGTTCACGAGTGTATTTTCGATTTAAAACAACTGTGTGAAGAGTGTCACCACAAGGTAAAACAGGAAGAATACTGAATATTGCTGTTCGGACATTTGTGGTGTTTGTGATATCGCGAAACACTAGTAGAGCTTCTCGTCCATCTTTTATGAGCTTGGGCATGTGAGACTCATGGACCCAGTAGCGTGGGATTGACAACATCAAAGGATTATCATGCTGCGACTTGCTCAAATCACTATCGGTTTTTGATGAGCCTTCATAACTACCAAATCGATGATCGAAGTGCAAGATCATTTTGCCTTCATAAAGAGGCAAGCACTTTTCGCCATCTTTATAAAAAACATTGCCCTCGAGTTTCCAACCATCAGTTTCTAAATGTTCGCGAGTACGAAATAAGTGTGAGTCATTTGCCATATGAAACATTGAGAAGAACTTAATATCCCACAGATTCCCTTCAGGACTATCCTCCTTGATAAGAATGGGTATACGCTCATATAAAGCTTTTGTCAGTTCCATGTCTCGCTTCGAACGGAATATAGGACATGTACGAGTATTAGGATTTATCAGGGCTAAATCTTTGGCAGAGAGTGTAAAACGACGGTCACTATCTTGTAGCTCCTCTACCTGATGGAGAAAGAAAGCAAATTCAGCACCAAGCATGGCTGGTTTAGCTAAGCCGGTAAGGGTGAGCAAACAGAATTTATACCTGCTGTCCACATCTGGAAAAGCGCCTGCAACATTATCAAAGTCGTATAAACTAACTAAGGTGTAAGCCTCTGCTAAATCTCGGAAAAAAACCTTAGTTGTGTCATCAGTAGCAATGCCGGAAGGCACAATACACCCAACTCGCCCTGTAGGATTGATGACAAGACGCATCGCCTCGGCAAAGATGGCATAGGTATTTATATCACCTCGACCGCAGAGCGGATAGCGGTCCGTATCGCGCACTAAATGGCTCTCACCAGTGGCCTGACGCTGGTCCTCCATAAAAGTGCTGTATAGAGCAGGGTCTTCATACTGTAAGGCCGTGATCATGCGGCGGCGCTGTGCGGCATTGGCAGCATTCGCAATATCAGGGTGCCGAGTGGCAAACCATTCTTTTTCCTGAATCTTGATGCGCTCCCACGGCGGATTCCCCAGCACCACGTCAAAGCCACCAGACCAGCCCGCCTGATCGTTTTCGGGTTCTTCATCTTTTGATGGCACCCTGAACACATCCGGGAAAGCCAGGTGCCAGTGGAAGAACTGGTATTGTTCTCTCAGCCTTATAATCTCGGCCTTCATCCAAGGCGCGATGTTGAAGGGGTTCCTCTCGATGTTGCGGAAGACCTCTTCGGTGATGGGGTAGGCGAATTCGTTATTTTTCTTCCACACAAAAGCAGCACACCAGGCGTCGGCCCATAGCCTGCCAGACTCGTAAGCGTTGGACTTTACCAGCTTATCATAGTATTCTTGCTTGCGGCGCACCTCTTCTACTGTATTATCGCTCATCTCTTCCAGGTGCATCATACCTGCTGCCAGGTCGCCCAGGCGGTCCCACGGCCATTGCTGGCCTTGAGGGTCGAATAAAGATCGGTTCCCTTCGCGCTGGTATTTGTTCTTCTTCCTGTATTCGATGCAGATTTTCTTGTCGTCGCCCTCGATGGGCTCAAAGGCGCTATCGGGAATACCCTTTGCCAGCAGCGCGGGTGTGGCTCCCAGCAGGCTGTTGCCGCATTGAATATGCTGCTCCAGGAAGGAGAGCGGCTTGCCCGGCTCGATGGCCTCCATCCACAGGCTGACCTTGCACAGTTCCACGGCCATCGGGTTGAGGTCCACACCGTAGATGCAGCGCCCGACAACGTCGCGCAGCGCCTTGCGCCGGGCTTCTGGTGCGGGTTCTTCATCTCCTGTGCGGATAGCGGCCAGGCGTTTGGCGATGCGGTGGGCCGCCGCGATCAGGAAGTGGCCGCTGCCGCAGGCGGGGTCACAGACTTTGAGGTTGAGGATGGCCGTCTCCGGGTCAGTTTTCGCGCAGGCCTCGTCCAGCACAGGGTCAAGGGCCGAGTCGAGCAGGCAGGTAATCAGGCTGGTGGGCGTATAATAGCTGCCGGTGGTTTTGCGCTCGTTGCCGCCTGCCGTTTGCAGTTCGAAGCGCGCGGCCTCGATGTGCAGCAAAGGGTGCAGTTCCAGCAGCGATTCGTAGACGCTGCCCAGTTCCTCTGACCCCAAGTTTTTGTAGTCCACGGCGCGGCGCATGCGCCTGTCAGCGGTGAAGGCCAGCGAGCGGATGGCGTCGAGCAGGTCGTGGTTGGCAAGCTCGCAGTCCGCCAGGGCCGCAATGGCCTCGCGCGAGAAGAGGAAGCTATTCAGTGCGGGCAAGCCCAGTTCAGGGCAGCCCCTGTCCTGGCCGAGCTGCTCCATCACCAGCCGCAGCCCACAAAAGAGATCGGCGTGACGCGTGCCGCTGCGCTGTTCCGCCAATCTACGCAGCCGCACCGTTGCATAGTAGTGGGTGTAGCGCTCACGAGCAGCCGGGTTGGCCTCGGGGTGAAAGAGGACATTGCGATCTTCCGCCACGAAGAGCACGATCAGGCGGTAGACGAGGCGCAGGACCTGGCGGTAGTAGTCTTGCGCGGTGAGCGTGCCCGAGCGGAGTTGTTCTCGCAAAGCGTTGTTCGCGGGGTGCGCCAGGAAGCCGCTGCCGAGGGCCGTGATGGCCTTCTCCACGCCGTTGCGCAGTTGGTCGAGTGCGCGGGTACCCTGTTCGTGCGCGGCGCGTGACCACTGCTCCAGCCAGCACGCCTCAGGGCGCTCGGCCTCGACCCGCGACTGGTGGCAGAGCAGCCACAGCAGCACAAAATCGGCATAGACTTCGCCGTCCATCATCTCTTCCAGGTCGAACTCGACATAAGCCTGGCGCGTCAGGCTCACATTGTCGCGCAGGATGCGCAGCTGCAGCCCATTGGAGACGACGCCCCACAGGTGGCTTTCAGAACGGTTCAACAGTTCCTGTACCAGGCTGTGCGGGCTGCTGCGGGCCGCGCCTGCTATGCCCCTGCTAAAATGATCGAGGTCCACCTTGAAACTGACCAGGTGAATGGGTGTATGCTGCCAGCCGTGCGAGACGGGATAGCTTTTGTCGCCGATCTCGATGGCTCTGGATGTGAGCAGGCGACCGTAGCCCAGTTCCGAGAAGAGGGGCAGCAGCCAGCGTTCCCGCGTCAGTGTGGTTCCCGCGTCATTCGCAGGAAGTTTCTCCCTGCCTGCTTTGAACACTGTCCACGCCGCGAGCATGTGGTTCCACGCGCGGTTGATGGCCTCGTTGAGCTTCTCTCCTGATAGATGATAGGCATCGGGCGTCAGCCCGCCCAGGGTAGTATCGCCCTGGGCAACGCGCTGGAGCAGGTCTGTTGGGAGGATTGCTCCCTCGCTGCGCACGGTGGTAAAAATAGCCTGCTGGCCTCGCTTATAGGCTGGCATGTGCATATCCTTCTATATTTTCGGCAAATAGACATAGATCCCCAGGATATCCAGCGGCAACTGCGGCTCTACGCGGTAGCGCACACCGCGTATCTGCGAGGCGCTGCGTACCCGGCGATGCGCAGTGAGCAACTCCTCACCGCGCTGCTGCGCCACCTGGTTGAGATGTGGCTGCAGCACGTCAAAATCATCGAGGACAGTTTGCAGGAAATGCCGTGCTTCGTCAGGGGTGACATTGGCCTCTGCCTGCGCCTGCAGGAGCTGCTCGATGGCCTGGCTATCGTCGAGCCACTGCGCGTTGCGCGGCGAGCCGGAAAAGGCGATGACCTGGCAGTCCTCGGCCAAGAGTGGTCGCTCCTCTGCGCCGCGCTGCGTGACGATATGGAAGCGCAGGCGCACCAGTAATAGCGTCGTGCGGCGCGAGATGTGGCCGGTGCGGATCACCCCGCAGCGGCGGGCGACGCTCTCGCCTATCGGATCAAGCGCGGCATCCATGACGTAGCCCGCCAGCCCTTCGACCACCGGGTGCGTGCGGCTCAGGTAGAGCTCGCCTGCGCGCACCGGCAGTTCAAAACGCGCCTTGAGACGAGTGAGATTGCCAACCGCGTCACGCAAGGCACGCGGCGCCTCGCCCAGGTCAACCTGCAGTTCGCCCGTTCCATTCAAGGAGACTGTGGCTCCATAGGCGCTGAAGGCCGCTTGCGTGAAGATGGCAACATCAACGCCGGAGCCGATGGCGCTCTGTACCGCCTGCAATTCTGCTGCCACTTCGTCCACTTTGATGGCTTCCTGGGCGAACATCGTGCGCGAGCGCTTCTCGCGTTCCGAGACGGCATCCCACTGCTTGAAGAGATCGTCGCGCTCCTGCTGCCATATGTCCTCCAATCCCGGTAAGAGAAGCTGGGCGCTTTGCGCGTTTCCCGCATTTTCTCGCAGCAGCAGCCCCTCGAAAATGGCTTCGATCACCTGGTCGGTGTCGATGGGAACGGGCACCGAGATGCCCAGCGAGCTGCGGATGGTGCGGTGCTTGCGAATGAGCACATCCAGCACAATGCCATCGATCTGGTTGTCCAGGCCATAGTAGGTCACCACGCGCACTTGCTGGTTCGGCTGCCCGTAGCGGTCCACGCGACCCTCGCGTTGTTCATGGCGCGTGGGATTCCACGAGAGGTCATAGTGGAGCACGGCGTTGAAATACTCCTGCAGGTTGATGCCCTCGCTCAGGCAATCGGTGCAGACGAGTACGCGCTGGGGTGATTTCGCCAGTTCGAGAATACGGTTTTCCCGTTCGACGGGCGGCAGCAATCCGGTTATCGCGTCAACCTGAACGCTCTTCGGCAAGCGCTCGCGCAGGGCCTGGGCGACATATTCCGCCGTGGGAATAAAGCGGCAGAAGAGGATAGGCTGGAAGCCATCTTTGACCAGCGCTTCGGCCAGCTTGATGGCCTTTTGCAGCTTCTCGTCCTTCGACCCTTGCAGTGCCTCGGCCTCACGCGCCATCTCCAGGAGTCGGCGGCGCAACTTCTGCTGCTCTCCGCCTTCATCCTCGCTATCGCTTCCGGGCACCATATCCACCCCCTCGCTGGTGTCGGTATCCATTAGGTCAAGCACGGTGTGACGACCGATCTCATCGGCTTCGTCGACGGTCTCGGTATCGGCGACCGAGGCGCGGCTGCGCAGGGTGGCAACGGCAGCGGCAGGGCTGGAGGACATCGAGCGCAACAATGCCAGGGCAGACCACCAGCGCACGCGCTGGTGGTGTTTGTTGCCATCCAGCGGGTCGGCCACGGTCTCCCGCGTGTAACGCATCACCTTGTCGATCAGTCGTTTGTATTCTGGCGAGAGCTTGTAGTGCTGCTCGCTATCCACGCGCTCAGGGAAGGGAGTATCAGCTTGCAGGTAGGAGCGAATATCGCCGCGCCTGCGCTGCACGAAATGAGCTGCCAGCCTGCGACGTTCCTGCTCGTGCTCTCTTCCCGTCAGGTCTTGCGGCAGGTGCGCGAAATCTTTGTCAAGCAAGGTCAGCAGGGAGCGGAAGGCGTCCTCGTTGCCGCTGTGCGGTGTGGCGGTGACGAGCACGAGGTGACGCTGCGTATTTGCCGCAAGACTGGAGACGAGCTGGTAGCGCTGGTGGCGGCCACCGCGCCCCTCGTTGCCGGAGGCACAGGTATGCGCCTCGTCCACGACGACCAGTTCGGGGCAGGTGCGCAGGAACTCGTCGCGGCGGCGCTCCGACTTGATGAAATCGGTCGAGACGATCGCATAGGGGTAGTGTTCGAACAACGACTCGCCCAGGCGGCAGTTGCGCTCGAGGCGCGAGGCGGTGCTGGAGAGCACCAGTTCGGCGTCGAGATGAAACTTGTCCTGCAGTTCGGCCTGCCATTGCTCCGCCAGTTGCGGCGGGCACAACACTGCGAAGCGCGAGACCTCGCCGCGATCGATGAGTTCGCGCACGGCCAGACAGGCTTCAATGGTCTTGCCAATGCCCACGTCATCGGCAATCAGTAGGCGTACCGGGTCGAGTTTTAAGGCCATGAGTAAGGGGACAAGTTGGTAAGGCCGCGGCTCCACTGCAATACGCGCAAATGAGCGGAAAGGGCCCGCGCTTGAGCGGAAGCCGAGCCGCACCGCATCGCGCAGCAGGCGGCAGGAGCGATAATCGCCCGGCTGCGTTGGGTCGGGCAGATCGAAATGCGCCGCTTCCACCCGCTCCAGCGGGGCATAGATCCCTGTCACTTCGTCCTCTGTACCGCCGAGCGGGCGTAGCACTAGCATGTGCTCATCCGATTCTGGCAACACCACCCATTCTCGCCCGCGCGCTTTGACCAGCGAACCAACTGCGAACCTCATGCCTGCCTCCCAAAGATGTGTGGATAGCGGGCCAGCTTTGCCGCCCAGTCCTCCTGATGTCCAAAACGAATGACGATGTAGCCTATATCTTCCAGGCATTCCGTACTGACAGCATCGCGCTGCTGGCGTTCGGGATAGTCGTGATAATGCCCGTCGATGTAGATGACTGCCTGGTGATCCTCGTAAAAGAAATCGGAACGCGTGTCGCACGTCGCGATCAAATGCTGCGCGTGTGAGGGCAAACGGTGTCCATGAGCTTCCAGGTAGCGTAACCAGTCTCGCTCTAATTCGGAGTCGGAGAGGCGCAGGAGCCGCTGGAGGTGGTCGGACCGTGGCTGCTCCGTCGGGCCTGCCTCGACCTGCGACTGTGCAAGAGCCAGCAAGCTGTCGCGAATGGCCTGGCGGTCCAGCAGCCGGTGATCGCGCTGGTTGGAGTAGGTCAACAGGCAGTCGTAACAGGCTGACTCGCAGTCCTCCTGCGCTCGCAGTGCACGCCGCCTGTCTTCTCCCGTAAGCGGATCAAAGTGGCAGAGGCGCAGCGCTTCACGGGCGACCTCAGCGAGGGCCTGTGCATCGTTGAGCAGCCGCTTGAGCACGCCCGCACCGCCCTCGGCAGATTCGTAAAAGAGGATCAGGCTGCGTTCCTCCATACTGGGTAGGGGTTCAGCCGCCAGCTCGTTGTCTTCGAGTTGGTACTTCACCTGGATAGCGCTCTTGAGTATGGCCTGCAGCGAGGCCATGACGGTCGCGCTCTGCCGACTGGCTGGTTCAAACAACAGGCAATTGCGCCGGTCCTCGACATAGGGGATCACGCGGCTGGTACGTGGGGACATGGGATCATCGGGATCATCCACAGCCTGCTCGTTTTTCTGCCAGTAGCCCCGTTCAGTATCCAGCACAAACCCGTACTGCGCTTTGTCTTTGCGCCGCAGCCAGCCGAGATTGATGCGCCAGAGGGTGGCGGTATGCCCATAACTGAGCGTTGCCAGCGTCTCCCCGTTGCGCTCCACCTTGCCCAGCTGGTACAGTGGACGACCTTCGTGTTCGGCGAAGCGCACGGCGGTGCGGATCTCGAAACCGAGGCGCATGCGCTCCTCTTCATCCGAATTGATTTTGTCACGTCGCCTGGTGGCGACGTTTTGCAGGCGGAAGAGCTGCCGGAACGTAAAGCCCAGGGGAGCCTGGCAGCGTTCACACACATCAAGACCCATTCCGTCGTTGATGGGGTGCAAATAGCCGCACTGCTCGCACTGCTTCGCGCCACGCGTGGGTACATCCTCGTCATCCCTGACTGTGAGGATGACGCGGTTGATGAGATAGCGCGACCCTTCGTGGTAGACAATGGCGCGCGGGCCAAACTCGGAGATCGCCAGGAAGCGCGGGCGCGAGAGGTACTCGTCGCGCTGGCGGGTGCGCCGCCCGGGAATAAAGGCCGACAGCGGCAGGCGCGGGAAGTTATATCCCGGCAGAAAGCCCTCGCTGGCGAAGTAACGGTAACTGTAGAAGTCGGATTGTACCAGGCTCGTGATGTCGGTTAGCAGCGCAAGCTGTGACTCGGCTTCGGCGCGCAGGCGGTCGGCCTGTTTTTTGTCCTCCGCGCTGCGCGAGGCGTCAAGCATAATCAGCCCCTGTGCCTTTGCCTGAGATTGCGCCGCGCGATAGAGGCCGCGCCAGCGTTCGCAGGTGCTGTCAAAGTTGCTTGCGACCTGGTTAAGGACCTCGTCCAGCCAGCTCTCCGTGTACCAACCGGATTCGCGCAAGTCCTGCTGCAGCGTCTCAAGGACGTGTAGCGCTCGTATCTTCGCCCGCTTTCTGGCTCCGCTATCCTCGACACTCTCGCGCACGTGTCCCAGCAGTGACAGCGTGGGCGCATCGCCGGAGACATCTAGCAGGTCCTTAAGCGAACTCCCAAGCGTCAGCCCGGTCTCTGCCAGCCAGATCGCGTAGACGTGCGCCCGTACCAGGTCTTCGTTCGCCACGTCGAGCCTCGGCGGCGTCACCATTCCGGCGACCATCTGATCAGGCCGCTTAAAGAAATACTGATCGTGGGAGCTGCCGGTCGAACAATAGGAGAAGACCAGGGCGGGCTGCCCGCTGCGCCCGGCGCGGCCGCTGCGCTGTGCATAATTAGCAGGTGTCGGCGGGACATTGCGCATGTTGACCAGGTTGAGTTCGGCAATATCCACCCCCAATTCCATCGTAGGCGAGCAGTAAAGGATGGGCAAGGTTCCCGCGCGGAACTTCTTTTCTCGCTCCTCGCGCAGTTCATAGGGCACCTGCGCCGTATGCTCACGCGCCTCCAACTGGTGCAGGTTAGCAGCGGTGGTGCGATAAAACTCCACAAAGAAGGCGTTGGTGTGATGTCCCTCGCTCGGTTCTCTGGGGACACGGATCTGGTCGTGAAAAGCCCGTGTGCCGTCGCCGGCGACCCAGATCATCGCCGAAGCGGGCAACTGGTAACCGGGCTTGTCTTCTTTGTTATGTGGTTCAACCACTTGCTCAACCAACCCGGCCTTGTTCAACCCTGCTAGCAGGTGCGCGATAATCTCGTCGGTATCATCCAGGTGCAGTTTCTCTTTGTAACCCTCGAAGGTCGTTTTCCGCCGCAAGAACTGCCCAAAACCGCCGCGAGCGGAGAGATACACATTGCCGCCGTAGTCATCGTGCTCGCGCTTTCTGGGAAAGAGGATGGCAGCATATTCTTTGGATTCGTTTTCATCCAGCGCCCAGGGAGCGACCAGGCGCTGGCTACTCTGCTGCTGGATAGTCTCCTGGAAGAGCTGATCCAAGTAATCCACCTTGATGGCCAGCTCGCGCCGCATGTAATCGAGCAGCACCCGGCTGACCCTTGCCCGGGTCCCAGGCCCGGCGGAACTCAGTGCGGGATGACACTGTTGCCATACCTCTTCATCCTCGCACACCTCTTCCAACGACAGGTACTTGATGACTAGCAGGCCACACTGCTCCAGGTTGGGTGAGGTGATGCGCCAACCGCGCTTAAGATCGCGGTAGAGACGATACCCCAGCACATTGCGAAAGGCCTGCTGTGTCTGCACCAGCGCCTGGTACTTGACGTTCGGGTCGCTGGCGTAGAGGTGGATGGGCAAGGCCAGCGCATCGAAGACCCGCTGCGTCAGGTACTCGTGGCTCAAGCCGTGCTCTCCCGCCTTCTGCACCGCCCGGTAGAGGGCCGAACGCAGCACACCGACCTCGATGAAGTCATTGAAATGCCCGGCTTGTAGCGACGCGTCCTGGCGGTTATCGGTGAAGCTTAACATCTTCGGTGGGATGGACTGCTCCGGCGTCTCTTGCAGGCGGCGAATAGCAGACAGGCTCAGAATAGTGGTCGCCGTGCTGCGACCCTCTGAACTGAGCGAGGCGAGTTTGGCGAAATCATCACGCTGGCGCGAACCATAGGAGACGCCACAGTTCAGGCAGAAGCTGAACGGGGCCTGCACGAAATGGCAGCCCAGAGCGTTTTCACCATTTGCGTCGCTGGCTGTGCCATCGGCCTTGACCGTGACCTGTTGCGGTAGGGCTTGCCTGCGCGAGCGGCGCACACGATACCCGCTGCGCTGCTCCTCGATCCAGTCATCAGGCAGCCGTTCGACCAGAGCGGCTTCGTCCATAGGCCAGGGATTATCCTGGCTAGAGTACAGGAACCCGGCCTGTCCCTCGTCATCTCCTTGATTGTTCAGTTCACGCGGGATGAACTGCCCGCTCTTCCGGCGTACACAGTAGTAATCCTGCCCACACTCACGGCAGAAGACCAGCGGTAACAATACCCGCCCGCGGTCGCCCGGCACGTACTGCTGCCCCTGTAGAGTAAGATAGCGCTGCGGCTCAAGTGAAGCATAGATGGTATCGCCTTTACTGATGAACTGGTGCAGGCGAAAAGCGAAAGGTGGTCTGCTCGTCTCTGGATCCGGCTGGCAGGTATAACCTGCCAGCAGCGCATTCTGGATGGCCTCGACACACTGCTCGACGGGCAGGCCTGTCATGAGGCTCAGTTCGTGGGCCGCGCCCCTGTCGCCAAAAATGCTTTTCGGTGTCGTACGCACCAGCCGACCATCGCTCTCGGTCACACCGAACGTACTTTCAATCCAGGTTGACAGGGAGTCCCGGATGAAGCCCTGGTAATCGTGTGGAAGGTGATGCCCTTTCTCTCGGACACGCTCTGTCAACTGCTGGAGAAACTGCCCATCGTACCCGGCACTGCCGGTGGTGCGTACCAGCGTCTCACCAATCACGTGCTCTGGCTTCACAAGGGTGCCAAAGACCTGGGAAGCCATGGCAGCGACACTTGCCTGTTGTTCCTCGTAGGTACCGGCCCCGGCCAGTGTAGCTGAGGTGCCGACATATTGCAGTTCACCCATCGACAGGCGATCGCGCACGCGCCGCACCAGCAGCGCGACATCAGAACCCTGGCGGCCTCGATACGTGTGTAGTTCGTCGAGGACCAGGAATTGCAGTAATTGGGAGGTGAGTAACCGCCGTTCGATCCAGCGCGTCAGGATCAGCTCAAGCATCACGTAGTTGGTCAGTAAGATATCGGGCGGGTCGGCGATGATGCGCTGCCGTTCCTCTTCGGACTCCTGCCCGGTATAGCGGGCGAAGGTGACCGGAGCTTTTTTAGCACCCGGTGAGAGAAACTTCTCCAGTTCCTTGAGCTGACTATTGGCCAGGGCATTCATAGGGTAGACAACGATGGCCCTGATACCGCGCCCGCTGCCGTGGCGCAGCACGTAATCAACAATGGGAATGATGTAGGCCAGGCTTTTCCCGGAGCCTGTCCCGGTGGTCAGGACGTAGCTCGCACCGCTGCGAGCGACGCGGACCGCCTCGGACTGGTGTTGGTGCAGGCGCAAGGGGCGGCCTTGCTCGTCATCCGCGGACTTGTCCTTGCGAAAAATACTCGCGCAGCCAGGATGAAGCACGCCTTGAGCGACCAGTTCATCGATGGACTCACCGGGGGCAAATAATGGATTGAGTTGGATGAGTGGCTCGGGCCAGAGGACACCTTCCTGTAACTTCTGCTGAACGTACTGATTGATCTGTGGGTCGCGGATCTGGATAAAGCTGTTGATATACGAGGCATAGTCGTCGATGAGCTGGTTGCGGAAGTCGAAAATATGCATGCTACTTACCCCAGGAAGGAAGACAGCACTGGCTCTCCCATGCACATCCGTGTCAAATAGCCGTGAGCCTTCTCACTCTAACCGTTTGTTATCTAGCCGCTTACCATAAAGAGATACATGCTGCCTGCTTAATCGAAATATTTGGGATTCGTGATGCATTCTATAGCTGAATCACCTTATTTGTCAATGGAAATGTCGTGATGGCGGTACAAATAACGTGTTGTTTCACCGCAAATGGAAATGCGGGTGTATCGCTATATCTACCCCGATGATTGGGAGCACCTTCTTGGCTCATATGCGTTTTCCGTGCTCATCAGCAGTCCCACCAGGAGGCCCACAATACGCGCTGCCGCAAAAGCTCGAAACTGCCGCGCCCATACATAGAGCGTTTACTGAAATACCACATCTACGTGTTGCTTCACAGTCTGAAGGCTCTTCTGAGGCTCGTTTGGACCTTTGCCTTTGACAGAAGTGACACATGAGAAACACACGATGCACGACCATAAACTCACGAGGCGCAACGTCTATCAATGGATAACGTATGAGCACCTTCTGGAAGACCTTCTCAAGGGCGTTCACTTTAGGTTGCGTGAACGTAGAGCGGACTTCAACTAACTATACGTTTCACACATTTGAGTCGGTTGATCTGTTCCTCGACCGGCCCGTTCAGGTGTGCATCAATACCTCTCCATTGTTGTATCGAGCACTCTTCCAATCCAGCACATCAGCCAGCGTCCGTTGAAATCGCTCTAGCGCCTCTTCCCGGTCAGCCTCTTCTGGCATTGTTGTACTTCTCCAGATGAGCAGAATCTCCAAAGCACCAGGGTGTGTCTTACTCCAAATGATGTAGCGCGCAACCGTCCCAAGAAAAATGTGTTCACCCTCCTGCCTTAACTCCTCAAGCCTTTGCTGTAGCTTCTCTCGCTGATTGTCCAGTACAGGCACAACTATAGAGGTTGTCAGCAGCATGTTGTCTTCGGGTGAGGTACGCCAATCAGGAGTGTTTTTTCGGGGACGCCCTGAAATTTTGGGCTTAAATTTCTTGACTTCCTCTATTGGGATCATAATGACATGTGCAGCGCGCACTGCGGGGAGACGTCCATCTTCAATATAGGCATAGACCCTCTTGTCAGAGACACCAAGCATCTTTGCAGCATCCTTGATGGAGACGTACTCCGGTATATTTGGAAGATCAAGATATTCACGCATGAGCCTAGCGTACTGGTTATATACCCTTTTGAGATAGGTAATATGGGTAATCCTTTTGATATCTATTGAAAATGTGTTATACTCTAGAATATCGACAGTGAGGGAACCGGGATGATTTATTAGCTCACAAAACTCAACAGCCCATCCGAGTGTTAGTTTGAAACTGCGATAGTTATAAGTGAAGGTGGAAAGGGGAAGCGTGATAGTGTGGTCAAATGAGCAGATTGAACAGTGGCGGCTGAAGCATAAGTGGTATTTAGAAGACAAAACGGCAGTGACATCAGGTAAAGAGCTCGATCAACAACGTGCTCATGCCCGGCAAGAGATGATCGAGCTCTTGAGCTCCTTCCTTGATGGTGATTTCTCACTCAGGGAGTTTAACCGAGTGTTCCAACTGAAGACCCGTGCTGCCTGGAGCGTTTTTCATGTAGGAGGCATGTCAGGAGGCATGTTCCTCAACAAACTGGTCAAATATACCCCCAACGAAGCGACCTTTGCCCATCTGTTGCGGTTGATGATCCGTGCCCCCGAAGATACACGGGATGGGCAGAGACACATGCAGGCCTTCGTTCGCTTCTTAGAAGGGTTGATCTCTTCTCAACAGGTCCAGCGATCACAACTCCAACCTGCCAGAGTACCCTTTTTCCTGAGCGTCTGGTGGCATGTGCAAGCGCCGGAACAATGGCCCCTCTTCTACCTGAACTTGCGTCGCATGCTTATGGCAGAAGATGGAACGGTGCCAACCATGCAGGACCCAGTTGACTACTATTTTGCCTACCAGGCACGCTTTCTCTCGCTGAAAGCGGCTCTCGGGCTCTCATCGTGGGAACTCGAGCACCTCTTGACCTGGGATGAGCAACAAAGCCTAGCTGGGAATGCTCGTCCTCAAACGGACACAAAGATTGATTCCAAGCGACGACACTCCTCCAACGTGGAAGGGAGAGGTGGTTCTCCTCATACAGGACTGCCCCTGACAGAACAGCATACGCATATCCAATGGGTGCTAGCTAAGCTTGGCCAGAAAGTGGGTTGTCGTGTGTGGATTACTGCTGACGCTCACTATAAGCTCTGGAAGCACGAGCGCCTGGGCGATCTGAGCCTCGCGTCGTTGCCTATGGTATCGGATCCTGTCTTCAAGCAGAGTATCGGTTGCATTGATGTGCTCTGGCTCCTGAAGAACGAGATCATCGCAGCATACACCATTCCATGGGGAATCATGGATATCTCAACGCGCCTTCTGGGACTGTATGATTTGAAGGCACTCCTTCCCAAGCGTGAGGTGTATCTCTGTCTCGTCACGCCCAGCGAGCGCTTTGAGCAGGTGCGACGTGAGTTGTCCCGTCCTGTCTTTCATAAGTATCGTCTCCAGAAACAGTGTGGGCTGATTGCGGAGGAGTTGTTGCTGAAGCAGGAAGCCCATATCCTGCGGTGGGCAAATAGCCCGGTAGTGATCAAGGAACTCATCGACAGTCACAGCAATACCGGTCAGCAATAAAGTGCGTTCTCTGGTCAGTGTGTCGCAGGAGGAGAGCATGGTGGAGCAAGATGCACAAACCATCCAACAAACAACTACGATCCTTCCTTATTTTGACTATGAAGTCCCTCTCTTATCTCTCGGTGATAGCAGCGGCTACATTCCTGTGGTGGCGCTCTGTCGCATGCTCGGCCTCAATCCCAGGACCCACATCCCCCGCTGGCGCCGGTTGTTCCTGTGGGAACAGGCGCGCAAATTGCCTCTGCGGACGGAAACGCGAGGGACGAGAATCGTCTGGTGCCTGCACCTGGGCGCCTTGTTCTTCTGGTGTTCGTGCTTTAACTGGTCACTCGTCTCTCCTGAGCGCCAGGTGCAGTTGCGGCAGGCGACTAAGGCCGGGCTCAAGCACCTGGAACAGGCCCATCAGGAGATGCTGGCACGCTACCGGCAGATGCGCCACCTGCTCTTCCGCTTTCTGACGGATCATGCCGATGCCAGGACTCATCTCCATCAGCTGGCAGCGGGTATACATCCACGCCTTGATGCTGCTTCCTCTGCTGCGCTCGACATGCTCATCGAGGAGGGCTGCACGCTCATCGACGGGGCCACGGTCCATGCGCGGGCGATCCTGCAGGACCAGGACACGATCCCCATCATGGATGTCTTCTCAATTGATGCCGAGGGAAACGCGACCGAGGTCGGCTCGCTGCCCTTGTTCCCAGTCATCCGGCGGGAGGATGAGGAACAATTCTTTGCGCAAATTGACAAGCTGACTCGCTGGTATTGCGATTTGGCGAGATTTCTGGTCGAGAAAAGAACTCCTCGCAAGCGTGATCACGAAGATGAGCAATGATTCAGAAGAGGGATGGCTCCCTTTGAAAACACAGGAACATGTATGCAGCACGATTCCCTTGAGCACTATGTAGATCTTCGTCGGGCGGATATCGACCCGGAACTGTTTGCTGCAGCTCTTGCAGTGCAACAAGTCCACAGGCTGATCGCGTATGGGGGAAGCGGGTCTGGACGAGCTGGTGATGAGGATGCACTTCATCCAGATGATCTCGAAGCTTTTCTCGCTCGCGCAGTGGAGACGGCATACAAAACCAGGCGCTTTGAGCAGGAATGGCACAGGCTGCATCAGATGGTTCCTGGAATAACGATCGCCTGGGAACAGGGTCAAGTCCTCTTTCAGGAAGCGCTGACCCATGCAATGAGCGATGAGGAGCAGTTAGGTTACCTTTCTGAAATTGATTTTGCGGTGGATTGCTTTGCTTTCGTATCCGCGCTCAACACCTACCCGCAGAACCGGTCGCTGCAAGCATGGCTGATCAATGGGTACATGCTGGCGTGGCGGCAGCATTTCCTTAAGGATCAAGAAGGCGAGGATTCCACAGAAGTGGGCTTGTGATAGAAAGGGTAGTGTTATGGCTCAACACTTTGAAGAAATTGCGTCGTCCCTCCTACCCATCTGGGAGATGTCTATGCCAGACATTCCACCCCGGAGCCGACTCTACAACCTTACTCCTCTTGGCCTCAACAGTCCCCTTGTCGAGTCACTGACGAGCTACATATGCCGGTTGGCCTATGAACACCACGTAGAGGTGGGAACGCTTATTCAATACAGTATTGCCCCAGTCCTCGGCAAGCGCTATATTGCTGACGATAAAAGCCGGAGCATCAGCAGTTTCCTGCGTCACGCCAGCCCAATAAACGGCAATGGTACCATGGCGTCAGATTGGGTTAGTGTTCTAGGAGCGTTGACTCTTCGGCCGGATCTCACATTTCTCACGCTGCTTGTGGGCGCAGACGCTCTGTCCCAACGTGATCTCCTGCAGCCTGTTCGACAGTGGTGCCCAAGGTGCTATGACGCCTGGCGGCATCAAGGGACCATCATCTATGAGCCACTGCTGTGGTCAATCAACGGGATAACTGTTTGTCCCAAACACTCCCAGCAATTGGAAAGACGCTGCCCACACTGTTCCGCATCTCTCCCCTGGCTCACCTGGCGCTCCCGTCCCGGTTGCTGTTCAGAGTGTGGAAAATGGCTAGGAAAAGCTGACGGCCAGAGTCAGGTTGCGGAGAAAGAGAGATACATCGCAGAAACGGTCGGAGATTTCATAGCCCAGTTGCCACAATTGCCGCTCGCCATCCCTCGCGAGGGTTTAATCCAGTCATTACGGGACCTTATTGCAACGATAACTGATGGTAATATAGCAGGATTCGCCCGCAGCATCGGGCAGCCCAAGACCTCTCTGTGGGAACTGGTGCAAGGTTATTTCCCGCCATCTCTTGCGTTCCTACTTCAGCTCTGCTATCAGTTTCGTCTCTCTCTTCTTCAATTCCTTCTCGGTGTAAAGCAAATCGTTCCCGGTGAATCGCCTGTAGCTCAGGAACAAGCCCGAAAGCGGGATGTGCGTCGTCCTTTCGATCGCGAAAAAGCTCAACGGGCTCTTGAAGATGCTCTGGCTGATCGGCAAAGTGCGCCCCTCTCCATGCGAGAGGTAGCGCAACAATTAGGCCTCCCTGTCAGGACGATCGAGACCCATTTTCCGGTAGCATGTCGGGAGATTTCTCGCCGCTACGCCGCGTATCGCAAACAACAAGGCCAGCTTAGGAAAACGCGTTTGCGACAGCGTATTACTGAGGCGGCTCGTATCGTACTCGTCCGGGGAGAGAAGCTGACTTATCAAAGAGTGGGCTCTGTTATCGGCGAACCGGGCTGTTTTCGGGAGTATGAAGCTCGGCTGGTATTGCTCGATATTCGCTGTCGGCCAGATGAGCAGAATTCGCTTGAGTAGAAGGGAGGTGCAAAAAAATGCAATGGATTCAGTTCTTAATAGTAGAGTAGAAGATTTGTACTAAGTCCATGTAGGTTGAACAGTGTTTTCGCGCGGCCGTTATTGGGAAGAGACGGGCGAGAGAATCACTTCTGAGGGAGTGTAGGGAGATTGAACTTACCGGGCGTTTCCGGTAGATAGGAAAGGCCTTGGAGCAAGGAGCAAACGATATGATGGATGACCTCGAATTTTCTTTGTGGTGTGATCGCATGAATTTCTCTAAAACAACGCAGGAGGTGATAGTAGGGATTCGTTCATCTGAGCCTGTACGAAGTCGCCAGAGTCGTGTTGGGAATTGGACGGGTCGTTACGCCAGCGACAAGATGGGAAGAACAATTCAGTTTGAGAGCCGAACTCCGGAGTTTCCGGCCGTTGTAACCTATGAGAACGACGACGAGGTGATCGAGTATTACGACCAGCCATCGAAAATAGAGATGCGCTATATCGCCAAAATTGGCCGTCCTGTTCTATTTTGGCATACTCCTGATTTTTTCGTGCTGCGTGTTGATGGCGCTGGATGGGAGGAGTGGAAACCTGAAGAGAAGTTGATCGAACTGGCCGAGTCGATGCCAAACAGATACCAGCGAGACGAACAAGGGCGCTGGCGCTGTCCTCCGGGTGAGAGTTACGCAGCACAATACGGCCTAAACTATAGTGTGCGCTCTTCGGCTGAATTGAACCCAATCTATGTACGTAATCTGAACTTTCTCGAAGATTACTTGCGCGATCCAGATCTGCAGGTTGACAAGGCCGCTTTGAAACTCATGCGTGAACTATTTGCGGAAGAGCCTGTCATGACACTGAAGGCGTTGCTGGAGCATGTCGAAGCAGAGCATATCTACAGCGCGCTGCTCCTCAAGCACTTTTACGTGGATCTGAACGCGGCCCCACTGGCAGATAGCGAATATGTGCATATCTTTCGCGATGAACAGTCCGCAAAGGGCTACATCATTATGTCCGAATCCCCCTATCGGCCTCCCGGTCCCCCCTCGGAAGTCATAGAGATAGGGATAGGGCAAGGAGTCGTCTGGGATGGACGCCCATGGACGATCTATAACCATGGGGATACGTCTGTTACACTGCGTTCTGAGCGGGGTGACTGGGTGGAGATCGCGAGGGAAGAGTTTTACACCCTCGCCTCCCAGGGAAAAATCGCACAACCTATTCAGAAGGGACATGCGAACATAGGCGGAGTAAGCGATAAAGAACTGGCTATATTAGCTAAGGCAAACACGCAGGATTATCGAGAAGGGAACGAGCGGCACAAGCTCTTGAAACGATATTGGGCTGGCGAAACTCCTGAACAACTTGGTAGGGCCTACCGCACGCTACGCGATTGGGAAACGAAATGGGAAGACGCTCAGCGCGAGCACGGGCACGGATATATCGGGCTGCTCACCAAGTACCAGCGAACCGGCAACCCGGAGCGCAAACTGCCTGATGAGTCGATAAAGGCCATGATGGACTATATCGAGAATGATTATGAAACCGATAGGCAAAAACCGATAGTGCATTCTCACGGACAGATGGTCAAGTATTGCGAAGCCAAAGGCATTCATCCTCCGAGCTACAAAACGTACTGTAAAGAAATCAAAAAACGACGTGGCTATGATCAAACACTGAAACGCAAAGGACGTCGTGCTGCTTACCAGGAAAAGGTACCCTATCCCTACCTCGATCAAGGTACGCCGCGACATGGTGATTTCCCCTGGCAGATTGTGCATCTCGATCATTTCGAGCCGGATATTCAATTAGTCAGTTCGCGAACCAAAAAAGTGCTCGGTAAACCATGGGCAAGCGTGATGACAGATGCGTACTCGCGACGAGTCCTTGCGGTGTACCTGACATTCGATCCGCCGAGTCGCCGCTCCGATATGATGGTGATACGCGAGTGCGTGCGACGCCACGAGCGGTTGCCGCAGATCCTGGTGGTGGATGGCGGTTCTGATTTCAACTCCGTCTATTTTGAGGGGCTCCTGGCCTATCACAACATTACGAAGTTTGAGCGGCCTACTGCTGAACCCCGGGCGGGATCAATCGAAGAACGGCTCTTCGGGAAAACGAAGACGGCTTTTATCGATAACATCTTGGGGAACACGAAGGCCTTGAAAAATCCTCGGGAAATGACGCGATCGGTCGACCCACGCCGCAAAGCGACCTGGACCTTAGCTGCATTTTACCGGAGGCTCTGCCAGTGGTGCTACGACGTTTACGATAATAATTACCACACTTCGCTTGAACGGACGCCGCGCGAGGAATATGAGGCTGGCATCATCCTGAGCGGTGTGCGCCCCTACCGTGATGTGGAGTACGACCTGAAGTTTTTGATGCAGACAATGCCCACATCCGATAGGGGAGAGGAATTGCTGGTGCATTATCGAAAGGGCGTCCAGGTGCATTATGAGCTCTACTGGTCCGATAAATTTGCAGATGGGGATGTGGTGGGGACAGAGGTTGAGGTTCGTACCGATCCGTTCGACATCAGTCGCGTGTTCGCGTTCGTGAAAGGCGAGTGGACTCAATGCGATGCGGCGCATTTTCTGGCCTTGCGTCATCATTCTGTGCGTGAGTTGCAGTTGATCACCGATGAATTGCACAAGCGCCGGTCTGTCTCCGCCCAGCAGTATCCTATTACGATCAAGCACATCGCCGAGTTTCTCGCATCCGTCGAGGCGGAGGAGCAGTTTGGCATCCAGCGACTGTGCGATGCCGAATCCCGCGACATCCTGCAGGCCATTGATGTGAGCTACGCTGCTCAATTCCTCATCTTCCAGGCACCGTCGTTGCCGTCGTCTCCAGAGGAAGAGGACGATGACGAGAATGTTGTGGATGACGCAGAGATTTACGGAGACTACGAGTAATGGAGAGCAACAGCAAACCTGCTGATCGGGCGCGCTATGCCAAGATGACCAAAGAAGTGCGCCTGCAATCATTCAAGCGTATTACCATAGCGCATCCTCACCTGCAAGCGGCAGACAAAGCTCTGCGTGAAATGATCCAGGAACCTGGCGGTGCTTCCATCGTGAACGTGTATGGCCCGGCACGAGTTGGAAAGAGTACAATGAAGAACCATGTCATCAGGACGATTCTACTCGAATGGCTCCCACTCTTAGAGCAGGACCGAGAACGGGTCCCGCTTCTAAGTATTGTTCCAAGGCCGCCTCTGGATGGCTCTTTCAGCTGGAGGAATTTTTTCCAAATAGGGCTCGTAGCTTTTGATGAACCGTTGATTGACCGTAAGATCGCTCTTGAGAGGGAAGACGATGAAGAGCAGATGGATGTAGCAAGGCTCGACGCATCCCGGATCAAGCGGAAACCCCCGGAGGGTACTAAAGATGCCTTGCGTCAATCCTTTGAGACGGCTGCAAAATGGCGGCGACCGGTCGCCATCTTCATTGATGAGGCGCAACACATGGGCATAGTGAGTAACACGCGTCAGCTGAAGATCCAGCTGGAATGTATTAAATCGCTGGCTGATAGTACAGGAGCGATGTATGTTAAATATAATCCGGACTCATCGAAGAGATCGGTCACGGTGGCGAAGGCTTTTTGTGGTAGGCTAAAGAAAGCAGTGCTGTTCATCATCCTTGTCCTGGAGGAAGGGACATATGCCAGAGATCCGTTGGGAAT
>WNGK01002149.1_pt1 | contig 21377 bp, 22 predicted proteins | sample 5400601 | NCBI WGS metagenome assembly WNGK01 (sample SAMN13153376, study PRJNA577476) | soil metagenome | isolation source: 60 cm soil or saprolite under Garry oak tree replicate 1 | place: USA:California | collected 2016-06-15
ATATCGCCCTACTTCAAGCCCGCCGAAACCATGGCCGAAGCCGAGTGGGACGAGATCTTGAAGGTCAATTTGAAGGGTGTTTTTCTATGCTGCCGCGCAGCCGGCCGCGTGATGATTCCTCGGAAATCTGGACGTGTCATCAATATCAGCTCGATCGGTGGCACGGTTGCTCTTCCCCGGCTCGTTGCGTACTGTTCGGCGAAGGGTGCGATCCATCAACTCACGCGTGTACTTGCTGTGGAATGGGCGCCGCATCAGGTTCTGGTCAATGCGATCGCGCCAGGGTTCATCGAAACAGATCTCACCAAAGGCTTACGCGAAAGCCCAAAGCATTTCGAGTCTCTGATTCGGCAGGTGCCGCTCGGACGCCTCGGCCACCCCGCAGAAATCGTGGGTGCTGCCATCTATCTCGCCTCTGATGCAGCATCCTATGTGACGGGCCAGATGCTGCACGTCGACGGGGGCTGGCTGGCGCTTTAGCGAACTTTGTTCAGATACGAATTGCGTTGAAATAGCCGCTTTTAGTACATTCGCTTCAATCCGTTCCAAAAGAGGGGATTCATGCATAAAAAATGGCACAGCGTCGGTAAAGCAACCGTTGCCGTAGCGCTCGTCACAGTCGTTTTCTGTTTGACCCGGATTGAACGACCGAGCGCGCGTCGTCCGGCAGGCTATCCGCAATTGGTGTCGATCCAAGATTTCCCAACGAGTCCAGACTGGTGTCCGCCGCCTGCGCCGGCAGTGCCGGAAGATAGCAACTTATTTGCTGCGTTTGGGAACAGTTCGGTGTATGCAGGATCGCCCCAATCTGGGGAGACGGGGATCATCACTCGTCCCCCGATCCGCACGATCCGGGACAAGGATCCGATTTATAGTGCCGTCGCGGTTGATACGCGTTTCGACGAAGTGATCCTCATGGATAACAACATGTGGGGCCTCCGCGTATTCAACCGGCTGGATAATACAGAGCCTGACGCGCCGTTTACCGAACCCAAACGAATCATCTCGGGGCCCGAAACCGACATCCAGTTCAACAATGGCCTTTATATTGATCCGAAGAACGGAGACATCTATTCGGTTGAGACGGACACCGGCGACAAGGTGGTCGTGTTTCCTCGCGACGCAAAGGGAAATATCAAACCCGCGCGTATTCTCGCCACGCCTCATCGCGGATTTGCGTTGGCTGTCGATGAAGATAAGCAGGAACTCTTTGTCGGAGTGCAGTACCCGCCCGAGGTGGCGGTGTACCGTAAGGAAGCATCCGGAAATGAGAAGCCATTGCGCAGCCTGCAGGGTGAAAGCACCCGGCTATCGGACGTGCATGGAATCGCGATCGATCCCAAGAACAAGTTGCTCTACGCCGCAAATTGGGGTCATGTCAGCGACTACAGGATTGCGGGCACCGGCCGGTTCGAAGATCCTTCGATTTCTGCCTACCCGCTAAATGCCGAGGGCGATGCCGCCCCATTGCGAGTCATTCAGGGTCCGAAGACGCAGATGAATTGGCCTGCGCAAATGACCATCGATCCGGACACGGGAAATCTGTACGTCGCCAACGACATGGGCCATTCCGTCCTTGTGTTCAAGGGAACCGATCAGGGCAACGTGGCTCCCAGGCGCGTGATCAAAGGGAACCGCACCGGTCTGGCGAATCCTTCAGGCGTGTTCGTGGACTCGAAGAACAAGGAATTGTGGGTTTCGAACTTCGGTAATTCTTCTGCCGAAGTCTTTCCGCTCAATGCGGACGGGAATGTCGCGCCGCTGCGCACGATCCGCAGCGCACCTTCAAATAAGGTTTCTCTGAAATTCGGCAAAGTGGAGGCGCTGGCGTACGACGAAGGCAGGGATCAGGTCTGGGTGCCGAACTGAGTGACCCATCCGCAGATTGCGGCCTTCGCCCGGGAGGCGAAGGAGAATCAGCCGCCGGTAAGAACGATCGAGGGTCAGAAAACGCTGCTCAGCAGGACCATGCATGGTTTTTCCTACGATCCGATCCACGACGAAATCGTTGTGAATAGCCCGCTGACGCAGGCCATTTTGACTTTCCGCGGATCCGTCAACGGAGAAGAAGCTCCTATTCGCGTCATTCAGGGACCGAAAACGCAGATCCTTGGCATGGGCTATGCCGCTCTCAGCACTGTCACCGCCGATCCAGCGCACAACGAGATATTTCTTCCGATCGGCTCCGGTGGATATCGAGGCGCCGGGACGGGCGGACCCGAAGGCGTACTGGTATTCGATCGTATGGGGAACGGAGACGTCGCTCCAAAACGAATGCTTGCCGGCCCCGATACGCAGATCCGGAACTCGACTCCGCAAGTTGCCGTGGATCCCATTCACAATTTATTAGTCGTCAAGAGCAATGGCCTGCTGATTTTCGATCGCACTGCCGAGGGCAACACCAAACCCTTGCGAATCATTCGAGGACCCAAGACTGGAGGATTCGGCGGCGGACAAATTACCGTCTACGCCGAAAAGGGATTGATCTTGACCAACTCGATGGACGGCTGGGCCGTTTGGAGTATCAATGATGATGGAGATGTTGCCCCGCGCTGGAGAATTCCGGTCAAGCAGATCACCGGCGGAGGACAAAATTCCGGGATAGCCGTAATTTCAAAGCACAAAGAAATTATGATCGCCAGCGCCCTTCAGAACCGGGTGCTGACCTTCTATTTCCCGGAACTGTTTGATTGAACGGCCGGAAATGTCAAATCTCGAATGTCTGTTGTGCGATGTGGAATGTAGTTGTTTCAACCACCAGATTGCCACATGCGGACATGTCGCGCCGGTCCCAGTGTTCAGCGAAGACTTATGCGTAAATATCAGTTCCGAATTCCACTACAGTTGTTTCCCTTTGTCTTTGCGTCTTTGTGGTTCTTTACTGCTTCCGCCTCAGCTCAATCTCCCGCAGCCCTCCCCCGCACCGCAGACGGCAAACCCAATCTGAACGGTATTTGGCAAGTGTTGAACACGGCTGCCTGGGACATTCAGGATCACGGAGGGGAACTGGGCATCCCGCCGGGCCTGGGTGTGGTGGAAGGCGGTGAAATCCCGTACCAGTCCCAGGCGCTGGCGAAAAAGGAGCAAAACCGCGCAAAACGGATGACCGCCGACCCCGCCGAAGCGAACTGTTTTTTGCCGGGCGTGCCGCGTGCGACGTATATGCCCTATCCGTTCGAGATTGTTCAGACTTCCGATAACATGGCGATTCGTTACGAATTCGCTCACGCGCTTCGCATGATTCCCGTGAATGGGGCCAAGCATGCCGAAGGGCTTCCTTCAACCTGGATGGGAGACTCGCGCGGCCATTGGGAGGGCGACACACTCGTGGTAGATGTGGCGAATTTCAATGATGAAACGTGGTTTGACCACGCCGGAAATTTTCATAGCGACGCACTACACGTCGTTGAGCGTTACACGATGACCAGCCCGAACCACATTCTGTACGAGGCAACAATTGAAGATTCAAAGGTATTCACACGGCCCTGGAAAATGAATATGCCTCTATACCGGCACGTAGACAAGAACGCAAAATTGATGGAGTATGAATGCGTGTTTTACCTCCAGGAGGAGCGATACAAGAATGCGCCTTTCAAATAGCCGAACGGCACTAATTAGCATCGTGCTGCTTGCGTCTTCTGCAACTGCCCAGTCACCAAAAAAATTACCGGACGGACAGCCCAACATGCAGGGGACTTACACTCGTGCCGGTGTGAAGGGGCTGGAGGCAAATCCGCCGTTTAATCCCATTGATCCTGGCGAGAAGAATCCTCTTTCCGTTTCGAATCGCGAAGACGGACTCGGGCCATACCCGCGAATCTTCGGACAGGGTGGAAATGTTCTGCGCGGCGGCCAACAGCGCGTCGAACGAAGGCTCGGTATTGTCTTCCCGGAAGACAGAAAACTGCCCTGGCGTCCCGATGAAGATGCGAAGAGGCGGCAATTCCTGTTGGACATGAATCCGGCGAAGGACCTCAAGCACGTTGAACTGAATTCACGATGCGCGCTGCCCGGGCTGTTCGAGGGTGAAGACGGCAACAACCCGTATACGATCCTTCAGCCTCCCGGGAAAGTTGTGATTGTCTACGATTACAACCACACCAGCCGGGAGATCGACCTCAACCGGCGGGAACACTTCGGCAAAAATATCCGTTTGTTCATGGGCGACTCCCTCGGCCATTGGGAAGGAAGTACACTCGTGGTGGACACGACCAATTTCAACGGCCATGTGGCGTATTCCCGCGAGATACCGTATTTGAGCGAGGATTTACATACGATCGAGCGTTTTACGATGGTCGACGAGAACACGATCGAATACGAAGTAACGATCGACGATCCCAAACTGTTTACCGGCCCGTGGAAGGTTGCCGGTTCTTTCTCGAGAGTGGCCCAGGGGGTTGAGTCGCTCGAGTTCGCTTGCGCGGAGGGAAGTCAGACGCTGCAGAACATCTTTGGGCTGCCGCCCGCGACCCGTTGAGCGGAACGCGTCCACTCGAGAAAAATTCTCCGATGCGGTTGGGCCGGTTGAAGTATATTGTTGCCTCTGCGAGTAGCGGGATAGGGAGGGATTTGTGATTTATAGCAAGTTGTGGATTGTGCTTCTGATGCTGGGGGCGGCATCCGTACCGGCAGCCGCGCATCATGCATTTGCTGCAGAATTCGATGTGAACAAGCCGGTCAAGGTGAATGGAACCATCACCAGGTTTGAATTGACTAACCCACACGCTTGGCTATATGTCGATGTTAAAGAACTGGATGGCACGGTAACCAACTGGCGTTTCGAACTTGGCGCGCCAAACGCTCTTATCAGGCTCGGTTGGCGGACAGACACGATCAAGCCGGGTACGGATGTCGAAATTACAGGGTTTCGGGCAAAAGCCGGAGGATCGGTCGGAAACGGCCGTTCCATCAAATTGGCCGACGGACGCGAGCTCTTCAGCGGCGGATCGGCCCCGACTGCGGACCGATAACGCCGTCTCATCCAAAAATTCCATAGGTTTGGCATGGGATTCTATCGTTCTTCGTTGATTTTCATGGAAGAGCAGTGGCAGCGGAGTTGCTAAAATCTCCGCACGAAAGAAAGGGAACTTTTTGATGAACGCAGGAGTATTTGTAGGTTTGGACATCGGTCGCTCCAGCTTGCAGGCCGCGGCACGGCCGGCAGGTCAAAAATGGGTTGCAAAGGCCGATGACGCAGGGATCTGCGAAATCGCGAATGTGCTGTCTTCCGTACAACCGGAAATCATTGTGATTGAAGCGCAAGGCGGCATCGAATTGCCTGTGGCCGGCACCCTTGCCACTTCAGGCTTGCCGCTCGCGTTTGTGTCCCGTCGCAATGTCCGCGAGTTCGCCCACTTGGTCGGAGCGCGGGGGGACCGAAGTCACGCGGAATTGTTGGCACACTTTGCAGAACTGGCCCGGCCGGAAGTTCGGCCTATCCCGAACACTGTTGTTGAACAGTTACAGGCGTTGAAGACCCGGCAGCGGGAATTGTTGAACATTCTCGCCCTAGAACGAAGCCGGCTGAATACGCGTGTCACGCCGGTGCAGCGCAATATTCGGAGCCATATCTATTTTCTGGAAAAGAATCTTGCCTCGCTTGGCGAAGAAATCAACCAAGCGGTGCGATCCAGCTCAATTTGGCAATAGCGCGGCGCTGTCGGAATATTTTGGGACTGCCCGGTTCCGAGGGGAGATTCGTTGCAGCTCTTCATTCGCAATTGCGATCCAGGCCGGAAGTTCGTGAATCGCGTCCAGAGATTGCAGGTGGTCCGCGATTGCCGGCGGTATATTTCCTGAAGGTTCCTCAACCAGAGCATTGGCAACGGCAACCGCCGTCGGAACATCAAAGGTTTTTTCCAGCGCTGCGGCAGGATTGTGATGATACGCGACTGCTTCGACAATCGGATAGGGCAGGCCCCAAAGACTGAGCAGGTAAGCCCCCGCTTCAGCGTGAGTTATACCGAGCATCTCGGACTCGATTTCGTGTAATGGCCGGCCGGTAGCTTTCGACGCAAGCTGCGCCTTCACAAACTTTTCCGGAATACACACGGCCAATAGCAATTTTCCAATATCGTGAAGCAGAGCGGCAGTATACGCGTTCTGGGTTTGACGCCGTCCCGTTACCAGGCGCTTTGCCACTCTCGCCATGATCAGCGCGTGTTGTTGTTCAGTGTCGAATGAGAAATAAGAGCGGACGCCAAGGCCGTCGAGAGCGGCAAAGATATGAACCGCGAGCGACAGGTTCTTGATCAAGTCCATGCCTAAATAAGAAATGGCGGTATGGAGGCTCGTGATCTGTTTCAACAGGCCGAAAGCGGCAGAGTTGACCAGTTGAAGGGTCTTGGCTGCCATCGCCGGATCTTTCTCGATGATCCGGGCCATTTTTTGGTTCGTCACATTCGGATCTGCCATCGCCTGGTTCAGCTCCAAATAGACGGCGGGAATCGAAGGCAGTTGCTCAAGAGCGCCGATTTTCCTACGCAGCGAATCCGTGAGTAGTTCGCGCAGCCGGCAGGTCCGTTCGACAACGTTCAACAGAGTGTCTGGATCCAAAGGCTTCGCGAGTATTTGCTGTGCAGTCGGGAGCGCAATGAAGATCGAATCGAATTCGTAAGGCGAGCACAACATGAGACGAATGATGTCCGGATGTTCCTCCTTGATCCGTCGAAGAACCGTCGTAGCGTCCAGTTGACGCATATGCAAATCGGTGACAACGACATCAATCGGAACCCTGCGAGCCGCCTCTAGGGCGGCGTCGACCCCCAACGCAATTATGGTTTCCACCTGTCCGCGATATTTTTTCAAGGACTCACGATGCCTATTCAGCACTTCTTCTTGATCGTCGACAAAGAGTATGTTTCTCATAGTTATACCCAGGTGTAGCGGCGGTATGACCGCCGCTACAGTTTTCCGTTCTCCCTGCGTATCGACGGGCGGGGCGGAGACCTTTATAGCGGCGGTATTTTTATCCGGGATTCATCGCTTCCGCGACGCATGAACATTTTGTGCTTTTCTGGCCTTTCTATTTCCCGCTCCTATGAAATCGTTCCGATTTGGGCTAACATCTGGTCCGGATTTACGAAAGGAGATTTTCAAATGAAAATCCGCTTCGGTGGTTTGATCGCCATCGCTTTTGTAATCGTTACTACCTTTCTTCTGATACCTGCTTCGGCGATGGCCCAGTCTGCGGCCTCCAAGGATATACCGCGCCTTCCGAACGGAAAGCCGGACTTCAGTGGCGTTTGGGACCACCCACGCGTTCTTGACGTCACCCGGGATGGAAAGGGATGCGGCGGAGGCACACCGGGGTGCACACAAAAAGGCAATGGAGAGCTTTCCCTTACTCCCGAAGGCGCAAAGCGATTCAAAGGTCCCCGAATTGATTTCACGGCTTACTGCCTGCCCTGGGGGTACTCGCGGTCAAGTCAAGTGGAGTATCCACTCGCGATCATGCACCAACCCGATCGTCTGGCCTTCCTCTATGAATCGAATAACATTTTTCACGTCGTCCATCTGGATGGACGCGATCATCCCAAAGACCTGGAACCGAGTTGGATGGGACATTCCGTAGGGAAATGGGAAGGCGATACGCTAGTCATCGACTCGATCGGTTTCAATGGAAAGACATACATCGATACAGCCGAGCACCCATCCAGCGATGCGCTTCATGTGACAGAGCGCATCGGCTACGCGGATCCGCAACATCTTAATTACGAGATTACGTGGGAAGATCTGAAAATGTACACGAAGCCCGTCAAGAATACGCGCGTGTATGCGCGTATGAAACCGGGCGATGAACTCATGGAATATTGGTGCATGGAGAACAACAAGAGCCTCCTCGAGCACCACCTGCCGGATCTGAAACTGGATCAGTTAAATCAGTAGGGAATTCCCTACTTCTGCGCGTCCGAGGCGGTGCATTTCCCGTCCTCGCACCTGTTGTTCTCCTCGCACACCTGTTCGTACAGCTTCCATGTGGGATGGAGCTTCATTTCGAAGGCTTGCGACCACGCTCTTGTGAAGATCTTGGGATCGTCGATCGTAATTTGATAGGAGGCTGTCATGGGATCCGTGTATTGGATCCGCTCGATCACGTGTAGCGCGTCGCTGTGATAGCGGATTGCGGGACGCGTGGTGGCGTCCAACGTCCATTCACGCAATCCGATCGTATCGATGACGAGGGTGTCTCCCTCCCAATGCGCCACCGAATCTCCCATAAACGTGGGTTCGACATCTTTCGGGTGAGGGCGCCCGTCTGTGGGCACAACGCGGAAGAAGTGCATGTATTCATATAGGAAGATGACGACACCGGGATTCTGAAGAATTTGAGTTGCGTATGGGGCCAGCGCCTCACGCGGGAACCCGTCCGGCAAGCACTTCGCTGTCGGATCATCATGCAGGACCTCGCCGGTCTCCTTCTGCATGAATAGGGCCTCGCCTCCCGGTTTGAAGGGAGCGAAGTTTTTGGGATCAAAGTTGGAGACTCTGGGAGTGTCGGTGTCGTTCGGACCGACCCTGTGAGTGAAGCCCGGCCCAGCCCACAGGCCTGTGAAATCCGGCTTCCCGTCTGCAGTGCGTGGGATGGACTGGCGAGTGGGAACGGCTTGACCCCAACCGGGCGCCGTCATCACCACGAAGACGGCAAGCCACAACAGCACGGGCAAACGAATCTTTCTCATATAGAACTCCGACGATGCTGCCGGCTATTGCGGGACAACGTCCTCGGCGGCGCCGGCAAATACTTTGCGGCCATCCGCAAAGGTGACGTTACCTCCCGACGCATTATTGGAGCCGTCCTTTGCGCGAAACCCTTCGACCTTGACCGTATCGCCCGGCTTCAATACATCCCTGGTAATTCCGCGCCGCATCAGCATGCCCGGAGGGCCACCTGAAAAACCCCATGTAGTGATCTTTCCGCTATCGTCCTTCACGTCCACGTAGAACCAAATATGCGGATTAGTCCATTCGACTTTTTTGACGACACCCGTCACTTTGACGGGTTTAGTAGCGTCGTATTCCGCCTGAAAAGCGTGATGCGCAAATACGGCAACCGATGAGAGGAGCAGCACGCCGGCCGCACATACCGCAAACCTTGTTTTCATTTGCAACCTCCGATTTCGCCATCTCCTACGCTAAACTTGCGATAAATCTACCCAGTACTCCATCTGTTTGTAAAGCTTCATGCGCTAAACCTTGACAGTCTGGGGATTCGATGAAATAACGTCCCACAGAGGATAGCCGCCAAGACCTCGACTATGCTGCCATAGCGCGCTTCGGGGAGTGCCGTTGAAACCAGCATTAAGCCAAACCTTGTACCGCCGTGGCGGCGACCATCCTCAGCAAAGGGCACATCCGATTTCGTGAGATGATCGGTCGGGTATGCCATCCTCCGCGTTGTGTCTTCCGCTTTGGAGCTTGATCCCGTTCGTCCTAATGCTGGTGTGCATTGCAGTCTTGCCGATGGCAGTTCCTGAATGGTGGGACAGCAACCGGAATAAGACCATTCTGAGTATTGCGTTTTCGCTGCCTGTCTTTGCTGTCGTATTGTCGTGCGATCCGCGGCTGATGTGGCATTCGATTCTGGACTATTTCTCGTTTTTGACGTTATTGGCGTCGGTATTCGTGATAGCCGGCGGGATTTACGTCAAGGGAGAATACGCCGGCACGCCTGTGGTCAACACTGTCTTTCTTGGAGTCGGAGCAATCCTTGCGAACTTGATTGGAACCACGGGTGCGTCGATGGTCTTGATTCGGCCGTTCCTGCGTGCAAACCGTCCAAGGGAGCATCGATCCCATCTCATCGTGTTCTTCATATTCATTGTGAGCAACACTGCGGGCCTGTTGACGCCCCTGGGTGATCCTCCGCTTTTTCTTGGATTCCTGCGCGGGGTGCCTTTCCACTGGACCTTGCGCCTGCTCCCACAGTGGGCATTGGTGGTGGGAGCGCTTCTGATTCTATTCAATATTTATGACGAGTGGGTCTTTACAAGAGAAGAAGTAGAAACCCATCGGGCTCTGGCTGAAATTGTGCAGGCGCGACATCCCCTTCGCATCGAGGGTGGAATCAATTGTTTTTATCTGCTGGGCGTCATGGGGGCGGCCATATTCAGCGGATACTTTGGTTGGCCCAGAGGTATTCAAGAGAGCCTCATGATCACAATGGCCGTGCTGTCGTGGTACACGACACCACGGGCAATCCACCGTGCCAACCATTTTCATTTTCATCCAATGGTCGAGGTGGCCGCGTTGTTCCTCGGTGTTTTCGTCACGATGGCTCCCGTCTTGGAGATTCTCAACGCACGCGCCTCGGCTTTTGACTTGAAAGCTCCGTGGCACTTTTTCTGGGTGTCGGGTGTGCTGTCCAGTCTTCTCGACAATGCCCCGACATACATGACGTTCACCGCAATGGCATCGGGATTAGTTGGCGGTAGCGCCGAGAGCTTGGGTTCGTTATTGCAATCAGGACGAGGAGAATCGTTGTTGGCGGCAATTTCGTGTGGATGCGTGTTCATGGGAGCGGCTACCTACATTGGCAATGGACCAAACTTCATGGTGAAAAGCATCGCGGAAAGGCAGGGCATCCAGGTGCCGTCGTTCGTCCGGTACATGCTGTATTCCGCCGTCATCCTGATGCCGTTATTCATTCTCGTGACATTTGTCTTCTTTCGAACTTGAGCTAGTGACACAATGCGCCCATGAAACTGATCCAATGCATTATCCGGCCGGAGAAGCTTAGCGATCTGGTTGCGCGCGTCGAGGGCATGGCATCGGGCCTTACGGTTTCCGACATCCGCGGGCATGGTCATCAGAAAGGACAAACCGCTGTTTACCGCGGTCAGGAGTACCAAGTATCGCTGCTGCCCAAGACGATGGTCGAAATTGTCGCCGACGAGAGAAGGGTTGACGACATTATTAAAGTAGTTACCGGGACCGCAAGGACCGGACAGATCGGTGATGGCCGGATTTTCATTTTGGATGTCGATCAGTCGTATCACATTCGCACTGGCTCCATGGACTAGTCGCGTAATTCTAAAATCCGACAAAAATGTATGGACACGGCATTAAAATTCCGTTATAAAATCCCTACTCGATACAACGAAGTGTCGGGCTGAAAGACGACGAAGTCTTCGATCCGTGTTCAGGGTCGAGGGCTTTTTTCGTTTTGGCTCAAGTTTCGGACATCGCCGTCCGGCCGTTTGGACATTGCCGTCCTCGATTTTGCCATCCATAAATCAATAAGGAGAGGGACATGTCATCGAACGAGAAACCAACCACGAGGCCCACATTGGGTCTGGGCGGTCTGACAATCAACGCAATGGCGCTGATCGCGCCTGGCGCATTTCTGTGGCTCACATTTTTCATTCAATCCTCGTACGGTGCGCCGATGGCCGCGCAGGGGATGTGGTTCGGTATTTTCGCCGCCTTGCTGCTTTGTCTGGCCACGGCCATCGCATACGCGGAACTTTCCAAACTCTATCCAGGGGCGGGTTCTTCTTACTTCTTCGCGGAACAAGCGTTTCTGAGTAAGACCCACGCATACAGATTCGCGCGAATAGCCAAATTCATGGTGGGTTGGGCGAGCCACCTTTATTACTGGGTTTATCCGGGACTGATGGTTGGCGTTACGGCGCTCGTCGTCGGTTATATGGTTGGGCAGATCTGGCCGGACACTTTCAACGCAGCCATCCCCAGTCCATTGTTCATGATCGTCTTTTGTCCACTTTTTGCTATTGGAGTCGCCTATATTTGTTTCCGCGGCGTCACCGGCACAACGGCGGTGAACACGGCGATTAACGTCATCCAGATTACAGCCCTGGTCGTGTTTTCGGTTATCGCTGTGGGTTATCGCTTGAACCATCCGCAAGGATCCGTGGGAATCACGCTCGACCCAAATGGAGCGCCGATAACCAAGGTCCTTGCCACAGACAAGGATGGAAAGCCCGTTAAGGATGCGCAGGGTAACTTTGTAATTGCAAAAACCCCGGACGGCAAGGAGCAGGATTTCACCGTCGACTATTCGATGCCGCTTCAGAAGGGACCTTCGCCCGATGATCCCAAAGTGATGGTAGACCAGTTCCAGTATCACAACTCTGGAGCATCGGTCGTGGCACCACACAACTTCAACTATATGTTCATCCAGGCGTGTATCGCGATCTTGATTCTCGTTGGATTCGAATCCGTTACTTCGATGGGTGAAGAAGCGAAGAACGCGAAACGGGATATCCCAAAGGCCGTCATCCTTTCGCTGCTGATTCAAGGTCTGGTGTGTTACCTGATCGAGTATTTCGCGGCAAATTACTTCCTGCACAACGGGTATCAGATCTCAAATGCCTTGGGCTCGGCGGCGCCCGTCGGCGACATGATGATTATTGTCGGTACGTGGCTATTCGGCAGCGCGGCTGCCGGAAAGGCATTCATGTTGGTCCAGGCGTTCACGGTATTTCTCGCACTCGTCGGCACGACTCTATCCTGCATGAGCACGGGAGCGCGCGTGACCTACGCCATGGGCCGTGACGAAGAAGTGCCGGAGCATTTCGGAATGCTGCATGGGGAGAAGCTGACGCCGCATAGGGCGATCTGGACACTGGCGTTCCTTTCGGCGGCAATTGCGATCGTCACGATCCTGTTCAATTTCGCTGGGCCTGCGGCTCAAGCGGATGACACGATCAAGGGACTGCCGCAGAACTTCTGGTACAGCTTTGGAATCTGGAGTCACGATTTAGCTGCAAAGATTCCGCAAAGTTCGGTGGTCATCACGCTGGTCAGCAACTTCGGCACGTTCCTCCTGTACATGATGACGTGCATCGTTGCGATCGTCGCTTTTCGCGAACACCATACCTTCAGTGGGTTCAAGCACATGTTTATTCCGCTGTTCGGAGTTGCGGCAAATCTGATGTGTATGCTGTTCTATCTGATCGGACCATTCATGGTCACCGGCATGAGTTGGCGTGAACCTTACGTTGCACTGGCCATCTGCGCCGTGTGGGGCATCTACGGATTGGTCTACTTCAAGTCTTCGAGCGCCAAAAAAGGCCGCGAGATCTACGTGACGGCCGCTCCGAAAGTGAAGGCGTAGGAAGTTGGCCACAAAGAGCACAAAAGTTTTATCCTTTTGAGTCTTTTGTGCCTCTTTGTGGCTAAGAAATCTTGAAGCTAACATTCGCTGAACTCTCTTCAACTGGGCCCGTTCGTCATCACAATGAGGATTGCGTCGGATTCTGGCAACCTGAGAGTGAGGACGAACGGCTCGTTCATGGTTCAATCGCTGCGATCGCAGACGGGGTCGGCGGGCTAAGCTCCGGTGAGATTGCCAGCCGGATGGCGATCGACATCGCGCTGAATACTTTCAAGACCGCTCCGCGCGGCAGCAAACCCAATCAAATCCTCGACGACATCTTCAAAGAAGCGAACCTCGATATCTATAACTTCGGCGTCGAATCCGAGTTGCGGAGGATGGGAACCACACTGACGGCCTGCATACTTCGCAACAAGGAAGCCTATATTGGACACGTCGGCGATTGCCGCGTATATCTGGTCCGCAACGGCCAAATCAAGAAGCTCACATCGGATCATACCTACGTCGAAATGCAGCGGAAGCTCGGCCTGATTTCGCAAGAAGACGCCATGTCCAGTGAGCTGCGTTCGGTTTTGACGCGCTCTCTCGGCCAGAATCCGATTGTTCAAGTGGATTTCGCCAAATCTGCGCTCCAGAACAGAGATTGCCTCATTCTTTGTTCTGACGGGCTGCACACGCTATTCATGGAACATGAGCTTGCGGATGTGGTCACGCGTATGACTCCCGCAGACGCATGCACTTATTTCATCAACACCGCAGAAAATCGCGGAGCCGAGGATAATATTTCTATTCAGGTGGTTCGCGTCGAAGAGGTACGCAAGACCGCGTTTTACCAAGGATTGTCGTCCCTGTATGCAGCTAGTAAAGCGGAAAGTCCTACGCCGGTGAGCGGTATCGATGTTGAAGTGGGGCAAGTTCTGGACGATCGTTTCGAGATTATCGAAACGATTCATCGGAGCGGCATGAGCACGGTCTTCAAGGCCATCGACCGGAAGACCGGCGAGACGGTTGCGGTAAAAGTTCCGCTGATGAATCTCGAGGCCGATCCCGCATTCTATTCTCGCTTCGAACGGGAAGAAGAGATCGGCAAGATTTTGGATCATCCGGGAATTCTAAAGATCATTCCCGTCGAACAAAAAAGCCGGCCCTACATCGTCATGGAATTTGTGAAGGGGCAAACTCTGGACCGGCTCATGCAAACGGTGGGTATCCTGCCGATCGCCGACACATTGAAGATCGCTAGCCGCCTCTGCGATGCGTTGCAATACATGCACGATCATGGCGTGATCCATCGCGACATGAAGCCGTCCAACATCATGCTGTGCGAGGACGGCACGCTTCGGATTATGGATTTCGGGATCGCGAAAACTGAGGCGATGCGCCGGATCACATTTGGTGGATTCTCGCCCACCATGGGTACGCCGGACTACATGGCGCCGGAACAAATCAAAGGAAAACGCGGCGACCAACGCACCGACATCTATAGCCTCGGCGCCATCCTTTATGAAATGCTCACGGGCCAGGTGCCGTTCCAGGGCCCGAACGTCTATGCCGTTATGAATGCGCGGCTGGTTGGCGATCCGCCTGCGCCGCGGAGCCTGAATCCGGAAATTTCTCCCCAAATCGAAGAGATTGTCTTACACGCGATGGAGCGCGATCCATTCAAACGCTATCACTCGGCTGCGGAGATGAAAGCGGAACTGGACGCGCCGGAATCCGTGCATATCACCGGCCGGCACCAACGCCTCCGCCCTGCAGTTCCTTGGAAAAGAAAATTCCGCCAAATGCGCATGTATATCTTGAGTGCCCTTCTCCCGGTGGCGGCGTTTCTGCTCCTCTGGTTCATCCTGAGCCGGCAGGGACATTAGCCCGATGCGGCAAACCGGTAGCCTACCCACGGTTCGGTGAGGATGTACTTGGGCTTCGCGGGGGTCGGCTCGATTTTCTTCCGAAGATACGTGATGAAGACACGCAAATAATCGATCTGATCGCCGTAGTCCGGCCCCCAGACGGCACATAGCAGTTCTCGATGAGGAATCGGTCTTCCGGCTTGTGAAACAAGGTATCGAAGCAGGTCGAACTCTTTGGGCGTCAGACGCACGTTTTTCTTTCCGGCCCGAACTTTTCTCATCACGAAATCGATCTCCAGACCATCGGACACATATGCGCTCGCCAAGGTATTGCCGGAGACGCGTAGCTCCTCCTGGATACGTACGCGAGATCGCTCAAGCGAATTCTGGTGAATCTTTGAACGGACATTGTTTTTCGAACCGCGTCTGAGCGGTACCAGACCCATCAGACCATTCCGCTCGAACGCCGCTCGCGCCTTGTAAAACACCTGACGCGACGAGAATCCGAACGTACGGATTGTTTCGGCAATTGAGTGTCCGTTGGCGACACGACGAAGCATCTCGTACTTGACCTGAACGATGTCTCGGGCGTCAAAGAAACCATCGTCGCTCGCGAATTGCTCATCGATAACCGCTTCTGGATTTGGATTGAGCGTTCCCTGCGGAGTGAGATCCTTGAGCTTACCGTTTCTGAATTTCATTGCTCTTCGGTCCGATCATGGCATCAAGCTATTTTCTTGAGCGAAGCCAGGACCGCAAGGCGGTAATGCCTGGCACCAATACGCAACCAGCAATCACAGGAATGATTGGTGCCCGTCCGTAATAGATAAGGATAAATCCCACAACCAGTGCAGATCCCCACATGAGCCGTTGCTGTTTGATTGCTTCGTAGGGTGTTGTCATTGTCATGATTGCTGGAAAGTCTCCGAATTTCTTATCGCATGAATGCCATCACAAAGATAATGGCCGCGGCGAGTACACCGCTGCCGAGCAAAAGCATGGGAGCGCTAAATGGTTTCGTAAACGACGGCCGGGCGATTCCGTTGCGTTCGCGCTCCCGCTCTTCTTTGAGTAATTGCGTGAGCATTTTTCGTTGTTCGAGAGTTTGCAGGCATTTCAACGCCCGCTCCGCCGCCTCATAGCCGGGTTTCGGAGTTCGCAGTTTGAAATGGAGTTGTGCAAGCGTGAAATGCGCCGCGAAGCTGTCTGGGTCCAGCTTCGCGGCCTCTTCGAGATGATCGATCGCGGGGTAGATATTGCTCGTCAGCGCATGAGCAATTCCCAAAAACATATGGGCATCTGGCAAAGTGGGCGCGTGTTGGATGCTACGGGAGAGTTCCGCGACGGCTTCCTCGGCTTCTCCCAATTGCAGGTGAGCCAGTCCTTCCTGAAAGTGGATGCTGGCTTTGACCGAAACTGCAGGAGGCGCTGTGCGCTCGAACGCCACCGGAAATTCCACGCGTTCGGCTACTTCTAATGGAGCACTGTTCGTCATTTCATTCCCCTTTCCAGATCACGCCGAATTAATCGCCGGCAGCCATAGCGGGTACGATCTCCCGTTCCGGCTTTAGCACAAAGTCGGGATAACAGAGAGCGCCCATCTCCGGGATATCCAGGCCTGCGAGTTCATCAGATGCAGAAACGCGGTGCCCGATAATGCCGTCGATGATCCAGCCGGCAACGTAGGAGAGGGTGAATACAAAACCGACCAAGGTACCGACACCGATGAACTGGGCTACCAATTGGCTAGCGTCTCCGTAGAACAAACCCGTCACGCTACCGTTGACCCCGTTCCAGCTCCCGCCATAGTTCGATGTGCCATCCGCAAATAACCCGACAGAGATGACGCCCCACAGACCGCAAGTTCCATGAACCGAAATCGCGCCCACGCAGTCATCCACCCTGGCGACTCGATCGAAGAATTCAACACTCACGGCAACCAGCACGCCGGCGACAAGACCGATGATCGCGGCGCCGATGGTGCTTACGAAGCCGCTGGGCGCGGTGATGGCCACCAGACCCGCCAATAGCCCGTTACCGGCCATGGAGGCGTCCGGTTTTCCGTACCGCATCCACATGTACAAAATGGCGCCAAACGATCCTGTACAGCCGGCGAGCATCGTATTGACGGCGATCGAAGCGATTCGCAGCGCACCATTGCCTGAAGCGGCAAGGGTGCTTCCGGGATTAAACCCGAACCAGCCAAAGGCGAGAATGAAGCAACCGGTCAGCACGAGCACGATGTCATGTCCGGGAAGCGCGTTGGCCTTGCCACTCCTGGTGTATTTACCGATGCGCGGCCCAATCTGCATACCAATTGCAAGCGCGGTGAGACCGCCCACGGAGTGCACCACGCCCGAACCGGCGAAGTCTGCGTAGCCGTGGCCCAATCCGTAGTTCGAGCCCAATTGCGCGAGCCATCCTCCGCCCCAGGCCCAGTTTGCGTAAAGTGGATAGGTGATCGCGCCCATGAACACCGACGAAACGGCGAAAGCGGCGAACTTCCAACGTTCCGCGCAAGTGCCCGTCACGATAGTCAAGGCGGTGTCCATGAACACCATCTGAAACAGGAACATCACCATGGCCCCGACGTCATACGCCCCTCCATGCGACAGGAAAAAGCCGTGGGTGCCCCATAGCCCAAAAGGTTTTCCGAAGACGCTGATGCTGTATTCGCCATTGAGGCCGGTAATGCCGCCCAGCGTCGAATACGGAGCGCCGCCTCCCATCTGGATCGCGAAACCGCATACCCAGAAGGCAAACAATCCGAACCCGTACACCATGAAATTCATCATCATGGTGTGATTCGCATTCTTCGCACGAGTCAGGCCGGTTTCCACGAGGGCGAAACCCGCTTGCATGAACATGACCAGGAAGCCCGCGATCAACGTCCATACGAAGTTGATAGCGATGCGATTTTGGCCGGCCTGATTGACGACATCCGCCAAGGTCAGTCCTTTTTTCGTATCCGCGGCAACAACGTCGCTGACTGTTCCCGTTTTCGTGCCGCCCGGATCGCCTTTCGCCAAGTCATCGGCCGACGGGGGCGCAGCAGCTTTGATGTCCAAGGGCACATCCATTGCCGGCGCGGCCGCTGCCGGAGCCGCCGCCGGAGCAGGCGTGGCTTGCGCCGAAGTTGGTGCTGCGACCGCTTGCGCTGGAGGTGCGGCTGCAGGAGCCTGAGCGAATGCCGCCAACCCGCACACGAGCAACATAGCCACCGACATCCATAAATAACGATTTGTTCGTTCCCAGAATTTCATCTCGTGTCTCCTCGCCATAACTAACCTTTCTTCCATATGGCATCCGCCTGATGGAACCCGTTCAGAACTCCCAGAATGCCGACCAGACTGATAATGATCCCCAGCACGCATGCACCGAATCGCGCACCTGTGGATTGAGTCATTGAAAGCGCTGCCACAGGAAGCAACCATCCGGCTAGCGCCAGTAAAATCCCGAGTATTCTCATGTGTTTCTCCTGTTATCTGGTCTCGGACTTAGCCGAGATCTTTGATCTTGTGAAAACCGGCAGCCGAAACAATCAGCAATATCAACCCTACGAGCGCCGCCAATATGCCGATAGTTCCCTTAGCCACCAGGCCACCTGCCAAAGCCGTAAAGCCCGTGAGTGTGGTGGCCAGGTATGTTCCTTGTTGTGAATTCGCAGCCATTTCGCAAACCTCCTCTGAGCCGAGCAGACAAACCTCCGCCTCGACCGCGGCGAGCTTTTTTCGCCGGAAAATAAAAAAGCCTTCAACCCCCGCCGAGGGATTGAAGACTTCGCTGTCAGAACGTCGTTGTTGGAATTAACGCGCACGCCGTTGTGATGCGTTAATGGTGCTTATATAAAACTAATAGATTCTTTATGTCAATCGAAATTTATTTGAAGCCGAAATCTATGCTTCAACCCTGAAAGAAAACCAACGTTACGATAACGAACAGGGGGATCAAGATCGCTCCGGAGTACACCATATAGCCGCCAAAAGATGGCATCTTGATGCCTTGCCCTTCCGCGATACTTTTCACCATGAAATTGGGTCCATTTCCGATATAGGTATTGGCTCCCATAAAAACCGCTCCACAAGAGACCGCAGCAAGTAAGGTTTCGCCCACTCCGGACTGCAACATTGAACCCAAATTTTGGACGTTGGTCCCAAGCAATCCCGACGCCAGCGCTGTAAATGTCAAATAGGTTGGAGCGTTATCCAGGACACTGGACAGTGCACCCGACATCCAGAAGAAGTGCCACGGCGCTTTCAAATCAAAAGACGCGGCGCGGGCGTTGAGAATCTCCAAGGCGGGGACCATTGTGATGAATATACCGATGAATAGCGCTGCAACTTCGATGATCGGCGAAAAATGAAAGTGGTTTTCGCGATGGATGGACCGGGGTGTCGTATACCAGGAGAGTCTGGCCATCGTGATCATCATGGCTTCCTGAATTCCCCTCGGCCAGCCGAAATGCCCGTTCAGTATGGCTGCAACCATGACGCCCATCAGGTAAAGGAAATTGCGTTTCCCCTGGATCTGCAGGGGATGGCGCGCCTGCACGATCTCAGCAAGCGCACGATGAGTTTCGATTTCTTCTCGGGTAAAGACGAACTGATCATAAATGTTAAACAATATAAGCAGGCTGCCTACGACCAAGCCCCACTGGGGAAGCAGACGCAGGGTAAACTGAAACGGCACTCCGCGGAGGAACCCAAGGAAGAGCGGAGGGTCACCGAGCGGCGTCAAGAGCCCTGCGGTATTGCTCACAATAAATATGAAGAAGACGATGAGGTGAGCGCGATGCCGCCTCAAATGATTCGCGCGGAGGAACGGTCGAATGAGCAACATGGATGCGCCCGTCGTTCCTATCACGTTTGCAAAGAGCGCTCCGATTCCGAGGAAGATCGCATTGACAAGCGGCGTTCCGGCAAACTCTCCCTTCACGTAAATCCCGCCGGAGATAACGAAGAGCGAGCCCAATAACGTCAGGAAGGAAATGTAATCCAGAAGGGAATGCCATAGCAGTTGAGGACTGCTGGGCAATACCACCATAAGCACAGGCAACGACATGCCAACGCTGAGGATGGTTTTATTTCGATTGCTTTCCCACCACTGAGAAGCGGCCATTGGAAGCACCGCAATCGAAACCAGCATCAGAAGAAATGGAGCCAGACTCCAAAGAGGGAAATACGAAGCTGCGGGTGGCTGCCCATTTTGATGATGCGCACCGAAGGCGAAGCTTGGGCTCATAGACGCTATTCCCGCGATCAGCAAGGCTGGCCACAGCAGTTCACTTAATTTTCTCATGCGGTACCTTTCCTATGGCTCGAACAAACGGGCACAAAAACTCCATGACTAACCCCATCGTGCCTTGTCACGGACTGCGTCCTTAAAAAGCCCTAAAAAACAAAAGGTCCTCGGGGTTTGCGGCCCCGAAGACCTCGTTGTCCAACAACACATCTTTGTGCTGTAGGTGCTTTGTAACCTTTATGAACTTCTTACGTCAACCAAAGATTGCATAAAGATTAACCCTATCGGGCTCGCGCTTCGCGCCCTCTCCCAGGGGGAGAGGGTGAATCTTTGCCCTCTGCGTTTTCCCCATCGTTGCATTCCAGATACAATTCGTGATGCGAGACACCTATATGCCTGAAGATGAACTCGAAACCAGCGAACTGAAAGAAAAACTGGAAGAATCTATAGAAGAGGCAGTGGAAGGAGCCGAACGCCGCGCACATTGGATCGTGTACCTGTCATTCACGACCGCGCTGATAGCCGTTCTGGCAGCCATCGCTTCTTTGGAATCGGGGACGTATTCCAACGAAGCGCTGCTTGAAAAAAACGAAGCCTTGCTTGCCCAGACGAAGGCGGCCGATCAGTGGGCTTACTATCAAGCGAAGAGCGTCAAAGGGACGATCTACGCTTCACAAGCCGCTGCTGCCCAGGGGTCGAATCCCGAACTCGCATCCAAGGCAAAGCAAGAAGCTGCGCGCTATGCGGCTGAAGAAGAGGAAATCAGCAAGGCCGCCAAAGAGTTGGAAAAGGAAGTCCAGGAGGATGGCGAGCGGTCCAATCACAGTATGGAACACCATCACCGGTTTGCGTATGCCGTGACAATGTTTCAAATCAGCATCGCGCTGGCCGCCGTCGCGGCCTTGAGCCGGCAAAAATTCGTATGGTCCGTCGGACTGGTAGTGGCGGTACTAGGCTTCGTCTATTTTCTCGACGGCTTCCAATTGTTTTTCTAATTGCCTTCCTATTCGCCTCGGGCGCCCAACACCGGCACACGGCGGTTTCTGATTTTATAAAGGTGTTGGCGGAGATTCCCGATGACTTCCCGCCGTTTGGAATTACTCATGTCGCGCTGTAGTTCTTCCAGCGCGAAATGCACGACGTCGTGGTGATGGATCTCGTCGGGCGCAACCTCATTACTGAGTTCAAGCCAGATACCATGCAGGAGC
>WNGK01008398.1_pt1 | contig 21371 bp, 16 predicted proteins | sample 5400601 | NCBI WGS metagenome assembly WNGK01 (sample SAMN13153376, study PRJNA577476) | soil metagenome | isolation source: 60 cm soil or saprolite under Garry oak tree replicate 1 | place: USA:California | collected 2016-06-15
GTACAATATTAAGTACGAAACTCAAAAGTTTCCTGCACCGATTGATTGTTAGGAGAGAGCCGCCATGGACGAGAGAACAACTACCGAACAGACGAGCGCAGCAGCGCCAACAGCGCAATCTGTCCCAGAGACCACTGAGATAGCCGATACTGAACATAGAACAGCTTACGGCAGCGCCAAGACCGAGAACTTACGCGATTCAGGCTGGTGGCGCATTGTGCTTCCCGCTTTTGTCGTACTACTCTGTATCGCGGTATTTGCCATCCCACAGATTATTTTAATCCCGCTTTTTGTCAATTCGCTGGATGTCAACGCGCATACACACAATCTTACCTGGCTCTGGACCACGATGATTGTGCTCGAGTTGGGTATTGCCGCTATTATTATCTACGGCCTGCTCAAAATATTTTTAACCCAGGCGGGCAACTACCGGAGCTAAAGGTTACTCTTTGCTCTGACGGAAAAGTTCTGGCCAAATTGCCCTTGACTTTTCCCAAATCTACGAGTACACTCATACCAGATTTACTGATTATGGGTTTGTAGCAGAGATGAATATACTTCGATGTAAAGGGGGTGAGTTCTATGCAGAGAGCGCTTGTAAGAATCGCGCAATGTGTGCGAAGCGGTGGAACTCATCCGTTAAGTGGCATCATAGCATAGTAAATGATACTATACTGATTGATGTTGCTGCTCGGTTAGCCATGATGGCCCGAGCGTTTTCTTTTCCCCCTGATTTTCCTCACAGCGCGCTGGTTCTCCTCAACATGAAAACTTGAAAACATCACCAATAGAGAAAAGAAATGATGTGCACGTTTTTAATACGTCTTACCGCTGAGTTTACTCGAGCAAGACGTCTCCGCTTAGTTCAAGAAAGGCTCTTCCAACTTGCTTAGCCTATTACGTTTGTATGCCCGCGAGTCTGGCATATATCCATCGCTGCAACCCATTCGCTACGCTCAGGGCAAGCTCAGCTCGCGCGTCTACCTCCGGTCAGCAGCGATGAAAGGAGCAACGAATCACTATCCTATTGGAGAGGAGGTGAAGCATGAGAGGGAAGCTACGTGATAAACGCTCAGAATTGAAGCGTGACTACTTTAAGCGCGAATCCCTGGAGCGCCGCCGCACAAACAAACGCGCCAACCGCTCTCACGTCGTCCAGTTGCGCCAGCAATTCGAAGAGGAAGACAATTTTCCTCGTTCCCTGGACGAGGAAGAGGAAATACTGGTTGAAAACGCCCAGAAATAATACTTGTGTGGTAGCCTGCTACTCCTTTTTCAGGAGGCAGGCTGCCACACAAGTATTGCATAACTTTATGGGATGTCGATCTCTGGGAAGAGACGGCGGGCGATCACCAGTCGTTGAATCTGTGCGGTGCCTTCGAAGATATCAAAGACTTTCGCGTCGCGAAACCACTTTTGGAGCAATTGCCTGGACTCACAATTTTCGCCAGGCGCCGTAATCTGTACCCCGGCGGCTGTCGCTTTCATCACTAATCCCCCCGCGTAGGCCTTACACATCGATGCCTCTTTCGAATTCGGGATTCTCTTATCGGCCATCCATGCCGCGCGCCAGACCAGGAAGCGAGCCATTTCCACCTCTTGCCGTATCTCATCCAGCTCCTGCTCAATCTCACGGCGCTTATGCGCTGGGAATCCTGCTGGCAGTTCCTCATGCACCCAGTGGAAAGTCGTTTCATACGCTGCCCGCGCAATGCCAACCGCCAATGCTCCCACCATTGGGCGTGTTGCGTCCAGCGTTCCCATTGCTGCTTTGAAACCAGCTTTTTTACTGCTCTGGCGGCCACTCAGCAGATGATCCCTGGGAATGCGGCAGTTCTCGAAGATCAATTCAGCCGTTTGCGAGGCGCGCAAGCCCATTTTTTCTTCAATACGTCCAACTATAAAACCGGGCGTCCCTTTGGGCACGACAAACGGTCGGATACCTTCTCGTCCCAGACTCTTATCGATAGTCGCGAACGTTACCACCAGGTCTGCGCGCGCCCCATTCGTGATATAGTGCTTGTGACCGTTGAGCACCCACTCGTCGCCTTCTAACACCGCTGTGGTAGACATGCCAGCTACGTCCGAACCAATCCCAGGCTCCGTCAGTGCCAATGCGCCCCAGTGAGAGGATATTGTCCTGCTTCTCCTCTTGCTCCTGCTCCTGCATTCGCGCCTGACCAGCCGCTCCGGCCCAGAATCTGCGCTGCATATTCCAGAAGAACGAGTCAGGAATCTTCTCCGTGCGGTCGCACTCTAGCGATAGGGGCCGCATCTCTTCACACGCGACCTGGTGAGCGTAGTCACGCGCTGACTGTTGTGATTTGCTGAGGGTGAAGTCAATCATGTCAAACTACTCCTCTACTCCATCGCTGCCGCGTTACGCATCCACATCTCGACGGGATGATCCTGGATAAAACCAGCCCCACCCAGAATTTGAATGGCATCTATCGTTGCTGACTTCGCGATCTTTATTGCCTGGTACTGTGCCGCCTCGGCCTGCTGCACTATGGTCCCGATTTCAACGACCCGATCCCAACTTGCTGCCGCCTGCCACGTCAGTAACCGCGCCGCATCCAACTTCATGGCCATCTCCGCGATCATAAATGCGATCCCCTGGTACGAGACGATGGGACGACCAAAGGCGATGCGGCCTTTTGCATATTCTCTCGCATAGTCGAGTGCCGCTCGCGCCGTGCCACAAGCTACGGCGGCGCGCAGTATGTTATACAGGGCAGCGGCCCGTATCACGCCGCTGTTGCCAGCTTTGCCAAGCATACAACTCGCGGAGATGGCCGCGTTCTCAAATGTAAACGCCGCGCCTGGCGCTGCGATCAACCCCAGTTTCTCTACATCTTGACTGGCATGCACTCCGGCGCTGTCCAACGGGACCATCAACGCGCATAATCCCCCGGACCCACCTGATCCTTCCAGGCGTACCAGAACCACCCGCGGACTGGATTGCCAGCCGTGAATCACGCCGCGCTTGTTCCCATTCAGGATGTAATGCACGCCCTCTTCGCGCACATTTGCACTGATCTCCTCGACAATGAAGCCGCCCGTCCGCTCGGCGAATGCCAGGCTCCCACGCTGAAGATGCCCCTTCTGCGCATCACAGAACGGCGCTATATAGTGTTCCTGCTGGCTCTTATCTCCTGCCAGCAACACCGTCAACGGCCCCATCAGCGAGCCTATGATGTTCATTGCCAGGGCTCCGTCGCCGAAGCCCAATTCTTCGACAATCAACGTATATGTCACGGCCTCGATCGTCCCCGAGCCGCCATACTCTTCGGGAAATGGCGTTGTCAGACCTGTCTGCGCCAGCGTCTTCATCAGTTCTGGCGAGATATCGCCGTGTTTTTCAGCGCTGCGACCCTGCGGGCGCAACTGCTCGATAGCTATAGTCTGTGCCAGTTGGCGTATCTCTTCTTGCTCTTCCGTCGGCGCAAAGTTGAGCATAGCATTCTATCCTTCCTATAGCCTTTCAATAATCATGCCGTTGGCCATACCGCCGCCCTCGCAGATGGTTTGCAGCCCATAGCGACCACCGGTGCGCTCCAGTTCGTGCAGCAATACCGTGGTCAAACGCGCTCCCGATGCTCCTAGCGGGTGACCGATAGCCACAGCCCCGCCGTTGACGTTGACCTTTTGTAAATCGGCCCTGGTCTCACGTTGCCAGGCCAGCACAACGCTGGCAAACGCTTCGTTGATCTCCACCAGGTCAATATCGTCCATCGTCAGGCCTGCCCGTTGGAGCGCCTTGAATGTAGCAGGGATTGGCGCGGTCAGCATCATGATAGGGTTATCTCCCGCCAGAGAGAAGGAGACAAAGCGCGCGCGCGGTCGCAGTCTCAGTCGCTCGGCAGTCCCGCGCTCCATGATCATTACTGCCGCTGCGCCATCGCTGATCTGCGAGGAATTTCCGGCTGTAATCAGCCCATCCGGCTTAAAAGCGGGCTTGAGACCGGCTAACTTTTCAAGGCTGGTATCAGTGCGAATACCTTCATCCTTCTCGAAAATACTTGACGTGCCGTCCTCGTTCTTCACCGGAATAGGGACAATCTGACTGCTAAAGCGTCCCTCGACCGTAGCTTGCGCGGCGCGCCGGTGGCTCTCCAGGCTGTACGCATCGAGTTCGTTTCTGCTGATCTCCCACTTCTGCGCTACTAAATCAGCGCTGATTCCCTGGTGAACCAGTCCATTATCATAGCGTTTCAGCATCAGGCTGCCAAAGGGCGCTCCAGGGCCTTGCATATACCTGCTGGCTCGACCCACATTGTCGATCAACTGTCGTGCCTGGCACCGTCTCGGGAAAACCCGCTGCGAGGACCGCGTTGCGTCCGACATTTAAACTCTGCTCTCCAACCTGGCTGACGCAGCCAATAATTACGTCCTCTACAAGGCCAGCATCAATATTCGTGCGCTGCGCCAGGGCAGAGAGCGCCTGGGCCAGCAAATCTACGGGGTGCCAGTCCTTCAACTGTCCGCCTCTGCGTCCTACCGCAGTGCGCACTGCTTCAACAATCACCGCTTCGCGCTGTGTCATCATAGGCTCCTTTGTTTTATTGTGGTAATCTCGTGGTGGCAATAGGGGGGACATCTCTACTTTGTACAAGATATTGTACGAGAATCATGGAGGAAGTTCAAGGAAGCGCCGGTTCGTTCGTCCTTCATCAAAACGTAACCAGCAAATGCTTCACTCCATACAGGAAAAAGCTATCTGTCCGTTCCAGGGGTACATGCCGTCGACGCTGCATATGTGGCGCCCGCGCAAGCATGGTTTCCAGGACAATCTTTCCCTCCAGCCGCGCCAGTGGCGCTCCAAGACAGAAGTGGATGCCATGTCCGAAGGCGATATGCCTGTTCGGGCTCCTGCGGATGTCGAACGTTTCTGGACTGGAAAACTGCTCCTCGTCGCGGTTGGCCGCGCCAATCCACGCGAGAACCATTTTTCGCGCCGGTATCTCTTGCTCGCCGATGATCGTATCGGTTTTCGTCAAACGAAACATACTCTGGATAGGGGAGAGATAACGCAGCACCTCTTCGATTGCGCCCGGCGCCAGTGCCGGTTCGGCCTTTAATTCCTCAAATGCCTCAGGATGGTCATCTAAGCAGAGCACTATATTCCCAATCAAGTTGGTCGTCGTGATATTCCCTGCCACTAACAACAAGATACAGAAGCCCAGTAACTCGATCATACTGAGATGTTCTCCATCAATTTGCGCCTGTAACAACGCGGTAATGAGGTCATCTTGCGGCTCTTTGCGACGCTGCTCGATCATCGCCAGGAAGTACTCCCCCATTTCTGATTGAGGATCCAATCCTGTAAAAACTGAGGTGCTGACCATATCGCCTGACCATTGTTTGAAGCGTTCCCGGTCTGCCGCCGGAATTCCCAATAGTTCGGCGATCACAATAGTCGGCAGTGGAGCGGCAAGATCGTCAACAATATCCATCTCTCCCTTTGCCTCCACTTTGTCCAGTAAACCATGAACGATCTCGGTAATACGCGGCGCAAGCTGGGCGATGGTGCGCGGGGTAAATGCCTGTGTTACAAGATTACGTAGCTGTCTATGACGTGGTGGATCCATGCCGATTAAGCTTTCGCTCAACGGGCCGCCGCCAATGTAGTTCGAGGAAAATGTCGCGTAGTCGTTGAGTACTCGCTGCACATCGGTGTAGCGAAACACTTCCCACATAGATACCATCTCGTTAAAATTCACGCGCTGCGAAGCGCGCATCTCTGCAAACAACGAGTAGGGATTGAGTTGTGTGTCAACAGTATTGACCGCCATTTGGACTGCCTTTCGGTTTTTGTTTCCTGGCTGGCTTCCTTAATTCACATTTCTACTCTTGCCAGTCCAATATTTGTCGCGCAAATCGCGCTTGAGAATCTTTCCTGCCCCACTCTTAGGTAGAGCCTCTGGCAAGAACTCAATACTCCGTGGAACCTTGTAACCGGCAATCAATGTGCGCGAGTGCGCGATCAACTCTTCGCCGGTAACACTCACCCCTGGTTTACACACGACCACCGCGTGAACCGCCTCACCCCACGTCTCGTCTGGAATGCCCACGACCGCCACCTCCAGTACTGCCGGGTGCGTGTAGAGTGCGTTCTCCACCTCTACCGAATAGATATTCTCACCACCCGAGATAATCATATCCTTGGCTCTATCTTTGATATAGATGTAATTGTCCTCATCCACCGTTGCCAGGTCGCCGGTGTGCATCCAACCGTTCACAATAGCCGCGGCAGTTGCCTCCGGCATATGCCAGTAACCCTGCATAATATTCGGCCCTCGCGCGATAATCTCGCCGATCTCCCCCGGTTTCACGTCTTCATCCGCGGCATTCACTACACGCACCTCGACCCCGAGAACCTCCTTGCCACACGAGGTCAGACGCTGCGCCTCCGCCGGTGTGCCATCGGGAATATGATCCAGTGGGTCTAATGCAGTCAATAATGGCGCTGTTTCGGTCATACCGTAGCCCTGGCGGAATACTTTCCCCCACTTTTCCAGCCCCTTTTTGAGCAGCTCCACCGGCATTGGCGACGCTCCATAGATCAGGTTGTGCAGGCTGGAAACATCATACTGGTCAACATCGGGATGATTCAGTACAGCATTAAGCATCGTAGGAACGAGCAGCGTCCTGGTGATCTTCTCTTGTTGTATCGCTTGCAGGACCTGGACGGGGTTGAACAGGGGTATGAAGACATGGCGGGCGCCGAGCATGGTAATGGAAAACGTCGAGGCGATGTCGGCCAGGTGAAACATTGGCGCGGCATGGAGATACACGTCGCGATCATTGTAGCCCGTTGTTATGATGACGTGTATGGCGTTTGAGACAACATTTTTGTGTGAGAGCATCACTCCTTTGGCTCGTCCCGTCGTGCCACCTGTATAATAGAGGCCGGAGAGATCATCGTCCGCCATCTCTTGATCGACGCTCTCCTGCATGTGCGTGCCTTTGCTCAGGACATCCTCGTAATTTATCATGTCCGCGGGCGTCTCATTCCCGCTGAAGATAACGGATTGGACCGTGGGGAACGTGTCACGACCCGTAGCGTGAGCTGCAAAGGTCTGGTCTACCACCAGGGCCTTTGTCTCGCTATCATTGAGAATAAACACAATTTCTGCGCGAGCCAGTCGAATATTCAACGGTACGATGACCGCCCCCATGCGCGCGCAGGCATAGTACAATTCCAGGTAGCGGTGACAGTTGAGCATCAGTACCGCCACCCGATCACCGAGCCGCACACCGGAAGCCGCTAATCCACGCGCGAGCGCATCAGTGCGGCGGTCAAAGTCATTCCAGGTATAGCGTGTGTCTCCACATACAACGGCCTGGCGGGCGCCATAGACTTTTTTCGCGTGTGCCAGTCCCTCCGCAATGTTCATGTCTCTATCTCCCTTTTGCTGAAATTTATCATGACTCTGTGGACGACCGTGCGATCACCAGGATCGCCCCTACTATGGACGTTACGGGGCAACGATCTACTTACCTTTCGCGATCATGTCCATCAGAGTACCAGGCGTAACCACCACGTATTGACTTCCAAGCTGTTGAATTACCTGCTTAACAGCAGAGGGAGTCATAGACCAGGCCATGATATAGACGTTCAGGTAGAGTGGACGCCGCTGAATGGATGATGTCGCATTTCTCACCAGCTCAAGCGTTTTGTTGACGCTATCGGCAAGACCAAGGTTCAGGTAAACGGGCACACCCTGCTCCATCCGTTGCTCAGGTGTCTTGATTCCCGAGCCATTCAGGAAGCCATGCAGGCCAATGGGGAGCAGAGCCTGGATGAATTGCTGTTGCAAGCTCGTATCGCTGACGATCATGCCTGTCTGCCGTAAATTTCCGATGAACGGGATGCCGGCGCTCTGTAAGAAATCGGTATCCAGGGCTTCCAGTAGCGTCAACTGTAAGCTCTGCATTAACTGTCTGGTGCGCTCTAAGAAGGCGGGTAGTACCTGCGCGGGCCAACGCGACGGGAACATATACCCCGCTCCACACGGCCCCGCGACGAATTCATCATTGGCCGAAGCCGTGCGATAGTAATACTCGGCCATCGTTGGCGCTGCCTGAATCAGTACGGGTGAAATCGTCCAGCCTAGCGGAAATGAACCACGCGTGTGGTCATCCCAGAGTTGCCGCATGCGGTGCTGGATATACTGGAGATTGTCGCCATCGCTGATCGTGAAAGAAATAGCTACCTGGTTAGCTGTTAGAGCGGGTGCGGCCTGTGTCAGTGGTGTCGCCCTGGCGATTGCCGTGGCCGGTGGTATGCTCGTCCACACTTCCAGGTTGTAGAAAAAGTCGCTGGCCAGTACGGTGATGGCGGCATCCGAGGTCAGAGTGACGCCGCTCCCTTCGTCAATAAACCAGCCGAGATGCGCCGCTCCGGGCGGGTACTCCTTGAAAATAGCCTGCATCAGTCCGCGTTCCGATTGAAAATCATGCGTGAGATCCGGGAGAATGTTGCGTGAGTCAAGGTAGTACACAAACGTATTGGTTGCCACCAGAAACGAACGCAACCCGCCAGCTATTTTAGGGTCAAGGCCCGCAACAATGTGGGATGAGCTGTTTGGCAGGAGATTTTGCCGCGCCCAATCATACGCCTGGAGCCTGTTGTTCCATCGATAGGTGCGCAGGTCAGCAAGAACAGGGAGTGTAAATGCCTGTTGTAATTGCGGTACTTGCGCAGGCGAGACGATAATGCCTTCCTGCTGACCCGCCATCGTCGTCGCGATATTGATGCTATCGACGAAATCGGGGTTATAGATAATCATGCCCTGTGTGGCTTCGCGAAAGGCGGACAACAATGCCCCGAGCACACTATTGCCGCTAGCGGCAGACTTTTCCTGCGCTATTGAGCCAGGTATTTCTTTGAGCCAGTTGACCTCTTCGTTGCTGGTAATAAGATAGACCTTTGGCTGTGGTCGGTTGATCAGACCTGCTAATGTAGCCGCGCTCAGTTGTATTTCCGGCGAAGCCCCACGTATATCATAGACTGTCAACTGTTGCGGCGCCTGGAACGCTGGCACAATCCGATCGACTGACCAGTTTATCCCCCCGATTTCTCTTTGGTTGCTCATATTGACTTGACCCCCTTGCATCTTCAATAGCGCTAATGGCAACGCCTTGCATTTCTCTTGTGCTAAAACTATTGTAGCACTATTTGTAAGTGTGTTGTTCCTCTTGACCACCCGACTCAACTAGAGTATGCTTTGAAACACATCATACACTTAAGGTCAGCAAGAAGGCAATGACCTATAGTTATCCCATTACGCGGAAGGGCGACCACAAGAAGGGCGACCACCAGGGTCGCCCCTACTATGGATGAGGACGAATCGGCAATTCACATTCGCCCAAATTCACATTCGCCCGAACCTGAGCCAGAAAGGACTCCAGCCATGCCTGAAAAAATGGTAACACCTGAACTCTTCCGTCCGCCTGTAGACTTCCCTGACATACCCTATGACCACCTCTTACGCATTGCCGCAGCTCGCACTCCCGACCGTTCAGCCATCATCTTTCATGATCTTATGCTGACGTATCGTGAGGTAGTCTCGATGGTCAACTGCATCGCCAACGGTTTATACACTTTGGGTATGAAAAAAGGTGACCGTATGTGTCTCTTTATGACCAACCGCCCCGAGTACACCGTCACATTCATCGCTGCCGCCTCTATTGGTCTCGTCGTCAGCCCGATGAATCCTGGCTATAAAGAGCGCGAAATTGCCTATCAGCTTGAGAACTCGGAAGCCAGTGCTATACTCATTCAGCGTGAACTCTTGCCGCTGCTGCAACTGGTTATGAGACAGAACGCGTTTCCTCACCTCAAACATATCCTGATTACAGGCGAACGCGCGCCCGAGAGTATGCCTGCAGCCATTCCCTTTGCCAAACTCATGCGCGAATCTTCGCCGAAACATCCTCCACATGTTGAGATCAGCGGCGACGACCTGGTTGCCTTGCCCTATTCTTCAGGCACCACCGGCTTCCCCAAAGGAACACTGCTTACACATCGCAATCTGACCACCAACAATCTCCAGTTTACAACCGCTCTCCGCACAAACTTTACCGACGTGGCTCTGATCTTTCTGCCTTTCTACCATATCTATGGAGTGATGCTGACAGGCAGCTTCCTGGCCTGTAGCGGCACGCAGATCATGATGGAGCGCTTTGACTTGCTCCAGTCACTCGATCTGTGCGAAAAGCACGGCGTGACCTACTACTTCGCCGTCCCTCCCATTGTGCTGGCTCTGGCCAATGCCCCTATCGATGTTGGTAAGTTGAAGACCGTCAAATACGTCTTCTCCGGCACTGCTCCTCTGCCACTGGATCCCGCCTATAGACTGGAGCAAAAATCCGGCCTGAGAGTGGTGCAGGGCTATGGTATGACCGAGGCGTCTCCGCTTACTCACTCGCAGCCCGGCGACCCCGCCCTGGTACGCCTGGATAGCGTTGGCATGCCTGTCCACAACACCGAACAGAAAATTGTCGATATCGAGACGGGGGAGCGTGAATTGCCGGTAGGTGAGGATGGCGAGATCGTCATTCGGGGTCCTCAGATTATGCAGGGCTACTGGAAAGCTCCTGAGGAGACCGCCCGCGCCCTGCGTGACGGTTGGCTCTACACAGGTGATATTGGCCACGTAGATGCCGACGGTTTCACCTACATCGTCGATCGCAAAAAAGAGATGATTAAGTACAAGGGTTTCGGCATTGCTCCTGCAGAGCTAGAATCCCTGCTCATGGAACATCCCGCCGTCATGGACTCCGCCGTCATTGGTATTCCAGACGATGAAGCTGGAGAACTCCCCAAAGGCTTTGTGGTCGTACGCAAGGGCCATGAAGGAGTGACTGCCGATGAGATTTTAGCCTTTGCCAATGGCAAGCTGGCCGGCTACAAAAAGATACACTTCATCGAGTTCATCGACGCCATTCCCAAGGTACCTTCCGGCAAAATCCTGCGCCGCGAACTAAAAGATCTTGAAAAGGCTCGCAGAGCAGGGCAGGCATAAAAAATTGGAGTGATTTCGAGAGAGTTGTGATGGCTTGTCTACTCTGTTGCCTCTTCCAGAAAAGAAGTATTCTGGTAGATATCTGCAACTGGGAAACGGAGGTCAAGGCTGGTGAGTTCGATCGTGTCGTCTATTGCGAGGGTATACAGTGACCAGAATCCCTGTTTCTCACGGCGGAAGACTTCGACAAGTGGAATCTCGGAGCTGATCAGCACATATTCTTGAATGCTGGGGCTGGAACGATACTGCAAGGATTTCTGGCCACGATCGCGGGCTTCGGTGGTAGGCGAGAGGACTTCAACTACCAGAGATGGATAACGGATGACCTCTCGCGCTCCCCGATCTCGTGGATCGCAACTGACAGTGACATCGGGGCAGACACGGTAGCGCTCAGACAATTGAAGATAGACATCCGAATTGTACACGATACAACGGCGACCGCGGAGGAACGCTTGCAGCAGGCCATTTACGTTTGAGCCAATGATGGCGTGATCAGGAGTTCCACCTGTCATCATATAGACGCGACCGTCCAGATATTCATAGGCGTGTTCGGGGTCTTGCTCTACAAGGGCAAGGTATTCTTCAATGCTCATTCTTTAAACGCCTAGCAAAAACAGCCCACGCGCGATAACTTCTCCCGCCAAAGTACACACCACCACCAGGTATAACATACCCGTCGCGGACTGGAACGAGCGGTCGCGTATCAACTTCCAGGCGATTCCTCCCAAAACCAGCGGAATTACGAAACTCACCAGGATACGCAGCCAACCAATGGCCTCCGTACTCAACGGTGTGACTACAGGCGCTCCCGTGGGTTTAATTTGCGCATTCGGCACAGGCGTCGCAGCAGGTACTGTTGCCGTCGCGGCTGGCGTCGTTGCAGTAGCGCTGGATGCGTTTGTGGTGGTAGGCCCGGCTGTAACAGCAAAAATGACTTGAGCCAGCACGCCCAATAGTACCAGCGTCGTCGCGAACTGTAAGGGTTTTTCGGAAAGTGCCGGTGTCACCAGGTACCAGTGTCCAAGCCACATCGCCGTCATCACCCCGCCCAACGCCAGAGCAGCGGCGAAGAAACTGGCGACAGTGAACGCCCCGCCTAAAACCGTGGGCGCGACAGGGCGGTAAATCATTGCCATCACAAATAGTGTCACTGCGCCTGCCAGGACCGTTAATACACCGCTGATCATGCGCAGCAGGCGCGTAGATGAAGATCGCGCGCGCCCTTCTTCCAGGCTCTCCTGACCATCCACCCCGGCATGCTTATCGAGCCAGAGAAAGAGATTATACGGCAGCATGAGGAGCAGGAAGAGCAACATCGGCAGTGTTTCATAGCCAGTCCAGGTTTTATCAAGCTGTGGAAAACTGTTGAGCAGCTCCGGTTGAGAAAAATTCTGTTGAAACAGGTAGGTCAGGCCCGTCAAGACGATATAAATCAGCCCGTAGGTAATTAAAAAACTGCGTTTGACTTCATTGCGCCAATCCAGCACAAAAAGTACCGTAAACGCCCCTATCGAAAGTTCGGTCATCACAATGAACAGTACCAGCGGCAGCGTCTGCAACATACGACATTCATCCTTCTATATACAGCCCAGGAATGCAATTTCAAAGTCTCTTGAATTCGAAAGGATCACAGTACGGCTCAACGAGGTAACAGCAATAACATCGTAGCCTGGCTCCGATGGAAAACGCTTCATATGATAGGTAACGTGTTGTGCGTCCATAATTCTCAATATGTGCGGATGTTTCTCGTTATGCAGCACAACGGACAGCATACTTGGACGATCCGCATGCAGCACCGCTTCCGTATAGGCGGGGATGCGACCCAGGCCGAAATGATTTATTACTGCACGAGGATCAGCCGTGATAATACCGTCATTTGTCTTGAAGATAATTGGATTGCCTACCCAAGAAATGGCCCAGGCATAGTGGACATGCTCCTGTTGTAAGTAAGCGATAATCTGATCGTTATACGCTGGCGCTTGTGGACACGAAGGCGATTGGAACGTCGTATCGGGGTTGTTGAGTCCATGGCTGGCAGCCTGTGCTCCAAAATACACGAGCAGCGTAGCCAGCAAAAATACCTGTACTATCAATGCAATGCGCGGGAGGGCCTTCGCCGTTACCTTACGCTCCTGCTTCTCAAAGTGTAGCGAAGCTCTCTGCGCTGCTTTGTGGAGATACGTAATCGTGAGGGTAAAGACCGCCGCGAAAAAGAAGGGCAGAACAAGCACCAGTGGCGCAGCGTACCGTCCAGCTAGATCATGTTGAAACGAAATCAGTCCGGCTGCCGTAATCGTGGAAGTGCAGAATGATAGGATTACACAGCCGGCAAAAATCAGTGGTAAAGCAACAAGCTGCCTGAATTGCGCAAGCTGTGGATGACGCCAGAGCAGCGATAGCGCAAACAAGAGCAGTGAGGCAACAATACAACACAGCCCAAGTCTAAATGTCAACGCGTGGATTGTGCCGGGGAATGCGCTTTCTCCAGGTAACGCTCCGCCGATCACGCGCGGAGCAACATACTTTTGGAAGAGATGCGCCTGAGCTTTGATCAGAGAGAGTTGGTTCGTATACGTTGCTTTCAGGTCAGGGTTCAGTGACTGGAACTTTCCAAGCGCTAAGACAAACGTAAAGTTCGCCCAATGGTTGAGAAGCCCCCAACGTAGCGCCGGGGCGATCCCAATGATGAACGTGGGGAGAGCTGCAAAGACCAGCAATAGTCTCTTGAGAAATGAGTGCAGTCTCTGTTTTTTGTTTGTCTCTTCTTGCCTGATCAATCGAGCCAGTTCCACTATCAAGAACGCCACAATCCAGATAACCACTGTGAGAACGGCGGTGAGAATCAGCGGATTTACCCAAAAACCGAGTCCAATGATAAAGCCAATACCGGCCCAACGCCATGCCAGTTCCTTGTTTGATGCGCCGGCCTGCCAGCGCCTGGTCAACTGAAACACTGCAAGGAAGAGCAGGAGTATCAGGACAAACGTCTCGATGTATCCACCCAGCGTGCGCAGTTCCACAACAGTGTCGTAGAGGGGGGGAATGGCTGCAAAAAGTGCCGCAATCGTCTGAAATAGCTGCCGCGCGAATGGAGATAGCTGCGCGGCCTCCGCCATTACCCCGGCAAATTTCCATGTGAGCCAGACTACTAGCAGCGAAAGCAGAATTGGCTCAGCTCGCAACATCCACACAGTCGAACCGCCAATAAGAAAGAGCAGGGCCATCAAATAGGCCTCCAGGCTGCCCATATATGCCTGGCCATAAAAATAGATGGGGTGTGCTCCTCGCAAGATGTGCTCGGCCTGGATACCCACTAAAGCCTCATCCCCATCGATGACACCATGTGTATGGTAGGTTAACCAAACACGTACAAGTAGCGCGATCAGGAGGCAGAGCCAGAGTGGCGAACGTAAGGCGGTTTGCCAGCGCTTCTGTGCTTGTGTTGTGACTGTTGCATCTGCCTTTTCTACTGGGACAACTTCTCTATGTATCTCTTCAATGCTCATGTAGTGTCGTAGGTTCCTCTCGGTCAATTGCTTCTGCATTATACCATTTCCCCGCGTTTAGGATAAAACGTATGAGCCATAGATTGCAAGAACAGGATAGGATGATTGGGTACTGTTCCCTGCTCCCCCTGTTCCCTTGCTAGCCATCTCCTTCTCTTGAAAAATCCAAGGTTCTGACTCGAGTGCTCTTAATATTGACAGTTCTCGAACATCCCTCTACAATTGTTTCATACCAGGAGGACTGGACCTTCTATATAAGTTGAATGTTAGAGTATGGACCTGGCCACTGCCGTGGAGCGCTTTCGCCGTGAAGCTCGCTATGCCTACCAGCTTCGCCATAAGAATATTGTGCCGGTGCTGAATTTCGGACAGGATGGCGCCCTGCTCTTCCTCGTCATGCCGCTTATCACCGGGGGCACCCTGAAATCCCTCTTGAAGGCAGAGCAGCCTCTACCTGTCAACTTAACACAACGCTACCTCAACGATCTTGCCGATGCCATCGACATTGTACACGCGCACCCACAACAAATCATACACCGTGACATCAAGCCCTCAAACCTTCTCATCCACCAGGACGATGGACGCCTGCTCTTGGCCGACTTTGGTATTGCCCGCGCTATGCAGAAGGAGCAGGCCCTGACACAAAGAGGTTGGGCTGTTGGCACTGAACATTATGTTGCCCCAGAGCAAGAGCATGGAAAGGCCGTACCCGCCAGCGACATCTATTCTATGGGGGTAGTGGCGTACCAGTTATTGACCGGCCTCCTGCCATTTCAGGCCGTCGTGCGCAGTCGGGCCGCCGATCTCCCTCCTCCGAGCAAGCTCAATCCATCGGTGCCCACAGCCGTGGACGCGGTGATTGAACGCGCTATGGAGATCGAGCCGGCAATGCGTTACAGTACTGCCAGGGCATTTGCCGACGCCCTTAATGAAGCTCTTTCGTCGCCACCAATAGCAGATATCCCCACCGTCCATGATCTAACGGGTAGCGCTAATGCCATGGTAAACACCGTCATTCCCGAGAATCCCTGTGGTCTCTGCGGGCAAGAGAATCGCGGCGGTTCGCGCTTCTGTCGTCATTGCGGGCATAATCTGGACGACACTTCTCCACTGCTGATCGAAGTCTGCCAGGTTGGCTACGTGAGCGATGTAGGGCGTCGCTACGTTGCCCAGGAGAATGAAGATATGCTGCTGGTCGTACAGGGTTTATGTATGAACCTTGCGCCGCCGCTCCGTCCTTTTAGCCTTTTCGCTGTCGCAGACGGCCTGCGCGGGCACCAAGGCAAGTCGGTTGGCGGACACGAGGCCAGTCGCCTGGCGATAGAAACGGTCGCTGATGTCCTGGTACCCCTGTTATCAGCTTCGTCGCGTTCCGCCTCGTACAAGACGCCGCCAGATGCGATGATAGGGCAGTGGCTAAGGGAAGGCGTGCAGCAGGCGAATCAAGTTATTTATCATTGCAACGCCGATTACGAAGCCACCATGGCTAGTACCTTAACTACGATGATCGTCTACAAGCGTTTTCTCTACGTTGCCAGTGTCGGTGATAGCCGTGCCTATCACTACAATGCAACTAACGGTTTGCGCCGGCTGACTAAAGATCATACCATGGCGGCCAACCTGGTAGAAGCTGGCCTGCTCCAGCCTGATGAAGTGAGTGCCAGCCCGAAAAGTAAGCAGCATTATCGCTACCTTGGGCAGAACGATCACATAGTCGTTGACCTTTTCCAATCTGCAGTCGCTGTGGGCGATCTTATCCTGCTCTGTACAGATGGTCTCTGGCGCATGCTCCCAGATACCCGCCTGGGGGAACTATTGGGCAAGAGCCGCCAGGCGGATTCGCAGCAGCTGGCGCGTTCGCTGGTCGATGCCGCCAACCTGGCTGGCGGTGATGGCAATATCAGCGCCATCGTCATACGCGTTCAATGAGATATGTCGCTTCTCTACCCCTCTGCCAGCAGCCAGCAGCGCAATACTTCAGCGACGCTCCATGCCTGCGCAAAGCATCCCGCTGCTGTGAAGGGAGGTTCTGGCTTCGCTACTTCACTAATCGTTCCCAGGCATGTGTCCCATAAATGCTCTATCATCGGGAGCAGGAGCGAGCGCAGGGCTTTGCGGTCATGGTGTACCCGCAGGTGGACATCACAATACGGCCCAATCAACCATGGCCATACCGTGCCCTGATGATACGCTCCATCGCGTTCCCGGCGACTTCCGTTGAAATGCGCGTGATATGCTGGGTCGCTGGGACTCAGTGTGCGCAGACCGGCGGACGTAAGTAAGTGATCGGTTACCTTCTGGAGTATGCTCTGCGCCTGGGCCTCTGAGAGCAGGTCGCGACTCAGCGATGCGGCCAACAACTGGTTGGGGCGCAGTGCCGCGTCGTTTTTCCCGGCCTCCCCTTCAACATCGACGACATCGAAGAGATACCCCCCTCCTTCGTACCAGAAGCGCGCAGCAAAGTTTTGCTGTACCCTGGAGCGCAGCTGGCTATATTGTGTGGCATCGGTGGAGAGCCGCACGGCCCAGCTTTCCATAAAGCTGAGCGCGCTGTACCAGAGAGCATTGACCTCTACGGGCTTGCCGCGGCGAGGCGTAACCACCCAATCATCAACTTTGGCGTCCATCCACGTCAACTGTACCCCAGGCGCTCCGGCGTGGAGCAGACCATCTTGCGCATCCACACCTATGCCATAAAGCGTGCCACGCACATGCCAATCGATGATTTCGCGCAGCACCGGAAAGAGTTCTTTCAAGAGTGGCCAGTCTCCTGTTGTCTCCAGATAGCCGTGCAGCGCCTGGAACATCCACAACGTCGCATCTGCCGTGTTATACTCGGGAGCTTCTCCACTGTCAGGAAAACGATTTGGGATAAGCCCATTTTGGGTAAATGATGCAAAGGCTTTCAAGAGGCCACGCGCTTCGCTGTATCTTCCAGTGCTCAATAGTAATCCTGGCAGCGAAATCATGCTGTCCCGTCCCCAGTCGGTGAACCAGGGATATCCAGCAATTACCGTTTTTCTATCCGGCGATAGGCGGATACTCGTGGCAGGGGTGGATTTCAAACTCTGCGTTTTCCCGGTGGTCTCACCGGCTGTCTGTTGCGGGCGCGCCACGATAAATTGGTCTGCGGCAACAACCAGGCGCGCCAGTACGGGGTCCTGCTGTGAGAGATTGATTACCGAACGATTAGCCACCACCTGCAGTTGCTGCAAACGACGTTGATGACGGTGCAGCGCCTGCGCCGCATGCTCCTCGTGCTGCGCCAGACCAAACTCGCCCGGTAACTCAGTTTCAGCGCTGAGTACCAGGGTCACACGCATGCCGGGTGTAACGAGCATCCGAAAATATCCAGGCTGATACACATCCTCGTGTTCTGGCAGTCCACGCTCTCTCTCTCGACGATGTAGCACCTTCCAGTACCATTCGCCGGTGGGAATAAAAGCTGACGCTGGACCTGCGATCATGGTTGTAACGGTAGCCTCTTCAACCGTGCGTATGTGACAACGGTTCTGTTCGTTCTCTACCAGGAAATGCCAGGCAGAGGAACCTCGCGTTGTACTATGATGGTCGCGATACAGGCAGAACGGGTACAACTTCAGTGTCAATTTATGGGCACTCTTTTCACCCTCTTCGTCGAAAGCCCCGCGCAACATATACTGCACATACGTTGTGTTCTGACCATACTCCATCCAGACGCGCTTCTCCAATGTCAGCATATCTCCCAGGGCGTAGGTAAAGCAGGGAATATCACCTTCGAGCGCAACTTTCGACAGGTAAGTATACCCCTGAGGATCGATGGTGCCGTCCTCGTACTCGTTAACGCCCAGCTTGCAGCTTTGCCCGTTGGGAAAGTCAACCATCTCATCTATCTTCGTTACCAGCACATATCTTTCGACAGGAGGACGCAGCGCCGCCACCAGGAGACCATGGTAGCTCCGCGTGGTCGCCCCCACAATCGAAGCGGCAGCATAGCCCCCTATACCGTTTGTGACCAGCCATTCATGGTCGAGTCCCGCCTGTACATCTGAGCAAATAGCGCGCCCCACGTACAGATTCCAGGCATTGGTTGGCGCGCCCTCGATCTGGCCCCCGTCTTGTTCATTCATCATAACTCAGCACCGCTCTCATGCGCTGCAACGCTGTCTCAATCCGCTCCTCTGGCGCGGTTAGAGATATCCGTACATAACCCTCGCCGCTGTCGCCAAAATTCGTGCCGGGCGTCACAAAGACCCCTGTTGTGTCGAAGAGCCAGTTGGCGAAATCTCGCGATGTAAATCCCGTGGGCGCGGCTGCCCAGATGTACAGTCCCGCGCCAGGCGACCGCGTGCGCATTCCCATGGCATTACAGCCTGCCACAAGCATATCACGTCGCCGCCGGTAGAGCGCGTTGCGCTGCTCAATCCACGAAGCCGGCAATTTGAGCGCCTCAATCGCCGCGTACTGCACAGGCCGGAACATTCCACTATCGATATTACTCTTCAGACGTCCAACAGCGTCAACCAGCTCAGCATTCCCTACAACCATCCCTACGCGAAATCCCGCCATATTATACGTCTTACTCAGCGAATGCAGTTCAACCGCTACCTCGCTGGCCCCAGGAATTTGTAGAATGCTCATTGGACGGAAATCATCATAATAAACCTCTGCATAGGCCATATCATGAATAATGACCAGGTTGTGACGCCGCGCGAAGGCAACTGCCTGCTCAAAAAATTGGCGGTCGGCATTGGCCGCCGTTGGGTTGTTTGGATAGTTCAACCACAGGAGGCGGGACCGTGCCAGCGCGTCTGCTGGAATCTTGTCGAACTCGGGGAGATAGCCATGCTCTTGTAGGAGCGGCAGCATATAGGGTTGCGCCCCAACACTCGTGCTTGCGGTGACGTACACAGGATAATAGGGGTCTGGAATCAGTGAAATATCTCCCGTGTTGAGCACAGCAGCAGCGACGTAAGCCAGCCCCTCCTTTGAGCCGAGCAGCGGTAATATTTCTCGCTCTGGCGCCAGGCGCACCGCAAATCGCCGCTCAAACCAGTCCGCGATAGCCTCGTGCAGCGCGCGCATCCCGAAATACTCTGGATAGCGCGTGTTTTCTGGATTTTGCAAGCTTGAGCACAGGCTATCAATAACCGCCTGGGGCGCGGGCAGATCGGGATCGCCCATCGAGAGACTGATGACGTCGACACCCGCCGCTTTGCGTTCAGCAATCTTCTTCTTTGCGTCGGCAAAATGATACGGTGGTAATTGTTGAATTAATTGAGATAATTGCACAAAATTGCTCCCTATTATTTTATGCCATCGGTTCAGCTTCGTACCAGTTTCGCCCGACCTTCATCTCAACTTTTATCGGCACGTCTAATGCAGCTACCCCCTCCATCAAAGCTTTTATCAGGCGTTTAACGTGCTCAAGCTCCTCCACAGCAACCTCGAAGACGAGTTCATCATGCACTTGTAAGATCATCCTCGTCTTCAGTTTTTTCTCTTCGAGCGCGTGCTGGATGCGAATCATCGCAATTTTGATCAAATCGGCATTGCCCCCTTGAATGGGCATATTGATTGCTTCACGTTCAAGTGCCTGGCGTTCGTTAAAGGGCAGTCGCTGCATTTCGGGGAAGAAGCGCTTGCGCCCGAAAAGCGTGTTGACATAACCCTGGGTACGCGCCTGGTTAAGCGTGCTGTCCACGTAGCCCTTAATGTTGGGAAAGGTCTCATGGTAACGTTTGATGAAGTCCGCCGCCTCACTATTGCTCATGCCTGTAATTTGTGCCAGGCCAAAGGCCGACTGACCATAGAGAACCGCGTACACCACCGTTTTTGCCAGCCTGCGCTGATCTTTCGTGACTTCTGCAACAGGAATGTTGAAGAGGGAGGCCGCGGTAATCGTATGAATATCCTCGTCTTTGCTAAATGCGTCGACCAGGCGTGGCTCATGTGTGATATGCGCCAGGATACGCAGCTCGAACTGCGAATAGTCGGCGGTGAGGAGGACATAACTGGGATCAGCAAGGAACGCGCGACGAATCTGCCGTCCCACCTCGGTCCGTACAGGAATGTTTTGCAGGTTCGGGTTACTCGACGAGAGACGCCCGCTCGAAGCGACCGTCTGGTTGAAAGACGTATGCACCCGGCCAGTCACGGGGTCCATTAATGCCAATAAGCCGTCAACATAGGTCGATTTGAGTTTGGTCAACTGGCGATATGCTAACAGTGAATCGACCATTGGGTGTTTGCCCCGCAGACTCTCTATGACATCAGCGCTAACGGAATAGCCGGTTTTCGTTCTCTTGCCAGAGGGCAGATTCAGCTCTCCAAAAAGAATTTCGCCAAGCTGCTTCGTTGAATTGATATTGAATTGGTGGCCAACAGAGGCATAAATTTCCTGTTCAAGTGCGCTGATCTGCTCGCCGAGTTTTGTCTCCAATTCGGCAAGAAAAGCAGCGTCGAGCGCTACACCGTGCATCTCCATTTTGAGCAGGACTGGTAAGAGTGGCAGCTCGATATTATGGTAGAGGTCTACTAAACTGTGGCGACCTAATTCGTTTCTGATTGGCTCAAGCAGGCGCAGCGTCATATCGGCATCGGCGCCCGCGTAGTCGGCCGCCAGGCGTATTGGCACCTGTGCCATACTGATCATTTTACTGCCGGCGCCGATAAGGTCTGAGATGGGTGTCATAACGATACCCAGCCGCTGGAAGGTCTGGTCTTTCAGCCCCAGTCCGCGTCTTCCAGGATCAGTTAAATAGGCCCCCAGCATCGTATCAAAAGCCAGCCCACGCAGCGAAATCCCGTTGCGCGCCAGGATCAGCATATCGTATTTTGCATTGTGCAGATA
>WNGK01007101.1_pt1 | contig 21368 bp, 18 predicted proteins | sample 5400601 | NCBI WGS metagenome assembly WNGK01 (sample SAMN13153376, study PRJNA577476) | soil metagenome | isolation source: 60 cm soil or saprolite under Garry oak tree replicate 1 | place: USA:California | collected 2016-06-15
AAACCAGATTGTTTACGGCAGTGACAAGTCGGGGTCAGTCTCCGTAAATGGCGGTCGCGGACGCGCAAACAACTTCAGCGTGAACGGTGGCGACGCCAACGATCAGTTCGTAAACCTGCCGACGGTGCAGCCCTCGCCGGACAGCATTCAGGAGTTCCGAGTCCTGACGAACACGTTCGACGCGGAGTACGGGCGCAACTCCGGTTCGGTCGTGAACGTGATCACCAAGTCGGGTACGAACGCCATCCATGGCAACGCGTACGAGTTCTTCCGCAACACGGTGCTCAATGCTAATCCGTATTGCTTCTCACCTGATGGATGTGACAAGCCCCAATTCAACCAGAATCAGTTTGGTGGCACCTTCGGCGGACCCATCAAAAAGGACCACACTTTTTTCTTCACGTCCTACGAAGGGCGCCGCATTCGTCAGGGAATACCCTCACCTGCCGTCACTGTGCCGACGACGGCCGAACGCCCCAGCGCAGGCCACCCCTTCGCTGACTTTTCTTCAGACCCCGACATTTTCTCGGGAAGCTTGAGCAGTGCCGTTCCGCTGAATCAACGTCCAAACTGCGTGACTGCGCTGGGGGCAGCGCCTAACATACCGGACGTCGGCGAAGACTATTCGGCTCTCTTTCCCGGAAATATTATTCCGTTAGGTTGCATGGATCCGACTGCCGTCGATTTGCTCCAGTTTGTTCCCACATCGGCTTCTGGCAACATAATTCAGACCGTGCCCGTGCAGCCCGAACGTGGCGATCAGTTCACGGTGAAAGTCGACCACCGGCTTAACGATCAGCAGAATCTGAGTTTTTACTATTATTTCGACGATCATCACGTCGTTCTGCCTTTTGCCGTATTCGAGGCCGCCGGAGCTAACGTTCCCGGCTTCGCATCCATCGTGAATGAGCGCTTCCAGCAATGGAACCTCAGCCACACCTGGACCATCAGCAACACGACCGTCAACGAATTCCGCTTTAACTACAATCGCGAGGCCCAGCGCACATTTCAGCACCCAGTGCGCACCAGCCTGGTGCAAGACTCTTGTCCTCCCGCGCCATCGTGGCTTCTTGCCGCGTTTCCTTCCGGGGTACCTTGCTTTACCGATCCCGCGAATCCTCGCGCTGCCATCACGCCGGGGCTCGGGCCTCAGCGTGAAGGCCTGCCCTTTATTCAGGTAAGTGGCGGATTCACGATTGGCAACAACGGCGAAGGCGAGTTACCTCAAGTCGGTAACTCCTTCCAGTGGTCCGACAGTATCAGCAAAATTGTTGGCAATCACTCCTTCAAGTTCGGTACGGATGTTCGCCGCCAGCGGTTTGACCAACTTCTCTATTTTGACGTTAACGGGGAATTCTTTGTTGATGGAACCTCAAGTAACACAGTTGGCGGGGACAGTGTGTTCCCCGACTACTTGCTCGGTTTTCCTGGTGCTTACGGACAGGGAGCTGCGCAGATTGAGAATGTACGCAGCACCGGGCTGTATCTATTTGCGCAGGACAGTTGGAAGATCAGGCCCAACTTGACTCTAAACTATGGACTGCGTTGGGAACTCAACACTCCCATCGCCGACATCGGCAAGCACGTGCAGACGTTTCGCCCAGGGCAAAAAAGCACTGTCTTTCCCTGTGTAGATACCGTGAACACAGATTGCAGCTCGATGACTCCGGTGGGCCTGGTTGTTCCCGGAGATAAGGGCGTCCCTGGCGGCCTGACGCAGACTTATTACAAGGCTTTTGCGCCCCGCATTGGTCTTGCGTGGAGTCCCGGAACATCTGGCAAGACGAGCATCCGCGCAGGCTGGGGACTCTTCTACAACCCGATCGAGCAGCTCGTACTTGAGCAATTCAGTGCGGAGCCGCCTTTCGGTGGCAGCACTTTCCCCTTCGATACTCTATTGAATACACCATTTCTAAGCACCGATGAGAGCATTCAGTACCCTAACCCGTTTGGCGGTATCCTCAATCCCACGCGTGGCCAGGCGCCGGATTGGGGCCTATTTCGTCCCAATACGCTGTTTGGACAATTTCAGCCGCACATGCGCAGCCAGTATTCGACCCAATACAACCTCACCATCCAGCGCCAGTTGACGAACGATTTGAAACTCGAGGTTGGTTATGTCGGGTCGCAAGGGCACCGCCTTTTGGCGACACACGACGTCAACTACGGAAATCCTCAGACTTGCTTGGACCTGGAAGCTCTCGCGACGGCCTATCCGGGAGACGGCAGTTCCGGCCCGTCGGGCGTCCCGATAGGCACGGATTGCGGTCAGTATTTCGCTGACGCGGCGTTCTCAATTCCAACTACGGCGAACGACTCGAACGGCGCTTCAGTTAGCGTGGTGGCTCCTCCGGGAGGCCTACATCTACCGTACGGTGTGAACGGCCCGTCGGTCATTCCGGCTGGGACCGCAATCAGTAGCGTGGCTCCGAACGGAATTACACTAGTAGGTCTGCGGCGTTATTCCTCGCCTCAATGTGATCCTTTGAGCGGAACCGGCTGCCCCGGAGACGGCATTCCAGTGTTTAGCAGTATCTTCACTCAGGACACGATTGCCAACTCGGCCTATAACTCGTTGCAGGCGTCGCTCGATAAACGTTTTGGCCACGGCCTGCAGTTTACTGCCGCCTACACTTTCAGCAAGTCATTTGACGAAGCGTCGAGCTTTGAGGGCATTCTCAATCCAATTGATCCGCGTATCAGTCGCTCGCTGTCGGCGTTCGATGCCAGGCACCGCATTGTTTTCAGCTACTACTGGGAGCTGCCCTCCCACAAATACAGCGGGGCGACTGGCAAGTTGCTGAATGGCTGGGCCCTCTCTGGCATCACTACTTTTCAGACTGGGTTCCCCATCCGCATCACCTCCTTGGCAGACAATGAGCTCATGTATAGCTTCGATTTCGAACTCCCGGGCGAACCCAATCAAATCGCTCCATTTCGCAAACTAAAACCACAGACAAGTGGGGGCTACTTCTTCGATCCGAACAGCTTTACTGAAAACGCCAGCACCCCGATCCTCGATCAGAGTGGCAACGTAGTCACCTGCGCGCAGCAACCCGGGTACGGTTGCTATGACCCTTCGCTGTTTGGGTCACTCGGAAACGCTAAACGTACCATCTGCTGCGGGCCACGCATCAGCGACACTGATTTCGCCATTCTAAAAACGATCCCGATATCCGAAGCCATGCACGTTGATTTCCGGGCTGAGTTCTTCAACATCTTCAACCACACACAGTTCTTCAACCCAGATGGAAATACTTCGGATGGTTCCCAATTTGGCCAAGTCACTCAGGCCCGGGATCCGCGGCTTGTACAATTTGCATTGAAGCTTTTCTTCTAGCTGAAACCGGGCGGCACCCCCGCCCGGCCCACAATCTAACGGCCTAAAGGCCTGAGTAAATCCGAGGACCACGATGTACCCCGACCTACAGAAAGAACTCGATACCTTTGTGCGGCGCACGCCCAAGTCGGCGGAGGCGCACAAAAAAAACTTGAAGCGCATTCCGCTTGGCGTGGCCAGCAACTATCGCGCCTACGATCCCTATCCGATTTTTGTGAAAGAAGGACAGGGCTCGCACTTTCGCGATCTCGATGGCAACGACTACCTCGACCACAACCTCTGCTTTGGCGCGCTAATGGCAGGTCATTGCCATGCGGCGGTCATGAAAGCGGTAGAAGGTCGTCTGACAACCGGAACCATGTTCGGAATGCCGCATGACATGGAGTGGGAACTGGCCGAGGAAATCTGCACCCGCTTTCCCGTGGAGATGGTGCGTTTCGGCAACAGCGGCACGGAAGTGACTATGCATGGTGTCCGCCTGGCGCGCGCTGCCACTGGCCGCGACAAGATCGTAAAGTTCGAGGGCGCATACCATGGTCTGCACGATTCCGCGCTGGTCAGCGTGAAGCCGCACGCGCCAGAGTTCGGAGACATCAATGCTCCAATATCCGCACCCGCCGGACTGGGCGTCCCCAAGTCAGCACTCGAAAACGTGTTGATTGCCACGTTCAACGATCTCGCAACCGTCGAACGCCGCTTCCGCGAAAATCCAGGCCAGATCGCCGCGATCATTCTCGAGCCCATCCTGATGAACGTCGGCCTCTGCATGCCGCAGCCTGGATTCCTGGAAGGCCTGCGCGAGATCGCCACGAAAAACGGCGCGTTGCTGATCTTCGACGAAGTCAAGACGGGCGCAAAGCTGGGCTGGGGTGGAGCCTCGGAGTACTTCGGCGTCATCCCAGACATGATTTGTCTGGCGAAGTCGATCGGTGGCGGATTGCCGCTGGCTGTGTTTGGAACGCACAAATCCGTGATGGACCTGATCTCGCAACACAAGGTTTTTCATGGTGGGACGTACAACACGAATCCGGTTTCGATGGCCGCAGGCCTGGCGACGTTCCGCAGCGTGCTCACGCGCGAGAATTACACGCATGTTGAGAAGCTCAGCAAGAAGCTGACTGACGGCTACCGGCAGATCGTTGCGAAGTCCGGATTGCAAGCCTACATCATCAGCGCGGGCGCGAACGGCGCGCTCATGCTTTATCCGAATGAGATTCGTAATTACCGCGACTGGCTTGCTGTCGACGTCGACTTGTGGCGGCACTACTGGTTTGCCATGGTCAACCGCGGGGTGATGGCGCAACCCTATTGGTGGGATGAGCAGTGGACAATTTCCGTTCAGCACACCGAGGCCGACATCGAGAAGCACATTGCCGCGTTTGCAGATGTCGCGCCAGCGCTTGCGAAAGCGCAGCAGGAGCGCTCGGCAGCCGTGGTCGCCCACTAGAAGCCTGTGTAGCGGCGGGCGTCCACGCCCGCCGTTCTTCTGAGACGGCCTCGGTCAAGGCAGGGAGCGACTTGTCCGCAAAAACAGAAATTACGAACCAACCGCACTTAAAGCGTGTCCTCGGTCGCTGGGACTTGGTTCTGTTGTTTGTAGTGGCCGTTTTCAATCTGAATGTGGTTCCGTCGATCGCAGCCAACGGCGGGGTCACGATCTGGTTGTGGATCATTTCAGTGCTGCTGTTTTTCTGGCCGCAGGGCATTGCCGTCATCGAGTTGTCGCACCGCTATCCCGGTGAAGGCGGAGTTTATCTTTGGGCCAAGGAGGAATTCGGCGACTTTCACGGGTTCCTCTCCGGCTGGTGTTATTGGACCAACCAAATGCTCTACGTGCCAACGGTCATGCTTTATTTCGTCGGAGTCTCGGTGTACGTGCTCGGCCCCGGCCACGAGTCTTTGGCCGACAACAAGTGGTTCGCGCTGCTGACTTCACTGGGATTGTTGGCGCTACTTACGGCGATGAACATCGCCGGGTTGGGAGTAGGAAAGTGGATCAACAACGTCGGCGCAATCGGTACAGGAGTGGCCGCTGCAGTGCTGATTGGTTTGGGTATCGTGATCGGATTACGCTTCGGCGTCCACCTGAGCGCGGCCGATTTTCGTATTCCCGCGGACTATCGTTCGGTGCTGAATTCTTTTGGCGTGATCTGCTTCGGATTGGTCGGCCTCGAACTCGCCTCCGTAATGGGAGACGAAATACGTGACCCGGTTCGGACCATGCCCGGAGCCGTGGCCTGGGGCGGAATCATTTCCGGCGTGCTGTACATCGGCACCACGCTGACGTTGCTGATTGCGATTGGCAAGAACGACATCAGTATTTTGCAAGGTATCGTGCAGGCCGTGGGCCATATGGCTCAGCGAGTCGGAATTACGTGGATTGCAATTCCGTTTGCACTAATGTTGAGCTTCGCAATCGCTGGAATCGGTTCAGCATGGACGGGCGGCGCGGCGCGGATCCCATTCGTCGCAGGCCTCGATTCTTACATGCCCAGCTGGATGGGGAAGATTCATCCCAAATATGCAACTCCTCATGCGGCGCTGATCGTACAGTTTGTGGTGTCTGCGATTCTGGTCGTCATTAATTTCGCAGGCGGGATCCACGTCCAGGAGACCTTTCAGCGGCTGCTGTCGTTGGCGGTAGTCCTGCAACTGGTGCCATTCTTATATATGTTCGGTGCGTTGGTGAAGTTCGGATGGAATTCAGATGCGACCGGCCATTACGGACGAGCAACACTACTGTTTGCCGGAATCTGTGGATTTGTCACTACGTTTCTTGGAATCGCGTTGGTGTTTTTCCCGGCGCAACAAATCACGTCAATTGTTTCTTACGAAATTTGGATGTTTGGTGGAACGCTGTTTTTTGTCGCGCTAGCAGCGTTTTTCTTCTTTGTCTACGGACGCAGAAAGTTGCGCCACGAAATCCATGTAGGGGCGGGCGTCCACGCCCGTCCAGTCGAGCGAAGCTCGGCAAGTTAGCAGGAGGTTGCCATGCCGGCAGGAGTGTCTACAGATGTAAAAACGTACCAACTGTTTGTTCACGGTGAATGGGTCGAGAGCAGCTCGAACAAAACGTTCCCGGTTTACGACCCTGCGAGCGAAGAAATAATCGCGCAGGTTCCCGATGCCAATTCCGAAGACGTAAATCGCGCCGTCGGCGCCGCCACGGTTGCCTTCGAAGAAGGACCATGGGCAACCACAACGCCGCAAGAGCGCGGACGCGTCCTCTTCCGATTGGCGGAAAAGATCCGCCAGAACCTATCGTCACTCGCCGAACTCGAGTGCCGCAACACCGGAAAGCCGATCGTCGAAGCCGAATTTGACATCAACGATGTCGCCACCTGTTTCGAATATTACGGTGGCCTGGCCACGAAGATCCTCGGCTACGTAAATCCCGTTCCCGACAACGCGGTCAGCCTCACTCTGAAGGAACCAGTTGGAGTCGCCGGCCAGATTATTCCCTGGAATTATCCCTTGTTGATGGCGGCCTGGAAGCTGGCGCCGGCGCTGGCCGCGGGCTGCACCTGCGTGCTGAAGCCGGCAGAGCAAACGCCTCTCACTGCTTTGGAGATGGCCAATTGGTTCGCAGAAGTCGGGTTGCCGCCCGGAGTTGTGAACATCGTCACCGGATTCGGCGAGACCTGTGGCGCGCCGCTGGTGAAGCATCCTGACGTGAGTAAGATCGCCTTCACCGGGAGCGCTGAAGTCGGCAAGATCATCGTCAAACAGGCGGCGGATACCGTGAAGCGTGTAACGCTCGAACTCGGCGGCAAGTCGCCAAACATTTTCTTTGCAGACGCAGATTTCGAAGCTGCTATAGACGGCGCGCTGTTTGGCGTGTTCATCAATCAAGGTGAAGTCTGCTCAGCGGGCAGCCGGATTCTGGTTCACAAGCCGATCTATAAGAAGTTTGTGGAAGCGATGACTGAGAAAGCTCGCAGCATAAAACTGGGGCCGCCGCTCAATCGTGAAACGAAAATGGGACCGCTGGTGAGCAAAGACCAATACGCGCGGGTGCGTTCCTATCAGGAGCTCGGGAAAAAAGAGGGGAAGGTAGCAATCGGCGGAGGACGCGCGGAGAAGTTTGCGAAGGGATATTACGTTGAGCCGACTATTTTCTACGATGTCGATAACAGCGCCCGCATTGCACGCGAGGAAATCTTTGGCCCGGTCGCGGCCGTGATTCCGTTCGATGATGAAAAGGACGCGCTGAAGATCGCCAACGACTCACCTTATGGACTGGCCGCAGCAGTCTGGACTCGCGACATCTTCAAAGCCTTTCGCGTGGTGAAATCGCTGCGTGCCGGAATCGTGTGGGTCAATCACATGCAGCCAACTTACGTCGAAGCTCCCTGGGGAGGATACAAACAATCGGGCTTTGGCCGCGAACTGGGGCCTTGGGGAATCGAGGAATATTTGGAAACCAAGCAGGTGCATATTAATCTGAACGAACAGCCGATCGGTTGGTACTGAGAGACCCGCGGCCGATAGGCAGTTACAGCCGGCAATTGGGTAATAAAAGTTAAACAGCCCCGAAGGGGCGAAATTCGTTAGCCCAGGACGTAAGTCCAGGGTAACCATAAACCTTGATCGAGTCCCGAAGGGACGGCACTAGTCAGCAGAAATGAGCACAATTCAATTACGAACCAAGATCCCAGGTGCGAAGTCCCGCGCTCTAGCCGCGCGCAGGGAAACGGCCGTCCCGCGCGGTTTATCTCATGCCACGCCGGTGTACGTTGCCCGCGCCCAGGACGCCTGGCTCGAAGACGTGGACGGCAATCGCTTCATCGATTTCGCCGGCGGAATAGGCTGCATCAACACTGGACATCGCAATCAGACTGTCATCTCTGCCCTGGAATCGCAACTCCAGGCTTTTCTGCACACCTGTTCTCAAGTCACTCCTTACGAGAACTACATCCGCCTCGCAGAACGGATGAACCGCATCACCCCCGGCAAGTTCCCTAAGAAAACTTTGCTACTGAACAGCGGCGCGGAAGCGGTCGAGAACGCCGTCAAAATCGCGCGTGCACACACCGGGCGTCCAGCCGTCATCGCCTTCGAAGATGCATTTCACGGGCGCACCATGATGACGCTGGCGCTGACCAGCAAAACGCATCCATACAAGGCCGGATTCGCTCCGTTTCCCTCCGACGTTTACCGCATTCCCTACGCCTACTGCTATCGCTGTTCGTATTCGCTGCATTATCCCTCTTGCGAGATGCACTGCGCGCGGCATCTGGAAGATACGTTCAAGCGAGTAGTGGCTTCAGAAGATGTTGCGGCAGTAATAGCGGAACCTGTTCTGGGAGAGGGCGGCTTCGTCACGCCTCCGCCAGAGTTTTTCCGGATCGTCATGGATATCTGCCATAAGCACGGCGTACTGTTTATCGCCGACGAAGTGCAGACCGGTTTTGGGCGCACCGGGAAAATGTTTGCCAGCGAGCATTATGGGATCGAACCCGACTTAATCGTGACTGCCAAATCGCTCGGCGGCGGATTGCCCTTGGCGGCGGTCACCGGTGGCGCGGAAATCATGGATGCCCCTGGTCCGGGGGGCTTAGGCGGGACGTTCGCCGGAAATCCGCTCTCTTGCGCCGCGGCAAACGCGGTTTTGGATATCTTTGAGCAAGACAATTTGCTGGAGCGCGCCAATGTGATAGGCGACCGTTTCCAGCAGCGGGCACAACAGTGGCGCGATCGTCACGAGATCATCGGCGATGTTCGCGGGCTCGGCGCTATGCGTGCAATCGAACTAGTCAAGTCGCGTGAAACCCGCGAGCCAGCCCCCGACGAAACAAAACGCATTACGCAATATTGCTACGAACACGGGCTGATCACGATCACCGCGGGAACTTACGGCAACGTGATTCGCGTGCTGGTTCCGCTGGTGATTACGAACGAGCAGTTGGACGAAGCACTCGACGTGCTTGAAGATGCGATTGCATCTGTCGCTAGTCAGCCAGCTATTGCTGAGGCGGTGACAAAATGAAAGAGCTTTTAACCGCAAAGATCACGCAAAGATCGCAAAGCAGCCAGCCTTGCTTTGCGACCTTTGCGATACCTTAGCGAACTTTGCGGTTAAAGGTTTGGCTTTTTGAGTCTCAACGATCTGGACGGTATCAAAAATGACTGTTGCAGCACCGCCGCTTACACGAGTTCCGAATTACATTAACGGACAATGGCAAGACTCCACAGCAAACGAGTGGCAGGATGTAGTCAATCCCGCGACAGGCGAACTGCTTGCCACCGTTCCGCTCTCTGGCACGGCTGAAGTTTCGCGGGCAACCGATGCTGCGGCAGCTGCCTATCCAGCGTGGCGCCGTACACCACCGGCAGACCGCATCCAGCCGCTGTTCGAGCTGAAACAGCTTCTCGAAGATCATCAGGACGAACTGGCCCGCATCATCACTCAAGAAAATGGCAAGACCTTCGCTGAAGCCAAAGCGGAGTTGCGTCGCGCAATCGAAAATGTCGAGGTCGCCTGCGGCATTCCCATGATGATGCAGGGCTACAACCTGGAAGACGTGGCCCGCGGCATTGATGAAACCATGATCCGGCAGCCGTTCGGAGTGGTTGCGGCCATCACGCCTTTCAACTTTCCAGGAATGATTCCGTTCTGGTTTCTGCCCTACGCGATTGCCTGTGGAAATACATTCATTCTCAAACCTTCCGAACGTGTGCCGCTCACCATGCGCCGCGCATTCGAACTGCTCGAGCGAACTGGATTGCCCGCTGGCGTCGTGAACCTGGTAAACGGCGGCAAGGCCGCTGTGGACACGCTTCTCGATCATCCGAAAGTCAGGGCGATCAGCTTTGTTGGCTCGACTCCGGTCGCGAAATACATTTATGCCCGCGCCGGAGCTAATGGCAAACGCGCACAATGCCAGGGCGGCGCGAAGAACCATGTGATCGTTCTTCCTGATGCCGACATGAAAATGGCCACCCAGATCATCAGCGATAGTGCCTTTGGATGCGCCGGCCAGCCGTATCTGGCGGTGTCTGTCGCAGTAACGGTCGGTGAGGCGCAAAAGACTTTTCGCGATTCCATTACGCAAGCTGCAGCCTCGTTACGCGTCGGCAATGGACTCGACAAAGATGTGCAGATGGGGCCGGTCATCACCGCGCAGAGCAAAGCGCGAATCGAGTCACTGATCGACCGCGGTACGCATGATGGAGCAAAGCTTCTCCTCGACGGGAGATCTGCGAAGGTCCCTGGCGGTGAGAAAGGTAATTTCGTAAAGCCGACCGTACTCGACAGCGTCTCCGCCGAAAGCGATCTCGCGGACACAGAAATCTTCGGCCCTGTCCTCAGCCTGGTCCACGCCAGCAATCTCGACGAGGCACTAGCGTTTCTTGAGCGCAGCGCCTATGGAAATCAGGCATCGCTGTTTACCTCAAGCGGAGCAGCGGCCCGCAGATTCCGCTACGAGGCCCCGGCGGGTAATATCGGGATCAACATCGGCGTCGCAGCCCCGATGGCATATTTTCCGTTCAGTGGCTGGAAGGACAGCTTCTTCGGCGTGCAGCACGGTCAAGGCCGCGATGCCGTGGAGTTCTATACCGAAAAGAAGGTCGTAGTAGAGCGCTGGGCCGCCGACCACTCACGTAAATTTTGATTTCGTTTTCCTTAGTGTCCTTTGTGGTTCAAATTCAAAAGCGATTAACCACAAAGGACACTAAGGTACACGAAGGAAGAACCCGAGGCACTTATGTCTGGAACGATCCAGAAATACAAAGACTACGTCATGACCGGCTTCATGAAGTCAGTGGCGCCTATCGTTATCGACCGGGCCAGCGGTGTCCAAGTCTGGGACGAAAATGGACGCGAGTACCTCGACTGTTTTTCGGGAATTTCCGTCGTCAACGCTGGCCACAACAATCCGCGAGTAATCGCCGCCGCCAAAGCGCAAATCGACAAGCTGGTCCACTGCGCCTCCTATCTTTACCATGTGAAGCCGGTCGCTGATCTCGCTGAGAAGATCGCGCAGATTGCTCCGCGCGGGCTTACAAAGACTTTTTTCGGTAACGGCGGCGCCGAGGCCATTGAAGGCGCAATGAAGCTTGCCCGGCTATACACGGGCAAGCACGAATTCATCTCGCTACACGCCAGCTTTCACGGACGCAGTTGGGGAGCCCTGAGCATCACGGGTAATCAGGGGAGGAAGAAGCGCGGCGGCCCTTATGCGCCAGGCATCGCGTTTGCGCCTGCTCCTTACGTATATCGCTCGCTGAGGCCTAATGATCCTGAAGAGTGCGGTCGGCAGTGTGCGCGGTCGATTGATGAAGTTATCCGTTTCGCGACATCGGGCGATGTCGCGGCTTTCATTGCAGAGCCGGTGCTCGGTGAAGGTGGCATTCTCGTTCCTCCTGCGAACTATTTTCGCGAGGTGAAGAAGGTCCTCGACCAGCACGGAATCCTATTCCACCGCCAAAGGCATTGCCGACGGATTTCCTCTAAGCGCCTTCACCACGCGTCCCGAAGTCGCAGCCGCATACAAACCTGGCGACCATCTTTCAACGTTCGGCGGAAACCCTGTCTCCTGCGCTGCCGCTCTGGCGAATATTGAGTTCATGCAAGATGAAAACTTGCCGGACCGCGCGGCCGAAACCGGAGATTATGCGATGCGCAAGTTGCGCGAGTTACAGAAGCAGAATCCGATTATCGGAGAAGTTCGCGGGCTGGGCCTCATGATTGGCGTCGAGCTAGTACGTGACGAAAAACTCACGCCTGCGAGCGCGGAGGCCGAGGCTATCCGCGACTCGCTTTTACGTCAGGGCGTGATCGTTGGCGTAGGAGGAGTCTACGGCAACGTGGTCCGATTCCAGCCGCCGCTGATCATCACCAAAGAGCAAATCGATCACGCTATCAACGCTTTTGCAACTGCGCTCGCTGAGATAGCACAACCGGCGACGGTTTAGAATTAGCGCTTGTTGTCACCGCCGTTTCGCAGGAGCAACATTTGATCACGCCCAAGGTAGCGACCTTTCTCGCCATTTCCTTTGTGGCTTGCACCACATTCCCGCTACAAGCACGGAGGATGCTGGTACTTAGTTACCAACAACTCCTCGATCAATCTGATTTGGTGGTGGTTGCCATTCCCACGAGTAAGACAGCAGACACTGTGGAGGAAGGCTTCCTACCTGGAATCGTCCGGCAAGATCAAAATGGCGATCAAAGCAAGATTGAGACTATTGGCGTCGAAACGGTTTTCAAGGTTGCAGTCGTTTTCAAAGGCGATAAGACCGTCAGACAATTTGTTTTGCACCATTATCGTGAGAGCGAACCGTGTGATGACTTGGATGCGGCTTCACTGGTCTCTTTCGATCCAACCAATCTCGCGCAGCGTAGCTCGTACTTGATGTTTCTTGTCCGGGAACAGGATGGTCGATACGCGCCGACAGGCGGTCAAACTGATCTTGGTTACAAATCCGTCAGCCACGTTCGGTTCGAATAGGCACAACAGCGCAAACCTGCGACAGGTCTAAATCTCGTCATCCCCATCGTGCCCGCCAACGTCCTTTGCCGGACTTACCGCATGACCATCATTGGCGTGGTGAACCTCAATTCTTCCATTTACGTTATTGAGTCTGACCTGTACTCCGCCGCCACCCAGCTCGCCCCGTAAGTCGTGGCCTACCCAGCGATGATTATTGGTATGCAGGCCGAAGTCGTTGTCGATGCCGCCGTGCACCGTCGTAGCTTCTATGCTGGCCTTAGCGTCCGAAGGCAGAGTCACCTCCAACGGGCCATTCACGGATGAAAGTTCGATGGGAGTCGCTTGCAGGCGCTCGAAATTGGCGTCCAGATGTCCGTTGATGGTGGACAGTTTGGCGCGTCCGCCAAGGCCCTGTGCCAGCAGCTTTCCATTGATGCACGAAGCACGAACTTCCCCAGCTACCCCAGTCACGTCCAAACTGCCGTTGATCAGTTTGATCTCGTCCAGCCGGGCGTTGCGAGGCACCATAAGGGTGTATTCAACCGATGGGGGATTATGGTGTTCATCGTGCCACCCTTCCTGACGCAAATAGTGGGTCTCAATTGAAATCGAGTCCGCGCGCGCATTGACCCCGATCTCGGCATTTTTGAGCAGCTCCTCAGTGCCAGCTCGCTTGATCGCGTCCACCTTTACCTGGTTCTGGTCCCATGCGGTGATGTGCACCGAGCCGTTAATGTTTTCAAGGTCGATCCGGCCACCCGATGCCAAAGGATACGTCTGGTGAAACTCCTCGGTAACAACGGCATCATCGTAGTCCGATGCGCGCGCCAGGGCGGCGTTCATGACCAGCGCCAAAAACAATCCAAGAATCGCCCCACTCCAGGTCGCATAACGGCGATTGCGTTCCATAACTCCTCCTTCGGATGTGGGATAGACGGGCAGGCGAAAAAATGGTTAGGGCGAAATCTTACAAAGAAGGAACGGCTGAAGGTTTTGGCTTCGCTTCCGAGATGACGTAGGCAATGAGGATCGCCAGCTCCGGTTCGATCGGGTGCCGGTATCGCGAATGGGGAAATACGAAGTAGTAGGTCGCCGGATAGGACAATACGAGCCACAGAAATAGCCATGCGCTGGGTATGTGCTTGCGCAAAGCCCTGCCCAATCCCCAGAACGCCAGTACCGACGAGGCCAGAAAGACGGAATTATCTGCTAACCCGGAAAATCCGGAAACGCGTGGACGCCCAGCCCAGTAGTAAATAAACCGCTTCACGCTAAGCCATGCGAAGCGACCGTAATCGGCACGGATGAAGGCGATTGCTTCTCGTTTCCGTTCCGCGACGTAAGCCGTCTCGCCCATCTGCTGATAGCGCTGCATTTCCAGCGGATCTTGCGTAGGGTGCAGATAGGACATCCATGTGCCGTCCGCGCCAGGACCATTGCCAAGCCTCAGCTCCGCGCCAAAGTTGGAGCGGATGAAGATGAATTTGCCGAATTTTTCATAGTTGCGGATCAGCCACGGCGTGATCGTTGCAACGAAGAATAGAGCGGCCAGCGCCACCCCGTCCAACGACCGCCCATCTCTCTTCCTACGTCGATACCACGGCCATAATCCCGATGCTGGAAGAAACGAGAGCAGGGAAGAGTTGGTCAGACCGGCGATGCCCCAGAGGAGTCCGAACGCAATCCAGGGTTTATACCCCTCCCGTTCCTCCAGCGTCAGCGCAAGCCAAAAAATAAGCGCCAGCAGCAACGCCGCCAGGCTCGTCTCCCATACCCAGCGCGCCCCCCAGTACATAACGGTGGGCAGCAGCGCCCAAACCCAGCTCGCCCAAACGGCAACTTTCTCGCTAAAACATTTTCGTCCAATCAGAAAAATGGGAACGCAAGTCAAGGCCGAGAAAATGCTATTGATGATGAGCAGGATGAGGGCCGAAGCGCGCGTATAGACTCCGGCCATCTTGAATATGCCACCGATCAGATACGGATACAGCGGTGGCTCCCACGCCGTCGGCCCGGTCTGCGCATTGAAAGGATCGGCAAAACCTCGGCCAGTGGCAATCGCCCGCCCGATGCGTCCCATTTCGTAGCCAAAACTGAAATTGTCCTGGTCCGGTTTGAATTTATAGGTATGCGCAAGCAGGATGAAAGCCAGCCGCAAAGCGAAAGCAATCACCACCATCCAGAAAAAAGACGTGCGGGCGTACTCCCACCAACGACCAATGGCAGCTGCCTTCCTGGTCTGCGTCGATTCGCCAGCGGCTTCGATCATCTGCAAAGTAGCTTCTCACAAAATCCATGTTCAACGGAAAAGGCTCAACGGAAAAAGCCCAACGGAAAATGCTCAGCGGAAAATTGACAGCAAGCCAGCTAGCGATTGAAAATCTCACACCAGAGCCCAAAGATGCCCTACGTCAAACTGACAACCCAGGCCGAACTACCCGCCGAAGGAGAAGCCAAGGAATTCGAGCTTGGCGACAAAACCATTTGCGTAGCCAACGTGAATGGAACCATAACCGCAATGGACAATGTCTGCCTGCACATGGGAGGCCCCTTGGGCCAAGGCTATATCGAGGGCAACAAACTGGTTTGCCCATGGCACGGCTGGGAATACGATCCGAAAACCGGCCAACTGGAAGACGACCCGAAGACAAAGCTGGCGGTATACCCGATCAAGATCGAGGACGGGGATGTAATGGTGGAGACGGATCAGACCGGATAATCAGGTGAGATATAAGCGGCCATTCGAAATCTTGTGCTGAAGATTGGCTGCCAAATGGTCGATGTCTGTTGGTGCGAGGTGGCCGGCGGAACCCTCCAAAAACGCCGTGCGGTTGCTGCCGACCGCATCCCGCCGGAGCTGCACCAGCAAGGCCTGAACAGCGTTGGGATCGAACTTCTGCGGAGTGATTCTCACAATTTCGCTCAACGTCGCGCCAAGCGAGATGGGCTCACGATACGGGCGCTGACTAGTCATGGCGTCGAAAGTGTCAGCCAAGCCGACGATTCTTACCTGCATAGGAACATCTTCGTTGAGAAGTCCATCCGGATAGCCGGAGCCGTCGGAGCGCTCGTGATGCCAGCGCACAATCTCCGGAATGCGTGGCCACGGGAACTGAACGCCGGTAACGATCTGGTGCCCGACGGTTGTATGGTCAGCCATCTCGCGGAACTCTTCCGGATCAAGCGTAGTAGGCTTCCCGAACAGCCGCTTATCAACTGCCACCTTCCCGATGTCGTGCAAATATCCCGCCGAGCGCAGGGCAGCGACTTCATTTTGATCCATGCCCATTGCGTCCCCAATCGCCGCCGCATAACGGCCGACGCGGAGAGAGTGCCCGTGAATGTTCACGTGCTTTACATCGATTGCCGCTGCAAACGCTTCCAGCGCGTTGTCATAAAAGCCATGCAGCGATGCCATGAGCCGCAAATTTTCCGCAACACGCTGTGCCAGTGTCTGAGTGAGCGCGTGGTTCTGGACGGCAAGAGCAACGTAATGGCACAGCAAATCCAGAGATTGCAGAGCTTTCCCGCGACTTTCAGCGGCGCCACGCATTTGAACAACTCGGGTGCTACATTTCCGTTCGCGCTGAGAAAAGTGTCATATGAGGATTTTGCGAGAAGCACCGCTCCTTGCGTCGTACCGAGCGCATGCACATGCCGTGGCAGTAAAGGAATGATGGAAGGTTCGGGAATGAGCGCGAAGCCCTGGGCGGCAACCGAGCTCAGCATCGCGGGCTTTTCAATGAGCACGAAAAGCACACCTTCCGCCGCGCCGCTAGCATGCATCAGCGCGGACAGCATGGTATGCGCAGTTTGAGTAAACTCCCGCTCGGCCGTCATCTCAGGGCCGAGATCGGAGAGCGTTTCAACCGTGCGCATTAAACGCCGGAAATTATCTTTTGCTGCCACCTATGCGGAGGCAACTACGACCAGAGCAAGTTGAGAGTAGCACGGGGGCAAACGATTGTAGCTGCGGGAGTTGTTGGTTAGTTTGGTGCGTGAGGAACCGTTGAGCATTCGTGAGTGCCATTGCGATCAAAAGCTTGTAACCGCAAAGGACGCAAAGAGAAATCATCCCTAGAGCTTTTCTTTGCGATCTTTGCGACCCTCTGCGATCTTGGCGGTTAAAATCTTTCCGTGTTCCTAACCAAATGGACAGCACTCTTCACATTGCTCATCAGCGCCAGTGCTCCATCGTTCGCCTGGGGCCCCGAAGGACATCGCATCATCGCTCGGATCGCGCGAGCGCATCTGACCCAAGCTGCCCGACTTCAGGTCGAAGAGCTGTTGGGCAACGATGACCTGGCATCTGTGTCGACGTGGGTGGATGAAATTCGTCCACAGCGTCCAGAAACCTTCGGTTGGCACTTTGTTCCAATGAATTCGATCGGCTTTTCCGAGCAGCGGGATTGCTATCGCCCAGACGAAAAACACAACGGAGACGACCACCACAATTGCGTACTGGACCGGATCGTTATATTCCAGCAGGTCTTGACCGACAAGAATGCCCAAAACAGGATCGAGTCGAAGCCCTGAAGTTCCTGATCCATTTCGTCGGAGACATTCATCAGCCACTGCACGCGATCGCCGAGGATCGAGGCGGAAACTATACTCACATCACCGAGTTTGGTTCATCCCAATGCGGCACGCGTCCGTGCAACCTTCATTCCGCCTGGGACTTCGGCCTCATCGAGCATAAGGCCCGCTCAGAGGAACAATACACTTCTGACCTCGAGCAACTGATATTATGCCGACACCTGCAGTCTCAGGCAGGCGCCGCTCCCGCGAGCTGGGCGAATGAATCTTTTCGGATCGCAAAGGAAGTCTTTGAACGACGGAGGTGCAGTTGACGAAGCCTATTTCAGAAAGAACATTCCCGTCGTGAATGAACGCCTGGCGCTCGCAGGTCTCCGGCTGGCCAAACTTCTCAATGACTGTCTACGCTGATCAATCAACGATCAGGCCGCAAGCAAGTGATAGAGCATAAAGTAAATCACCACCCCCGTGATCGAGACGTATAACCATAGGGGATAGGTCCAGCGGGCGATGGCGCGGTGACGGTCAAATCGCTCCCGCAAAGCGCGGCTAAGCGTGATGATGACCAGAGGCACGATCGCAGCAGCGAGAATTGTATGCGAAATCAGAATGGTGAAATATACGGGTCGTGACCATCCGTGTCCTGGAAAGTGTACCGACCCAACATGCGCGTGATAATACAGGTAAGAAATCAGGAACAGGGAAGAGGTTGTGACCGCAGCGAGCATCAGAGTGCGATGAGTTGCAATGCGCCGCTGCTTGATCATCCTATGGGCCGTGACCAGCAGCACAGCGCTCGTGCCGTTCAGCGTGGCATTGATCGCGGGGAAAATGGAAAACTTATTGACCATCGATTCAGAGTACAGACCGCCGCGTGGAGCCGACGGTGTTCACGCCTTCCGCAAAAACGGATTGCTTTCGCGCTCTTCTCCGATCGTGGTGATTGGGCCGTGTCCCGGAACCACCAATGTCTCGTCCGGCAGGGCCAGCACCTTCTCATGTAGTGAGTTGATGATCTTATCGAACGAGCCGCCGGGAAGATCAGTGCGACCAATGCTGCCTGCAAAAAGTGTGTCGCCAGCGAGCAATTTGTTTTCAGCCGGGAAATGAAGACAGATGCTGCCTTCGGTATGGCCGGGAGTATGTATCACGTTCGCTAGCAGAGATCCGGCTTTGATTGTGTCAGACTCGCCAACGCTGTGCTCGATCTCCACTTTGCCCGGCGATGCCATACCGATCCAAGCCGCTTGCAGATCCAGCATCTTCAACAGTGTGTAGTCGTTGTGATTCAGCAGAATAGGCGCGCCGGTTGCCGCGCGCAGCTTCATCGCACCGCCTACGTGATCAATGTGCGCGTGCGTGATAACAATTTGCTTGATCTGCAAATTATGTTTTCGGATAAGCGAGAGAATCTCGGCGATGTCATCGCCAGGATCAATGACCATCCCTTCACGGGTGGTCTCATCGCCCATGATGGAGCAATTGCACTGCAGCGGCCCGACGGCGAGGATTTCGTGAATCATTCAGAAGGAGCCAGAGCGAACAGCACTGAATAGGATTAGCGAAGTCGCGAGCTTATTTCTTCGCCGGCGCCGGTGTCGACGATTTCTCATTCTGCAGCACCGACCCAGGGCCGGACTTCCGCGACGCCACAACCGAGAGCGTGATCGAAGTCACCATAAAGATAATGGCGCACCAGGTTGTGGCTTTGGTGAGGACGGTAGCGGCGCCCCGTGGACCAAACGCAGTCTGGCTGCCCTGGCCTCCGAACGCGGCGGCGATGTCCCCGCTCTTGCCGCTCTGCAAAAGAACGACAATGATCAGGAACAAACAAACGAATACGTGAACAATCGTGATCAGAGTAGTCATGAAATTGAAAATCCTTTATGCGGCCTGAGCGGAGAATCGGTTCTCAGCGTGTCGGACCTAAGCCATGGTGCGGAAGGGGGGACTTGAACCCCCACGCCTTTCGGCGCCACCCCCTCAAGATGGTGTGTCTGCCAATTCCACCACTTCCGCTTTAAAATCAATAACTTAAGCTAAATCAAGACATCTGCAAACAATCAACAGCCAAGTGCCCGTCTTTGCAGATGCTTATGAGGGAGCTGCCTAAGCTGTACCCAATATTGTACCCGATAATCTTCATTCAGAGCCTAACACCGACGTAGAAAACTTCAAGGATTCCTTGTCTTATCACGAAATACCGTCTAATATTTAGATAGTAAAGGTGAAACAATGCAAAGTGCGGAATTAAAGCTCAAACAGGCAAGTGCTGTTCTTGGAGTACCTCCCAAAGAACTGCAGAACCTTGTCCAATTCGGCGTTCTGAGGCCGAAGCGACGTGCGCGTCTGCTTCTTCGACGCAAACCTTTTGTTGCAGGCCAAGGTCGCGAGTTACTTGAAGGAATCGCTGGGTACCTCTACGCAATACCTCGTACTGTTTACGAAAGCGCTGTCGCAATGTTCAGTCAGGGAAGTGAGCAGGCGTAGCATTCTCACGCTGTGTGCTCGCTCGGCGCCAGGAAAGACCCAATTGGAAGTTCGTATCCCGATTCGACAGATCATAAAGGAGCTAGAGCAACGATTGCCGCTGGCGAACATCTATCGCGATATACCAAGAGGCCGGAAAAGAAAGGGCTGGAAGGAGGAGTTCCTTCGGACCCTGAAGGAAGGTGCCAACGACGTCGGGGATCTGTCAGAAAAGCAGATCATCGAATCCGTACGATCATACCGCAGCGCGAGTCGGCTCCAGCCAGAGGTCGAGGTTGTCTCCTAGGAAGAGGTCGCGCCGCCGCCCCAGAGGTGTTGTAGACGCCGTTAAAAGTCGAAAACCCGGAGTTCGGGCGTCGCACCGAGGATGAACAGAGTTCTCCTCGAACGGAGATTTCTACCTGGGGAAAGGCTGTGACTGTGATGCTCGACTTACTTGAGTGCAGAATCCCGATATGCTGATCCCAGAGTCGGGGGTGCTACGGTTCTGGCTGTTTCCTGCGTTGGCAGTGACTGAGCTGTAAACTCCTTTCTTTACTAGAGTTTATTCCGGCTTCGAAAACCGAAATAGCGACAGCAGAACTCTCGGCATAATGCCGGAAAACAGGTCAAAAAAGATCGAAATGTTGCCAGCTCTTGTTGCCAGCTGGAGTCCGCTTAACAGTGCCGGCGGACAACTCGAGAATAATCCTCCCGCAGCACGAACCTAAGAACAATTTCTAATCCAAGAAACTGTCTTGTCGCCGTCGAACCGAACAGAGCGTCAGGGCCTCCGTGACATTTTCATGCAACACAGAAGAGGCAACCGGCCTCGCCAATTTTTCGTCCTGACTTGTCCTGAACTGAACGCTCGCCTAATGGATAAGCGCCAGACTGTTCTTCCAGATTCCGCTGGCCGAGCAGTCACAGTGGAGGAATCCATCCAGAAATCCTTGCTGGCGAAATCGGGCCATGAATTTAGCATCCGGCACACTTTACAACCACCGTAAGGACACGTCTCGGTTCTTGGATTTCTGCAAGGCGAAGAGCGTGGTGACCATCACTGAATGAGAACCTCGGGCCTGAGCCGATGCAATGGAGCCTGCCCGCCATTTCGGTCGCGGATGAGGAAGTTTTTCTTTGCCACGGCATACCGGATTCGGACACGACCTACTTCCTCGAAGATGTCTCATCCGCCCATCCTCAGGTTCGCAGCGAAGCCGCAATAACGGAGCTTGCGGCTGATGTTCGGCAGCCATTCCTTCTCTGCGGCCACTCACATATTGCTCGCGTGGTGCAACTTTCAAGTGGGCGGCTAATTGTGAATCCCGGCAGCGGCGGCGTGGGCGTTCCCGCCTACGATGATTCGACTCCCATACCGCACGTGATGGAGAATTATTCCCCGCATGCTTCGTATGCGGTACTTGAGCAGAACGACTCTGGTTGGAGCGTGTGGCTACACCGGGTTGCGTATGATTGGAGTCGAGCCGCCAAGCAAGCGCGGGCTCTCGGTCGCAATGACTGGGCGTACGCAATCGAGACTGGGCGGGTAGAACACAAATGAGAGACTCTACCGCGAGCCGAAC
>WNGK01003109.1_pt1 | contig 21361 bp, 14 predicted proteins | sample 5400601 | NCBI WGS metagenome assembly WNGK01 (sample SAMN13153376, study PRJNA577476) | soil metagenome | isolation source: 60 cm soil or saprolite under Garry oak tree replicate 1 | place: USA:California | collected 2016-06-15
TCGATCACGATGCCTCCGCGATAAGCTTGAATTTGCATCTGGGTGGGAAATATTCGCGCTTCGAAAGTTTGAGCCGGCTCATCGGCGACGGCGGCCGAAGTGACTTGCTAGCTGTCGCAGTCGCCAAACATCAACAGGAATTCGATGCCCGCACCTTGCAGGACCACATCTCACCTCACACCGCGAGCGATCTTCTTTACAAAAATGCGCTCGACGATCGCGCGCGCACGACTTTCGGCGGTCTCATCCGCGTGGAACCCCATGCCCACTTCACTGACGCGTATCAAAAAGTTCGTAATCTCCTTTTAAGCGATGACGCCGAAGCCAACTCCATGCCCGGCCTCGAAATTCTCGCCGACAACGTCCGTTGTACTCACGGCGCAACGTCCGGCCAGATCGATGAGGACGAACTGTTTTATCTGCGCACTCGCGGCATTGCCACAAAAGTCGCCCAACGCCTCTTAGTCACCGGCTTTCTGGATGAGGTTATCCAGCGCCTTGATCATCCAGCGATAGCTCAGCATTTGCATCCGTTGATCGAAGAAAAATTCGCGCGGTGAAAGTTGGTGGGCGCAAATCGATTGCTTAATGATTTGTTCCCTGCTTTTATCGCGACTAAACCGCATTGATTATGTGGATTCTGCAAAGTGAATAAGCCGGTACTTCGTCTGTACAAGACAATCTTTCTTGCCCAGTTCCGTCCGGAACTTAGTTACTTCAATCAGTTTCGAACGGCCGCATCCAAGCTCAGCGGGTACCCCCAGTGGGGAACGGATGCAAACAGTGTGACGCTGCGCGATTACAAGACCCGTTGTAGTGTTGCGATTGCAACGAATTCGATCTGCTTCTCGCAAGATTCCGAAGACATTACGACCACATCTAAACGGTTACAAGAAGCGTTAGAAGTAGTTCCCCGCGAACTGAACGTCCAAAAGCTATTCCGAATAGGATACCGTCGTCAATACTTGGCATCCTTTGAGGGATCGTTCGAGGATCTCGTTACGATTCTGGACGTAAAGCTCTTGTCCCAAAAGAAGGAGCTACTGCAGCGCCTGCCGTCTATCAAAACCGACTTGCTTTATCGTGTCGATCTCAAAGATGGACAGAACATGTACCATCTCACGATTGGTCCTGTCCGCAGACAAGAAGTTCCCAATTGGATACAGTTTGAGCCAGAGAACCATCTTGCTCCAGATGTTCGGCAGGAACAATACTTGTCGATACTTGCGTCGTATCCAGAGGTGGCGACACTAATCGATATTGATATGTATCGAGCGAGTTCGGACATCCCAATTACTGACTCGATTTCGTTTGTCGAACTGGCAGAACGGAAAACCGCTGAACTTGCCCGCAGTCTCAACGACTACCTTTTCTCGGCGGGCGTAACGACCAATGGTAAACATTAAAGAAGAGTTTAGAACAGCTACTAGGTTCCGGTCGCAATCTGACGCCGTAACCAATGACCCGCCACAACAAGTGCGGGTTGTTGTATTCAGCAATGAGGAAGATTGGCCGGCAACGTACGAAGCCCGAGCTATGAAACGCGCCGGCACGTTTCAGCTCTACACTGCCACAAAGCCGCGCGGGACAAATTGGTCTCCATCACACAGTCGAAACATGCTATATGATGTTGGCTCGTTTGCTCCGTCGTCGGATATGTCACGAACTACTCGAACATTCCACTTCGATGTCGATGAGATTCAGAGCATCAGCGCTATCACTATGCCTGCCTGGGAATTGCAGGGAGTATACATTCCAAGCGGCCAGCTCTTTTCAGCTTTTGAAGTCCAATCATTGCCTCCTGCGTCGATCTCTTTGCCTCAGCGTATTCTTCGTGCGCATTTTTTGACCGACGTTATATCGGCGATTGATAATTTGTCGAAGCACGCCGGAAACCAGACTGCTGCTGACTATGCCAACGCTGTGTTTAAAGCAATGCGCGTCTTCAGAGATACACTTCCCCAGGATCCATTCACCGCGATCATAGCTGCATTGCATGATGCGCTCGCATACAAAAATCGGTGGGCAGATTATGCGGCACCGCAATATCAACAGGCGAGAGACATCCTCGTCAAATATGGCAACCAGGATCTGTCACCAGGCAAAGCACTAAAGGCAGTTTCTGCTATTGAGGATATTGGTTTTGACACGACACCGTTCGAAGCGATCTCGGAGTTTGAAACGAAAAGTTCAGGCTCGGACGAAGGCTGAAAAACATTTCCTGGATACTTCGGTTGCGCGCCACGTGATGCTTGGCGCGAGAGCTTATCGAGACTACTTCCACGACGAGCTCGGCGGCTCCTCGGCATTTATTTCCATTTACATTCAAATGGAGATGCGACGCAGCTTTCTCCGAAATGTGATCTCTTTTTATTCTACGCTTGAGCTTCCGAGAATTTCGACAATCGGGGATGCTGTCGCGTTATGGAGCGATAAGTTCAAATCAAGCGAGAGCAAAGCGGTTCTCCAGCTTATCTCTGCTTTACTCGGCGACACAAATGCTCTCGACAGCAGTTCGAGCACGGACAAAAACAAGGCGTTAACGGTACTTGGTCAGTTTATCGTTCGATTCGAGGCGAAGCTTCGCACGACTTTTACTGACGCAAGTAAGGACACGACTCATTGCGCTCGCGCGCTCGTTCCGCTTCCTTTTTATCCAGAGCAAATGAGTCGTGGATTTCAAGAGTTCATTGCTGGATTCGACGACACCGACACATGCCGCAGCAAATGCACGATCGATAATGTCATCTTGCGGCGCTACAAAAAGGAAGTCGACGACTACATCACAACGGCTAAGACATTAAAACGCTCTGTTGCGACAAGTGGTTTTTTGGACATCACGGAGCAACTCAACGATATCGTCAAAAAGGGCCCGGCTGCATGTTCATGTAATCGCTACGCGAAAATCGGAGACGCAGTAATCGCGTTGGACGCACCTCGCGAGATGCGGTTAGAACATGTCGATCGTTCGTTCAATGAGTTGTGCGATCTAATCCACCAACCGCATAAACAGCATCCATCGCAGAGCGTTGTATTGAAGCGGCCAGCGGAAATTAGCTGAGCAGGCAACACTCCTCGACCATTGTATGCTGGTTACAATGGATAGCTGAAAGATGCGTAGCCGCAGGATGTCGATCTTGCGCGCGTTGAAATTCCTGATGGCGACAGCTTCATTCGCGGCGCAAGCTTTCGGGATGGAAAATCCGGACGCGCAGCCGCCGCAAACTTGCTGTCCGATTGTTGAGCTGCGGCAATACAGGTTGCATCCGGGGAAGCGGGATATGCTGATCGATCTGTTCGACCGGGAATTTGTCGAATCGCAGGAAGAGCTGGGGATGAAGATCATCGGTCAGTTCCGGGACGTGGATAATCCAGACCGATTTGTCTGGCTGCGAGGTTTTCGGGACATGCCTTCGCGCGCGCAGGCGCTCGAAGATTTTTACGGCGGCCCGGTTTGGAAGACACATCGCGAAGCGGCCAACGCCACCATGATCGATTCCGATAATGTGCTGCTGTTGCATCCGGCGAAGCCGACTTCGGGATTCTCGTTTGGAAACAAGGAACGTCCTCGAGCGGGAGCAAACGAGGCCCGGAGCGAATTGATTGTGGCGACGATATATTATCTCGATGCGCCGGTGGATGCTGGCTTCGTTGAGTTTTTCGAGAAAACAGTGAAACCGGCCGTGATCGCCTCAGGCGCAACGGTCCTGGCGTTTTTGGTAACCGAGCACAGCGAGAACACTTTTCCGGCGCTGCCAGTGCGGGAACGCGAAAATGTTTTCGTCTGGTTCGCGCGCTTTAACGACGCGGCGGCATATGAACGTCACATTGCCGCTCTGACCCAGTACCCGTATCGGCGCGACCAAATTTCGAAAGAACTCGCGCGACGCCTGAAGCGAGAGCCGGAGATTTTGAAATTAATTCCGACGACGCGCTCGCTTTTGTAAAAGCGGCCACAATTTTCGCGCGGCGAAGATCGCTATCATTTCGGCGCTTCCTGCTCGGTATTCAGCTCGAAATTGATTTTCACATCGCATGGCGTAACGTCCGGTCAGATCGACGAGGACGAACTGCTTTATTTGCGTACCCGTGGCATTCCCGTCCCCCGTGGCCCAACGTCTCATCGTCACGGGCTTTTTGGACGAAGTCATAGAACGACTCAATCACCCAGCGATAGCTGAGCATTTGCAGCGATTAATCGAAGAGCAATTCGCTGCGTAAGCTTTGGAGAGCGCACGGCAGCGTTGCGTGTTGGCAATCGCAATTTTCGGATCTCTATTCGACCGCTGATTGTTTCGAGGCAAGCGAGGCGACGATTTTTTCAAAACGCGGATCGCCACGCAGGGGATCCCACAAAGGCAGCAGTTTCAATTGGCCATAGCTGGGTGAATTCGGGTAGCGGATGGCAATGGCAAGCTGTTCACAAGCGACGTTTTTTTCGCCAACCCACGCAGCAATCATCGCCAAATACTTGATCATGGCCGCGCCATTGATTGAATCTTTTTCGACGGGAAGAAGCTCCACCGCGCGCCGGCCTTCGCGCAGCGCTTCCTCTTTTCGTCCAAGGCCAGCGTCAATCAACCCAAGCACGCACAATGCGGGAGCATAATTTGGTTGAGCCTGGACGGTTTTCTTTTGCTCCGCGCGTGCAGCGGTGAACGCCGACTGCGCTTTGGAATGGTCTTTCGCCATGCGCGCGATAACGCCCTCGAGGAATAGACGAGTCAAGGGAACGTTGTCGGTAGATAGGTGCGGTCTGTTTTCGCCAAATCCGGCCAGGGCATCTTTTGCTGCATCAGCATCATGTTCGACCAGTGCACATATGAGCCGTGCATCGGCGATCTTCGACATCGCGACAGGATTTGTGGCCTGAACTGAATCGATCGTTTGATGTAATGGGCGGGCATCAGCCTGCCAATTCAGTTCCACCAACGCGCGCTCCGCTTTACTCTCGACATCGTTCGGCGCAATGGCCAATACGCGGTCTAACATCCGTTTTTCTTCAGCATAGCGTCGGAGGTATTCGTAGCTTAGCGCAAGCTGTTGCAGTATTTCGACGTTGCGCGGGTCGAGATCTAGGGCGCGCTCGAAGTTTCGCGTAGACTCTTCCCAGCGCCCCTGACGCCTCTGGATCGTGGCCTTCCACTCAAATACGCGGGCATCATTGGGTTGGCTCTGGCGAACAAGCTCCAACTCGGCCAAAGCCCCATCATAATCGAGATATCCCCAATAAAGATTCAGTGCTCGCGCAAAATGTGCCTCGCCAGCATCCGGACGGAGGCGAAACGCGGTCTCGATGGCGGCTTCCGCCAAGGCCAGCCGCGCGGCAGTATGGTCGTAGCCTGCGAAATAAATCGCGTCATGAGCGAAGGCGAGTTGGCAAAACGCATCGAAAAACGACGGGTCTCTCGCGACAGTCTGATTCAGCAACTCGACCCCTTGGAGCAAATTCGTTTTTGCCTCACTACCAAGGCTCGTACCCAAAACAAGATTTTTCGCGCGGTTGTAGAGATCGAAGGCTGCGAGATCGGCAGTCGGGGAACGTTCGATCGCATTCCTTTCAGCTGGCGAAAGCTTTGCCTGCAACTGGTCAGCAATCGCCTTTGCGATCTCGCTTTGAATTGCGAATACATCGGAGAGATCGCGATCATAAGTCTGCGCCCAGAGATGGCGGTCGGCGCGCGCATCGACTAACTGCGCGTTGATGCGCACGCGGTCGCCGGATCGTTGAACGCTTCCTTCCAGCACATGCGCCACACCGAGTTGCTGACCAATCTTGCGCAGGTTGCGCGGGGTCCCGCTTTTATATTGCATCACCGATGTGCGGCTGATTACTTTCAGATCGGCGACTTTCGCTAGATCGCTTAAGATTTCGTCCTGCACGCCATCGGCAAAATAGGAGTTTTGCTTGTTATCACTGAGATTCTCGAACGGCAGGACGGCGATGCTCTTTTCGGGTACGCGGGTTCCAGGCGCAAAGAACGTCTCCGCGAGTAGCCAAAGAAGAGCAAGCGCGAGCAAGAAACACGCAGTGATCGCGCCCGCTAAAATTGGATTGCGGCGCGACCAGCGTAAAACTCGCACTGGCGCTCGCACGGGCCGCGCGATGATCGGTCGTCCCTCGAGCCAGCGCTCAAGATCTTCGGCGAGCGCGTCGGCAGTCTGATACCGCGCTTTCGGATCTCGTTCGAGACAACGCGCGACAATTGTTTCGAGATCGCGATCGATCGATGAGACGAACGACCGCAGCTTCGGAGCGGGCGTTGTGCCTGCCTGCTGGATAACTGAGAGCGCATTCGCGCCTGTGAAAGGCGGCCTGCCGGCAAGCAGATAGAACAGAATCGCGCCAAGGCTGTAAATATCCGCCGCGGAACTGAAGTGAGCGCCCTCAGCTTGCTCGGGAGCGATATACCCCGGCGTACCAAATGTCGTTAATGTTCGGGTGAGATCGCTCTCTTCATCGAGCCATTTGGCGAGGCCGAAATCGCTTACCAGGGGTTCGCCGCGCGCATCCAGCAAGATATTTGCCGGCTGAAGATCGCGGTGAAGAATCCCCTGCGTATGCGCATAGGAGATGGCGCGCGCGACCTTAGCCATCAGCCGTACACACTCGCGTGGTTCGCTGCGCAGGCCGGATGCGGTAGCCCGCAAGTTTCCTCCGGCAGCAAACTTCATGCTGAAAAACGGAAGTCTGTCTTCTGTTTCGCTGACCTCGTAAACGGGAAGAATATTCGGGTGATCCAGACTGGCAGCTGCTTCGGCCTCGCGACGAAACCGCGCGAGTGTCTCATGCGAATCCGCGTGGTAGGTAAGCACGCGTTTCAACGCCACGATCCGTCCTGAGTGGCGCTGCCGTGCGCGATAAATCACACCCATTCCGCCGCGTCCGATTTCCTCCAGAATTTGGTAATTGCCGAGCCGCCATTCCTTGTCAGGCACATCGGCCTCTTCGAGCACGCCCTCGAAAGCTTCGGCGGACGCTTCGACCTCTGTTTCAAAGTTTTCTTTCAGGAGACAACTCACGCAGCAGCCGTTGCCGAGAAGTGTGGTACCACCACACTGCTCGCATTTTCCTGCGCCTCGCACGATGCCCGCAACTGAGCCGGAGAGATCTGCCACAGCTTTCATTATTAGTCTCCGCTAGACGTCATCTCATAAATGGTTTGATCCGTTGCTGCAGGTCGAGGGCGACCTGGCTCCATCGGCACGCATCGACGGCGAACGTTGGAGATGGCCTGCCCTTAGGCCGTTCTCTGGATTGATGAGGTGGTTTGCAAAGTGGACGCCCCACAGGGGGTGGCTACAGGAATGGGGAGACCCGCTAAGATTCATTATTTAGTCTCTGCCAACGCGGCACAGAGATGACGAATCTCGTCGTCAATGTCCGCCAGATTTTCCACAGTGTGCGCGACTTCATCGCGCAAGAACCACCGGTAACGTTTCCGCAAATTGTGCAGTTGCTTTTTTACCATTGTCTCTGCGATTCCTAAACTGACCGCAAGATTCGCATAGGACAGATTGCTGCGCTCCGACGTCAGATGCACGCTCAGCGTCTCAAAAAGCCGGAGCCGGCCTTTGGCTTCACATTCCTCGCGGAGACGTTGCAGAGCGTGTTCTACAACCGTTGCCGCCCAACGCAGATCAAACAGTTCCTCTGGCGGAATCTGCAGGGCCTCAGCCGGGACAGACAATTGCGACGGCGCTTCAGCCATCCATTCGTCCCAGGAGACGAACTCCATTCGGCCGCCGCGTTTAACCGCGCGAGTTCTCTCTTTGGCGTGACTGAGAAAATTCTGAAGGGACTTAAGCAGAAACGAGCGGAAGCGACCGCGATGTTCGTCAGCGCGCCGGAGCCAGTTGCTCTCGAGGATCATGGCGAAAAAATCCTGGGTCAGATCTTGCGCTTCCTCCAAAGGGTAACCCTGGCGACTTACAAACAGGAAGATGGGTCGCCAGTAAGTCCGGCAAAGTTCACCGAGCGCTTCGCGCGCCTTTTGCTCATCCACGTTTGAGCTTGCGGCGGAAAGAATCAGGCTCCAGCGCGTCGTCCCGAACTCGCGCGGTACGGCCAGGCCCCCCGCCGCCGCTTCCGGTCTCATCAAACACAGGCTGCCCATCGTTCTTTTATTTTACAAGCCTAAATCCGGTAGGACTCAGCTCCTGTAGCCATGGCTCTGTCTGGCACGCCGTAGTCCCGCGATTACGGGACGAAGGTGGCTGAGCCGTCATACGTTGATGTGCCGCCTCCCGCCACAACCTCCGAAAATATTTCGGAACTTACTTCCGCCATTTCGTTAGAACCTTAATGAAAGGAAAAATAGTTTATGAAAAATCGAAGCATTATACTCACAACGATCGTACTTCTGTCTGGCTGTTTTTGGCTTTTCCCCGGAGCACGAGCCACAGATGTGGACGGCGTCCTGCCCGGGGGCAACAATGCCGATGGCTTTCGCGTCCTGACCAATCGCACCACCGGCGGATTCAATACGGGATCTGGTTGGTTTTCGCTCTTTAGCAACCAGACAGGCAGTTTCAACACGGCCTTTGGTGCCGCGACGCTCTTTAGCAACACCGCAGACCAAAATACGGCCACTGGTACTGCTGCGCTTTTCAGCAATACCAGTGGGTTCCGCAATACCGCGACTGGGGCATTCGCGCTCTTTAAGAACCTCGGCGCAGCGGATAACACGGCCACCGGTAATGCGGCGCTGTATTCCAACACAACCGGGTCCGGCAACACAGCTACCGGTAATTTTGCGCTCGTAAACAACGACACCGGTTCCAACAACACTGCCACCGGGGATGGAGCGCTGTCGGGCAACGTCAGCGGCGACACTAACACTGCCATCGGTGCCGGTGCGCTCGCAAGCAACAACAGCGGGCACGAAAACACAGCTGTCGGCTTTAATGCACTCCTGAACAACACCATAAGCGGCGACAACACGGCCACGGGTTTTAGCGCGTTGGCGGTTAACACCGGCGGTTCCAACACGGCTAACGGTGCCTACGCGCTCGCAGGCAACACCGGCGACGTCAACACCGCTGTCGGTGCTGGAGCGCTTTTTAACAATACCAGTGGCTTCGCTAACACCGCTCTTGGCTTTGACGCTGGCATCAATGTTAGCACGGCCAATCACGTGATTTGTATCGGAGCCGATGGTGCAGACGTGAGCCACAGCACTTGGATCGGCAACATCTATAACACAACTACGGTAAGTGGCACCACGCTGCCAGTCATCGTGTCCGACGGCGGTCAACTCGGCACTACTTCATCGTCGCGCCGGTTCAAGAGGGATATTCACGCCATGGACAAAGCCAGTGAAGCGATCCTGGCGCTCAGACCTGTGACGTTCCATTACAAGAGCGACGCCAAAGGAATAGCGCAATTTGGTTTAATTGCCGAAGAGGTCGCGGAAGTGAGCACTGATCTGATAATCCGCGATTCGGATGGCAAGCCTTACACCGTACGCTACGAGGTGGTCAACGCAATGCTGCTAAACGAATTTCTCAAAGAGCACAAAAAAATCGCGGAACAGCAAGCAACGATTGCGGAGTTAAAGTCAACGGTTGCCCAGCAACAGAAGACCTTTCAGTCCCGGCTCGCACAACAGGAAAAGCAAATTGAAGCACTGGCATCCGGTCTTCAGAAGGTGAGCGCCGAGCTTGAATTGGACAGGCCTGCGCCTCGGACGGTCCTCAACAAACCGTAAGGTGCATCCCCGTTATTGCGTCATTCCTTGAAACCACAAAAAACAAATCAGGAAGAAGAAACCATGAAAATATCACATACATTGAGCCAATTATTCCTCATCGTTTTTGTGCTTACCTGCTTTACGCTTGGGCCAATGGCAGAAGCGGTTATGCCCGCTCCGGACGGAGGCTATCCGGGCTTCAACACGGCTGAGGGAGATGGTGCGCTGTTCGGCCTGACAACTGGTGGGTGGAACACGGCGCTTGGGGGCTATTCGCTGTATAACGATACCACCGGCGGTGCGAACACTGCTGTGGGACTTAACGCTCTGCGCCTTAATCGGAGTGGCAGTTTTAATACGGCCGTGGGACTTAACGCGCTCTATTTTAACCAGGCACCCGAGAATTGCGCCTTTGGAGCTTATGCGCTTTTTGCCAATACCACAGCCACTCGCAACAGCGCCTTTGGTTGGGGGGCGCTAGCGTTGAACACCATCGGCAGCGACAACACCGCTGTCGGAGATAGCGGGCTCATCAGCAACACCACCGGCGGCCGCAGCACTGCTGTTGGTTCAGGTGCACTCTATAGCAGCGACACAAACTCCGAGAACACGGCAATTGGCTACAAGGCGCTATATTCTTCGCAGGGGATCCAATTTACCGCCAATTCGAATACGGCTATTGGTTCGCAATCGCTGGCGTCACAATTGTCTCCAGCCAACTTTAACACCGCCATCGGTGCTCAGGCGCTCTTTGGCCACATCGGCAATGACGGGAACACGGCCGTTGGTTATCAAGCTCTCTATAGCGATGCCGCCGGTAGCTATAACATCGCCCTTGGAACTGGAGCCGGCTACAACCTAACAGGCGATAACAATATCGATATCGGTAATGCAGGTGTCGCTGCCGAATCGAACACGATCCGCATCGGCACGACAGGAACTCAAACCGCCACATATGTCGCCGGGATCTTTGGGGCAACCGTTACAGATGGCGCCCCATTGCTTGTGGATGCAAGCGGTCACCTCGGGACTGCAGTTTCCTCGGCGCGGTTGAAAGACGACATCAAACCGATGGACAAGGCTAGCGAAGCGGTCCTGGCGCTCAAACCGGTTACCTTCCGCTACAAAAAAGATTCAAAGGGGATTCGCCAGTTCGGGCTGGTGGCAGAAGAAGTGGAAAAGGTGAATCCTGACCTCGTGGTTCGCGACAAGGAAGGCGATCTCTACACCGTGCGGTACGACCAAGTGAACGCGATGTTGCTCAACGAATTCCTCAAGGAGCACAAGAAAGTCGAGGCGCAACAAAGTAAGATTGAGGAACAGGAAGCAATTATCGCGCAGCTAAAGTCAGCGGTAGCACAACAGGAAGCAACTGCCGAGCAACAGGAGAAGCGCTTTCATTCCAGCCTCGCGGAACAGGACAAGCAAATTGAAGCGCTGGCGTCGGGTCTTCAGAAAGTGAGCGCCCAGCTCGAGATGAATAAGTCTGCGCCGCAAGTCATTGCGCGTACGGCTCGCGAAAATTTGGAGTTGCTTTCTGTAAGAGATTTTCCCAATCCAAACTGAACCTCTGCTTAAGAAATAGAAATCAGATGAAACTACTAACGAAAATCAAATCGACCATTCGACCACTCCTCATCGTCTTTCCGCTTGCCTTCTTTGTGTTTTCCCCAATGGCGCAAGCAATCGGTCCCGACACGGGCGGGGCTATACCCGGCGCCAACAACGGCGAAGGCATCGGCGTGCTGGTGAGCCTAACCACTGGAACTTGGAACACGGGTACCGGCTTCTTTTCACTCAGAAATAACACTACCGGTACCTTCAACACGGCTACTGGCGGTGGATCGCTGTTTTTTAACACTACTGGCGAGCGAAATACAGCCACTGGCGCCGGAGCGCTCTTAAGCAATACCACTGGTGGTTCGAACACGGCCCACGGCGCGTTTGCCCTCATTAGCAACACTACGGGCAGCTTCAACACGGCGACCGGGGATTCGGCGCTCTTTAGGAACACCATCGGCAGTTACAACACGGCCACGGGCCAGGTTGCGCTTACGAACAACATTGACGGTGGCGGAAATACGGCGACCGGCACATTTGCTCTCTTTGCCAATAGCAGCGGCCAGGCCAACACGGCCACTGGTCTTGCGGCGCTCCTTGCCAATACCACGGGTTTCGCTAACACCGCCGACGGTTGGAATGCGCTAAATATCAACACCACCGGAGAGGGCAACACTGCAACCGGTTATAAGGCCCTGATTAATAGCACCACTGGCAACTACAATACGGCCGTCGGTTATCAGACACTCATATTCAACAACACGGGCAGTGGCAATATCGCTGTCGGCGCGAATGCTGGAAGTAGCGTTACCACCGCCAATAACGTTACCTGTATCGGCAGCAATGTTGCAGGTGCGAATGTGAGCAACACCTGTTTTGTAGGAAACATCTTCGGAGTAACAACAGGTATGGACGCGGCATCGGTGGTCGTGGATTCAAATGGTCAGCTCGGCACGGTCGCTTCTTCGCGGCGGTTCAAGCGCGACATCCAGCCAATGGACAAAGCGAGCGAAGCGATCCTCTCACTGCAGCCGGTAACGTTTCACTACAAGAGCACCAAGAAAGACACACCACAATTTGGCTTGATCGCCGAGGACGTAGCCAAGCTCAATCCTGACTTGGTGGTGCGAGATAAGGACGGCGAGATCTATTCGGTGCGCTATGAGGCGGTAAACGCGATGTTGCTCAACGAGTTTCTCAAAGAGCATCGAAAAGTTGAGGGACTAGAGTCCACCATTGCGAAACAGGAAAAACAAATCGAAGCGCTGGCATCCGGTCTTCGACGAGTGGACGCCGAGGTTCAGATGAGCAAGCCCACGGCGCAAGTGGTGGTGACTAACCCGTAAAGGTGCCGGAAACAAAGTCAGCAGAGGCCAACTTTACTAAAACTATCTCGGAACTTACTTCCAGCACTTCGTTAGAATCTTGATGAAAGGAAAATAGTTTATGGAAGATCGAAATATTACGCCCACAACGGTCATGCTTCTGTTTTGCTCCTTTTGGCTTCTGCCCGGAGCGCGAGCGACAGATTTGGGCGGTGTCCTGCCCGGAGGCAACAATGCTGATGGCTATCGCGTCCTGACCAATCTCACCACCGGCGGATTCAATACGGGGTCTGGTTGGTTTTCGCTCTTTAGCGACCAGGCAGGCAGTTTTAACACGGCGTTTGGTGCCGCCACGCTCTTTAGCAACATCGGGGACGGAAATACAGCGGTCGGCACCGCGGCGCTGTTCAGCAACACCACCGGCACTGGCAACACGGGCACCGGTCTGCAGGCCCTCTTTAGCAATACCGACGGCATTCGGAACACGGCCAACGGTGTTTATGCGCTCAATCACAACGTCAGCGGAGGGGGCAACACAGCTGTCGGTTATCAGGCACTGGCTACCAGCACCGCGAACAGCAACACGGCGGTCGGCAATGATGCGCTCGTGGCAGATACAAGCGGTGGCAACAATACAGCCGTCGGCGCTGGTGCGCTTCTGAACAATACCGTCGGCACCCTCAACACCGCTTTGGGTGCTGGCGCGCTTAGTAACAGTATTGGCCTTGGAAACATTGGCTTGGGCGCTTTGGCCGGTGGCAACGTCATGGGAGCCAGTAACGTTATCTGTATCGGCGGTGGCATGTTGGGTGCCGATGTGAGCAACACTACCTGGATCAGCAATATCTATGCTATCAACACGATAAGCGGAACCACCTTGCCAGTGATCGTGTCCGATGCTGGTCAGCTTGGCACGTTTTCCTCGTCGGCGCGGTTCAAGAAGGACATTGCCACCATGGACAAGGCCAGTGAAGCCATTCTGTCGCTGAGACCCGTCACGTTCCACTACAAGAGCGACACCAAAGGCGTACCGCAGTTTGGTTTGATTGCCGAAGAGGTAACCAAGATGAATCCTGACCTCGTTGTGCGCGATAAAGAGGGAAAACCTTACACCGTACGCTACGATGCGGTGAACGTGATGTTGCTTAACGAGTTCCTTAAGGAACACAAGAAAGTGCAGCAGCAAGGCGCTACAATCGCGGAGTTAAAGAGTGAAATCGTAAGCCTCGCTACGACTGTCAAAGAGCAAGCCGCGCAAATCCAAAAAGTCAGCGCGGAAGTTGAGATGAGCAAGGCCGCGTCGCAAGTCGTGGCGAGCACTCCATAGCAGGCGTTTCAAAAACGGATTTTGTAGGGCGTTTGACTCGTTCGCTCCCGCTCTCCCGCCCAGATGGGCTGCTCGTCTATGTCGCTCGCGTCCCCGCGGCTCCATTCTGTGAAACGCCAATCCACCTTGCCCAAGGAGCGTCTGACACAGACGCCCTACAATCGGCGTTACCTTCAGCTTTATTTCAAAACAAACGGGCGCGAGTTATCGGTTTCCCGCTCCCTGGTCGGTGCTTAACTCGAAATTGATTTTTACCTCATAATGGTCGCCGGCGGCGAGGCCAGCTGGCGGCGGGTCAACTTCACTCACTCGTTTCCCAATCGCCGCAACGGATTCATCCACGATGACGTTTTCGGATGGTTTGATGATTTCGAATTTGGAAACTCGTCCGTCCTTCTCGATGCGGACTTTGACTACCGTCGAAGTTTTGGCGCTGGACGCGACGTTGGTGGTCGGCTGGATCCAGGCGCTGTAAAAGCGATCATGAAGCATGTGGCCATACCAGCCGAATTCCGACGCACTGCTTCCGCCGCCTGCGCTGCCACCTTTCGCTGCTGAACCCGTTTTCCCGCTGCCGCTTTGAGACGCAGTTCCGGTTTTTGCGCTAAGGTGTTTTTCATTTTTCTCTGACTTGTCACTCGATTTCGCCGAGCTCGGTTTCGTTTTCGGCACGGATTTAGTGGACGCTTTAGCCAATAGAATTTTCTTTGGAGTCGGTTTCGGGATTGGTTTTGGCGTTGTCTTCGGCTTTGCGGTGGGAGTTTCCGTTGGCTTCGCACGAAGCGCCGGTGTCGGCGTGGGCTTCGGTGTTGATAATTCCATTTCGCTCTTCGCCGTCGCTACCACGGGTTTTTCGTCTTCGGTTTCGTCATCCTTCAGCGGTTTCGGCTGAGGCAGATGAGTTGGCGATCCCTCGTTTTGTCGTTCGCCAGGCGCGAGATCTTCAGCGCCGCCTAACCAAAGGATGCTCTCCGGATTTGATGATGCCCTGGCTGCCGCACTCCAGCGAATTAGTCCTGCGATCAGGGCAACGTGCGCGAGGGCAATCAGCGCAACGTTTCGCCAAAAACGGCGATCCTTTGCCATTTATTTCGATTCCGCTCTGGTCGCGATGCCGACTTTGGTGATTCCCGCCCGTTGCAGCGTGTCCATCAGCGCAATTAATTTTTGCACGGGCAAATCGCGATCGGGTCGAATCACGATTGCCAGATCGGGATTCGCCGCCTTCAGATCAGTCAATTGCGCAGTGAGCGCTCCCAAATCCACGATTTGATTGTTAAAGCGAATCGTGTCGGTGCGGTCGATCGACACGGTTTGCACGTGCGACCTATTGATCGGCGGATTCTTCGCGCCGCTGGACGGGATCACCAGGTTCATGCTGTTTTCGAGCAACGGCGTTGTGATCATGAAAATGATAAGCAGCACAAACGCCAGATCGAGTAACGGCGTGACATTGATCTCGCTCAACGTGGAGAGACTCTGCCGTTGTGAGTAGCGTCTCACTTGGTACTGCGTCGACGCTGAATGGTGGACATCGGGCTCGACATGGTCGTCACGCGCGAACGAATACGAGCGTCAGAATGACGAAATCCAAATGACGAAGGACGAGGGAATGACTAATGGCAAATGGCGGACAAATCGGGGCCGATTGAGTGCTCTTTGTTTCCGGCTTCGTCATTATTTCGGCATTCGACATTCGTGCTTCGTCATTGCCTCCCGCAAATTCGTGTCGATTACTGTCCATTCGTAGTTGCGCTCACCTACGCAGCGCGAGCTCGCGCACACCGTGATCGACATACTTGTGCTCGAACTCGGAAGCGAGCTCCGCGGCAAAGTTGTCCATTTCTACGATGATCCCGCGGATGCTGGTGACAAGGAAGTTGTAACCAAACATCGCTGGAATGGCGACACAGAGCGCGGTCACCGTCGTGATAAGCGCGCCGGAAACGCCCGGCGCCATGGACACAAGGCTAGGCGAGCCGGCCTCGGCGACGCCGGTGAAAGCATCCATTACACCCCAGACGGTGCCGAGCAATCCAAGAAAAGGCGAGCCACTGACCGCGGTAGCGAGCAAGATCATCTGCGATTCCAGAGAAAGCGCAGTCTCGCCCACGGCGCGTTCCATCGCTGCGTTTACCGCACCCATCTGGGCAGGTGAAATTTTATCTGCGATTCCCAGTCGGGCGCGAAACGTATCATCTACTTCGGGTGATCCAAGCAGATGAAAGGCCATCTCCTGGCAACCCGCGCGATACACGTTAAAAACAGGCGACCCCGGAAATCGTGCATTCTTCTCAAATAAACGCAGCGGTTGTCGATCTTTCCGAAACGCAGCAACGAAACGCGCATTCTGTTTTCGAGCGAAGCGGATCACGCGCAATTTCGTGATCATGATTGACCAACTGAAGATGGAGACGACAGCGAGAAGAGAGAGAACCAGCTTTCCTGCGATCGTCGCGTGATCGAACGCAAACAGGAGACCGCCGGCCGCTAGCAGCGTCGCAAAGGGCATTTCCGCGTCACCGGCATAAGTAATAACGCGGTTTTGTAGAAACGCTACCTGTCATTTCAACCGGAGCGCAGCGAAGTGGAGAGTGCAGGACTTGGGAAGCCGCGACATAGACGGGAAGGCCGGAGGCTGAGCGAATGGGAAGTGAGCGAATCAAATCTCTAGTTAATCCAGAGATGTCTTGACTTCGCTCGACATGACAAACGCTAGGAGGACACTCTCTTGGGAAACGTTGGTCGTCTTTTCGCAACAACAATGAACACGATGCCAATGACGATTAGAAAAAACGAAAAGAATTGGCCACGCGTGAAGGGACCGATCAACTCTGCGTCGGGTTCGCGGAAATTTTCAATGATGATCCGAAAGATCGCGTAACAAATAAAAAAGAGTCCTGTTAACACTCCATTTGGTTGGCGAGTGCGCGTTCGCACAAACCACAAAATCGCGAAGAGAACAATCCCTTCGAAAAACGCTTCGTAGATCTGCGAAGGATGCCGCGGTGACAGAATAGAACGTAAGGCGCTTGCGACTTCCGCCCGGTCGCGCACCGCACCGATGATCGCGTCCGGCGTCGTAAGCGCCGGATCGATTCGCGCGCACGCCTCCACTGCCCGATCCGCTTCCTGGGGATGATCGAGCAGTTCCTTTGGAAATTGCATCGCCCAGGGACCATTAGCGATACGCCCGTATAGCTCGCCATTAATGAAATTGGCGCAGCGTCCGAAGAACAAGCCAACCGGCGCTGTGACGACCAGGTTATCGCCGAGGTTCGTCCACGAGATTTTGTGCCGGTGCGCGTAATAAAAAGTGAAAGCCAAAAGGCCGAACATTCCGCCGTGGCTCGACATGCCTCCTTCCCACACGCGCAAGATCGATAACGGCTCGCGCAGCATTTCCGGTTTGTAGAAGAAAACGTACCCGAGGCGTCCGCCAATAATTACGCCGAACAGGGCGCAGCCGGTGATAAAGTCGCCGACTCTTTGAGGGGAAAGATCGGCGTACCCGCGTTTGGCCAGCCAGAGAAATAGCAGATAACTCGAAACAAACGCGAGTACATACGCCAGGCCGTACCACCGCGGCCCGACATTGTCGTAGATTCGAAAAATGATCGGATCGAGATTGTGGAGGTAGTAGGCGAGCATTTCGTGTGGCGATTGTCACTGATGTCGCTGGTACTCGCAATTAAAACGCGTGTCATCCCGGGCTGCAGAGACAGCGAGGGACCTCACAGAGACGGATTGATCACGCAATTTAGTTTGCGTGTCACGCACTTCGATTGCGAGTTCCTTCGCTCCGCTCAGGATGACAGAGCTGTTTCCGAGCGCGATGTGTTCAAAACCTTTCGCAAAAATGGCGCGGTGCGGCTCACCCGGTTTTTTGCGACTTGTTCCGGCGTTCCACAGACTACTACTTCACCGCCAGCGTCACCTGCTTCGGGTCCAAGGTCGACGACGTAATCGGCTTCCGCGATCACACTGAGATTGTGTTCGATCACGATCACGGTGTTCCCTTCGTCCACCAGGCGGTGCAGGACGTTGAGAAGCAGTTCAATGTCGGCCATGTGCAGGCCAATGGTGGGTTCCTCGAGCAAATACAATGTTGATCCTGGGCTTCCTCGATTGTCATCTCCATGACGTCGCCAATGGATTTCTCGTTGTAGAGAACCTCCAGCGTTTGCGGGTTATAACGCCGCCCGCGGCAATCTTCGCACGGCACATAACTGCTCGGCAGAAAATTCATTTCCAGTTTGATCATGCCCTGACCTTTGCACGCTTCGCAGCGGCCGCCCTCGGCGTTAAACGAGAATCGGCTCGCCGAATAGCCGCGCACGCGCGAGACAGGCAGTTGCGCGTAAAGATTCCGGATCTCATCGAACACTTTTACGTAGGTGCCCGGCGTGGAGCGCGACGTTTTACCGATCGGCGACTGATCGACTTCGTAAACGGCTTCAATTTCTTCTGCGCCACCAACAAGCTTGAACAGATCGCCGTCGCGCACGCGTTTCTTTTCTTCCAGCTGCGCCCGCACGGCCGGCCAAATTACATCGTGCATCAATGTCGATTTGCCGCTGCCCGAAATTCCCGTTATCACCGAAAGTCTGCCGACTGGAAAACGAACATTGATATCTTTCAAATTGTTCGCACGCGCACGGTGCACTTCGATCCAGTCTTCGACATTGCGCAGCGACCGGCGCGATCCGCGGATCGGATGGCAAAGTGGCGTGTTGAGGCAACGAGCGGTCTCGGAGTTTGGATTCCTCTCGATGTCGCGCAGCGTGCCAGCCGCCACCACTTCGCCGCCATGGATTCCGGCGCTCGGCCCAAGATCGATAATGTGATCAGCGTGCCGCATCGTTTCGTCGTCGTGCTCGACCACGACCAGCGAATTACCTTTGTTTCGCAGCGCGGTGAGTGTTTCGAGCAATCGCAAATTGTCGCGTGGATGCAGACCAATGGTGGGTTCGTCCAGGACGTAAAGCACGCCGCGCAAATTTGAACCGAGCTGCGCTGCCAGGCGGATTCGCTGCGATTCGCCGCCGCTCAATGTTTTCGCCGAACGCCCGAGCGCCAGATACCCAAGTCCCACCTTTTCCATGAACTGCAGCCGCTGCTGAATCTCAGGCACCAGACCTGCAGCAATCGTCTCGTGAGTGCCTTTGAATTTCAATTTCCCAATCGTGCGTGCTGCTTCACTGGCCGACAGATTCGTGAATTGATCAATCGTGTAGCCTTGCAGACGCACGTGGCGCGCCACGGCATTTAAGCGCGATCCGTGACAAGTCGGGCATTCGCGCGCTTCCCCTTCGTCGATCCATTCCGATTCGCGTTCTGCGGCGAGCTCGCTTTCCAGAACTGATTCACCGTCACCGCCTGCGTCGGTTTGCAAATCCTGATCCCAGATTGCGCCGAACCCTCCACATTCGTGGCACGCGCCGTGCGGCGAATTAAACGAAAACAGACGCGGATCGAGTTCCTCGAAAGCGCGGCCGCAGCATGGGCAGCTCATCTCCGTACTCATCACAGTCAGCCGATTTTTTGAATCGAGCAGACGCGCCGTGCCACGTCCGATCTCCAGTGCGCGTCGGGCAACGTCGCGCGCGTTCGTCATTCGCTTCCGGTCGATCACGCCTACGACGACATCGATGCTGTGTTCTTTAAAACGCTCGAGTTTTCGAAATTGCGCGACCGGAACGAGTTGACCATCGACGTAGAGCGTGTCGAAGCTCTGGCGTTCCGCCCAGCGCGCCACGTCTGTGTGAAAGCCTTTGCGCGCTTTTACCAGTGGCGCGAGAACCTTCAGTGGCGCGCGGTTTGCGGCGGCTTCGATCTGTTTCACGATCGATGCCACGTTCTGTTTTGTGACCGGCAAATCACAGTCGGGACAGAATTGCGTTCCGGTTTTCGCGAACAAGAGGCGAAGGAAATGGTAAACTTCGGTAACGGTCGCAACAGTCGATTTGCCGCCGCCGCGCGTGATCCGTTGCTCGATGGCCACGCTGGGGGGCAATCCGCTGACCAGATCGACATCGGGCTTTTCGAGTTGCTCGACGAATTGCCGCGCATATGGCGACATGCTGTCGAGAAAACGGCGTTGTCCCTCCGCAAACAAAATGTCGAATGCGAGAGTCGATTTGCCAGAGCCACTCAAACCAGTGATCACTACCAGCTGTTCCCGCGGAATTTTCACGTCGATGTTCTTAAGATTATGCTCGCGCGCGCCATGAACGTGGATGACACCGTTGCGGCTACCCGCGCGAAATCGTGGAGCGGTTTCAGCGGCGCGAGCCAACTCAATGCGGTCATCCTGAGCGTAAGCGAAGGATCCCTCAACAGGTGATGGATCAAACAGACCAGCGCGTGCGACCAATCGCGCATTGTGAGCTCCCTCACGTTCTTTCGGGATGACAACAAAAGCTTGTTGTAATTTCGCGAGGACACTTCTGAGAAAGCGACCTGTGTGTGAATTGTCGTTCTTCGCAACCTGCTCGGGGGTTCCCACAGCCACCACTTCGCCGCCGGTATCGCCAGCTTCCGGACCGAGATCGATGATCCAATCAGCGCACTTGATTACTTCGAGATTGTGCTCGATCACCACGATCGAATGTCCGCGAGCGACCAGCCGCTGAAACAATTGCAGCAGCATCGCTACGTCGTCGAAATGCAGTCCCGTGGTTGGTTCGTCGAAAATCAACAAATTGCCAATTGCTTCCCCATTTGCGCGTTGAGCGTTGGACGCCTGCTCGCGATTTATCGGAGTTGAGCATTGGGCGTTCTTAGTTTCAGCCAGGTGCGCGACTAACTTCAGTCGCTGCGATTCACCGCCGCTGAGTGTATTGAGTGGTTGACCGAGTCGAACATAACCAAGTCCAACTTCCTCGAGCACTCGGAGTCCACTAGAAATTTGTTCGCCGCACTGGTCGTCAATCTGCGCAAAGAACTGAATGGCTTCACTAATCGTTAAGTCGAGAACGGCGTGGATCGATTTGTCTTGCAGGCGCACTTTTAAAACGTGCGGCTGGAAACGTTTGCCTTCGCATTCCGCACAGGGCACGAAAAGATCGCTCAAGAATTGCATCTCAATCTTTTCATAACCCGTGCCCGAGCAACGCTCACACCGTCCGCTGCCGGAGTTGAAAGAAAATGCGCCTGCAGTCAGCCCCTGCGCCATCGCGTCCGGTTGGGCGGCAAACAATTCGCGGACGCGGTCAAACAAGCCGAGATAAAGAATCGGAGTTGAACGGGGGGTGCGTGCCAGCGGTGTCTGATCGATCATCACTACGTCGGCAATTCGGTGCGCGCCGGTGACCGATTTGCACTTGCCGGGTTCTTGCTCTGAGGATTGCCCTTTCGCGCGCAAGAGATTCCGGTAGAGCACATCGTGAATGAGCGTGGATTTGCCGGAGCCCGAAACACCGGTCACGCACGCGAACACCCCGAGCGGTAAATCG
>WNGK01004240.1_pt1 | contig 21361 bp, 28 predicted proteins | sample 5400601 | NCBI WGS metagenome assembly WNGK01 (sample SAMN13153376, study PRJNA577476) | soil metagenome | isolation source: 60 cm soil or saprolite under Garry oak tree replicate 1 | place: USA:California | collected 2016-06-15
GAGCCAATAACAAGTCTTTGAGACTCGGACGGGCTGCCTTTTGCAAACGGTTCCATTCCCCAATCGGCACGAGGACAGCGGTTTCAATTCCCCGGCGGGTAACCACCTGGGGTCCTTTCTTGATGGTGGCATCCAAGAATTCGCTAAACCGGGCCTTCGCATCTTGCACTTGCCATGAACCCATACCAAACCTCCTTGTTCGAGACCTCCGAGATTATAACGACTAGTCATATGACTAGTCAATACAAGAAGGGGATTTGCTGACTGACCGACCGCAAGTCGTGCGGTTGGCCAAACTCTCCTGACGCGGCACACTTGTCACACACTAATATCCACTACCAAGATCAACCAGGAGTGATTCGCTACAATTCTGCGTCCGCCTTCAGCAGCCGACCGACTTCACACACGAGTCCTTGGTTCGACTGCATCAGAGCCCTCATACGTTGACTGGCTAGCCTCGTCCGTAAGATGAAGCGACCCACGAGCCGTGCATTTAGAATGATCGGTCAAACAATTTCTCGCTACCGCGTCGTCGAAAACCTTGGTGCCGGCGGCATGGGAGTCGTTTACAAGGCCGAGGACATCGAGCTAGGCCGCTTTGTCGCCCTCAAATTCCTGCCCAATGATGTTTCTCGGGACCCGCAAGTGTTGGAACGTTTCCGTCGCGAAGCTCGTGCCGCCTCTGCCCTCAATCATCCCAACATTTGCCCCGCTGGACGGGACATTCGTGCTGAGTGACATAATCTGCGCACCAGCCGAGCCACTATTTCCCAGATGGCGAGCTGATTGCTTCCTCGACCATGTTGGTCCTTACCGTTCCTGGGTCTATTGCAAACACTCGCACACCCGAGGTCGCAACTTCTAATGTAATGATTTCAGTGAGTCGAATCAGAGCGGCTTTCCCCGTCACGTAGGCGGACATGTGGGGCGTCGCGGACGCCCCGGAACCGCTCACGACATTGATGATCCGGCCGCTGTTCCGTCGTAGCATGCTTGGAGTACCGCCTGCATCATCCGCATTGGCCCGGCAAGATTCACTTTCAAGCAGCGCCACCACTCGTTCGGATCATTGTTGTACAACGGTCCTAGTGGGCCCAGCAGGCCAGCATTATTTACGAGTAGACCGGGGGGTCCATAAGCCTCTTCGGTGCGTTTGATGATTGCCTGAACACCAGTTGCGGTTGAGACGTCGGCTGCGCACGCGATGGCCGCCCTGCCGGATGCGACAAGGGCGTCCACTGTCGTCTGTAGATCTGCAGCCGTTCGCGCAACGCACACAACGTTTGCGTCTGCATCGGCGAGCGCTGTCGCGTACGCACGTCCCAATCCACGGGATGCCCCGGTTACAATTGTTGTCTGTCCGCGGAGTTTCTCGCGAGCATATTCGGATGGCATTCTCATTGTGGTTGCTCCCGCGGCAAGGGATAGCAGAGCATTACTTTTTCGGCGTCTTCATTCTTCTTCGCGCCACGATTTCGGAGGAAGACTCCCCTCGCGTTGCCATAGCTGTCATCCCTGAACAAGGCGCCAAGCGTCGCCCTCCTTTCTCATCGTCATGGCAAATCGGTCGAGAGATTCAATGCTCTTGCCCTCGACAAGAGAGATGTCAGGAACCTCGTAAACAATGGAACCGACTTTTCCGTTATCGCTTATTTGAATAGCGAGGTTTCTAGGCTCCCCAAATCTTGTCGTTTCAAATAACTGCCAATCGTTGCGCATCAAGGTTTCCCACTCGCTACGGGTCCTCACCACTTCGGCAGCATCACTGCCAAAGAATGTCAGGTCACTTGATTTGGTGAGCATTTCGGACATTGTCGCGAGGTCCTTCCGTTCATAAGCTTGCCAGAACCTGACTGACGTGCGAAAGACCTCCGCTTTGTCTCTATCAAGGTCCTGGGCACTTCGCCTGTGAGTCGCGCAGGAAATCGGCAATATTAAAGTCGAGAGAAGCAGGATCAGCTTGGTCATAAAGAAAGTCTCTCCATAGGGTCGCTTCGGTCTTTCAACGAGGAACGCTGGCGAAATTGTCGAAAAGTTCGGCGTGCTCGCCTTGTTTTCTGCTACCTCGAGCAGTTGGGTGCAGTAGCCGGCGCGACCAGAATGGTCACTAGTGCGGCGAGCACAATCGCGCCGCCGACTAACTCATTCGTACTGAGGCGCTCTCCCGCAAATGCGACACCCAACGCAACTGCCACGACCGGATTCGCAAAAGCGTAGAAACCTTTGTTGGAGACACCCGGTCCAGTAGCCAAACATATGTCGAGAAAGCAAGGACTGACCCCGCAAGTACCAAGTATGCAAGTGCCGCCATCGTCCTAATATCCAACGTCGCTAGGAGGTCGCCCAATTTCGAGCCACCGATAAGGGTCGCGATTAGAAGCAGTAGACCACCGACCAACATATGAACGCCCGAGTTCATGATTCGGGATTTTGGGAGCCTCGTCCGCTTCATCAGGAACGTGCCAAGCAATGAGTACAGAGGTGCACGTCGTGCGACCTTGGGCTCGCGGCGCGACTTTGGTAAACGCGCGGGTTCGGTCGAAGAGGTGAGGTGTCTTTCGTCGCCCGGAATGCAGGCTGAGACCTTGGTTCCCGAGCCCACTCTGCCTTCGAGATAACCCTCGAAAATCAATTGCTCAAAGGCATTCAGCGCTGTTGTACGCGAAACCATTAACTCATTGGCGAGATTACGCGTTGACGGCAGCCGAGCGCCTGGTTTTAACCGGCCATCCAGGATCAAACCCCGGATGCCCAGATAAAGGTGCCGGTGAAGTGGCATATCGCGGGAGGTTCGTACATTCAGGTCTAGGAGCACTGTAAGCGGTCGCTTTGGCACTGCTCACCTCGGTGTTCAGGAATCGATGCCGGTAAATGGTATCTCACCTCTCAGTTAAATGGCTCTGGCAGCAATACCACTTTATCTTCGAGAATTGTTCAGATGACAGAAGATTTGAAATCGAACGACCGAAGCAATTTGACATGCATCGACGGGGCACTGCTCTCGCTTCGGATCGCGAGTGGCTTGGCGTTCCTCTATCACGGAGGCGCGATCCTGTTCGGTCTGTTCGGAGGCCCCGGACCGCGACGCTTTGCGCTTGATCACGGATATCCCATCGTTCTCGGCTATTTGGTCGGACTGGCGCAGGTAGCGGGAGCAATCGCAGTGCTCACCGGCATCCTCACGCGCGTCGGCGCTGCGGCGTTGAGTATCGTGATGCTCGGAGCTATTTTCTTGGTTCATCTTCCTAATGGTTTCGACGTGTCGAATGGGGGTATGGAGTATGCCTTGACGCAGTTGCTGGTGGCTCTCGCTCTCATCTTGGCTGGGCCTGGCGCGTATTCCCTGGCACCGCGTCTTCCACCAGCGCTACGGAAACTGTGACGTCTGTTGACTGAGAGGCAGATGCGAATGCGCACTTTTCGAGAAAGACCATTGGCCGAGCTCGTTCGGACCCGGCGAGCGACTGATGCCTTTACGTCAGAGCCGATGCCACGCGAGGAGTTGGAGCAGATTTTGCAAGCCGGCCTCGAAGCGCCCAGCAGCTACAACCTTCAGCCTTGGCGTTTCGTGGTGGTTCGCGATCAGGAACAACGAAGGAAGCTCCGAATTGCTGCCATGAATCCCGGACGCACAAGGATGGGCTCTTGCACGCCGCGTTTCTTGATGTCGTTCGCCAAGGAGTCGATCTCTTGGCGAGGATTGGTTTTGGAGAGTTGAATATCGGCCAGAGGAATATGAAAAATCTCCTCTGAAGCCAACACGCGTGGGACAATGCTTCCGAATTGACGTGGTTCCTCCTCCTGCGGCCCGATTTCCCAGAAGCCGACTTCCGGCCCTTCAAATGGCCCCGTGGAGTTTTCTACCGCAACATGCGGGTAAGGAAGCGCCGTGTGAGGTCGGAGTAGTTGCGGTATCTATCACCAAACCGCTCGACCATTGTGAGCACCCCGAAATGCAGCGGGTGCAGCGGTTGCTTGTGGAGGATGTTGTAGGCCAACAGCGTGAAGCCGCTGGCCGCTATCATACCTACGAGGACTCGGGGCTGCTACTGAGCTAGCTCTCGTAACCCTGTTGTCCCTTCGCGGGCAGACGGATGCTTCTTGACAAGAACTCCAGTTGGGTGCATTTTCTTGATCCTAGTTGCTGGAAGCCGCTTCCTGCTGCTAATTCTAACCGACTGGCCGATGCGCGTGATGCCTAGGCGCTCGCACCCGATGATGATGAGCGGCAACACAAACCGTAGCAGCACGTAGCCTCGCGATGAGAGGAATCTAAATGACTACAATGGACACGATTGTCCGGGCGGCGATTCATCCGAGTATTGGAATAGCTCGAGTCGGCGACAGCTCAGATGCGTTCTTCATCGGGCCAGAGCTTCCCTACCCAACCCCGGCTCCTGAAGGTGGATACAAGGACACTAGCGGATTTCTCAAGCGTCAGGCGGCAAGGTTCAGGATCTTCGGCTACGACTCACGCAACCGTGTAGTGGAAGAGTTGACCTGCGACAATGCCGAGATCGAATGGACAGTACACGTCGCTAACAAGAAGGCGGCTTGGTATTGCTTCAACGTTGCGCTCGACATTCCGGAAGGAGTCCCGGTTCCACGTCGAAACGCAAATTTCACCGGAGCTGGACGCAATCAGTTAATCATTGATCCGGGGCCGCGCCCCATTTCCGGAAGGAATGAGCAGGGCGATCGTTATTGGTTTGATACCGGCAGATTCCTGGAACAAAACGTATACCTCGGCGAACTTCGCACCGATGCGCAAGGAAGGCTGATCTTCCTTGGTGGCCGGGGCGTTTCCGCCACCCCCTTCCTCAACAATACTGCCATTGACTTTGCGAATAATGATGGCTGGTATGACGACACATCAGACGGACCCGTGACTGCGACGATCAAGTTGAACGGCAAATCAATTCCGGTTGATCCCGCCTGGGCGGTGGTTGCGCCGCCTAATTACGCTCCCGACATCATCTCCATACAGACCATGTATGACGTAATGGTTGATACCTACCAGAACTGGTGGCTCAACCCCCCGGAAAAGGTTTCGTTCCGGGAGCACATCTACCCTATTCTCTCGCAGTTTTGCCAGGCCCAATGGGTCAATTATGGTTTCCACATCCAATTTGGGTGGGGAGCGCCGTACGATTTCCTGCGGTCTTCATACTTCGAGAAATTGAGTAACGCGAAGGCAGAGTACAAAGAGATCCGGCGGCAGCTTTTCAACATTTTTCGCGATCCCGATTACAAGATGATCGATGTCCACGCTTGGCCGCAGGTGTACGGAGACAATATGAACGTGCCAGCGACGGATGCGCGCCAGTTCCTGGCTCTTACTAAAACCCAGCACGAACTGCTGAAGCGCTGGGTTGAAGGTCACTTCATCCCTGATTGGAATCCCAACTGGATTCCTCCCCACACGATCGATGACGTTCCTCTTCAGGAGCGTCCGCATGTTCTCGATAAAGCGGCATTGCATTTCTGCATGGGAGGCCCGTTCCACCCAGGATGTGAGATGACATGGCCGATGCGCCATCCCAGTCTGTACTGCGCTCGTTTCCGAATTCGTCCCCGCGCGCCAAACAACCCGGAAACTGACTACGGTCACCAGCTCACTCCCGCCGCCGTCAACCAAAGCGACGGACCGTTAGCGGCCAGCGGACCCGGTGACATCACACGATGGATGGCGGTTCCGTGGCAAACCGATACCGCGAGTTGCCGCGCCGGATATGAGCCTGAATACGATCCCTACCTTCCAACCTTCTGGCCGGCCCGAGTCCCTAACCATGTTCTGGCGCAAAAAGACTACGAAACGGTGATGAACCGCAACTTGCCCCTGCCCGAGCGTATGCTGGCGTTCGCTACCCGTTCTGCGTGGTATCGAGGTCTGGAAGGCGCATACGTTGACCAGATAAATCAAATGATTGTCGATTTCTCCAAACTGGGAGTGGTTGAGCAAAGACCAGGTCCGGGAGACCCTGAGTTTCCTGATGCCATGTTGGTTGAGTCTCCGCCGGGCATTGGGCTGACCGCGCCTCGTGAGAAGAATAATGTCATCGGACATGTCGGGAAGAGGCGCCGGCATTATGACCGGGGCTGAGTTCGATCTCGTGGTTATCGGTGCTGGGCCAGCCGGATCCTGCGGAGTCCAATCATCGTGGGGGAGCCCACTGTTGCGAAACGCAGACTTCATACGCGACCCGCGCGGGCATGGTTGGCACTTGGATCGGTTGAAGTTCGATGCCATGATGCACTCCTTTGTATTGACCCAGGGAGCACAAATCGAGAGACCCGCCCGGGTGATTCGCGCGGAGCGGACTTCAGAAGGGGTTTGGGAAATCACTTACCCTGCCGATGCGGAATCACGCACCGTGTGGACACGATGGGTGGCTGACTGTACTGGCCGGCAGAGCTGGTTTGCGAGGCAACAAGGGGCCCAGCGCATTCACGACGATCGCCTGGTCGCATTAGTTGGCGTCTTCAGTTTGGCGGAACCCTACCAGACCGAAGCGTCTGATACGGCGACTCTGATCGAATCCGTTCCCCACGGGTGGTGGTATACCGCGGCGCTACCCGGCGGCAAGCGGGTTGTCGTATACCTCACAGATGCCGATAGTGAGCAAGTCAAGCGGGCGCGTACTACGGCGGGGTTCCTGTCGTTGCTAGCCGAAACGTATCATGTTGCGCCCAGTGTTGAATATTGTCGGAGCAGCGAAGTCGCTCCTTGGGCTACTCGTGCAAACAGTTCACGGCTGGACAAGTGCTGGGGGCCGGGATGGGTTGCGGCCGGAGATGCCAGTATGTCGTTTGATCCACTGTCATCCCAAGGCATTTTCAATGCACTATACTCGGGGATAAAGGCAGGACAGGCACTGCAGCATGGGATTCGGGGCGACCTCTCACTTCTTTCCAGCTACGAAGATAGACTGCGAAAAATCTACAGCGCCTACCTGTCCAGCCGAAACGTATACTACAGCCTCGAGCGCCGGTGGCCTTCCAGTCGTTTTTGGCAACGGAGAAGGAATACGTACGCGGTAGCATAGGCGTCCTCCCAAGTCGGGGAATGTTGCACGTCAGCTCGAGCACTGTAGCAGCTTTGCTGGAGCTTGAACTTGGAACCTCCGGACTCACAACGCGCCGCGCTACGGTCGCAACCTGCAAACCGGGTTGGCCACTATCAGATCATCGAGAAGCTCGGTGCTGGCGGCATGGGCGAAGTGTACCGGGCCAAAGATGAGGTTCTGGGCCGGGATGTGGCGTTGAAGTTTCTCCTCCCAGCCCTATCGTCCGATGAAGCAGGCCGCAAACGACTGGTGCGCGAAGCCCGCACCGCCTCTTCCCTGAATCATCCCAATATCTGCACGATTTATGAAGTCGGCGAAGCCGATGACGTGACCTACATCGCGATGGAGTATCTGAAAGGCCGCACCTTGAGCAGCATCGTCCGCGGCGAGCGGCTGACCGCCGATGACGTGTACCGTTACGGCCTGCAGATAGCAGATGCACTCGCCTATGCCCATGCCCACGGCGTGGTTCATCGTGACCTCAAGAGCGCCAACGTAGTTGTAACCAAGGAAGGATATGTCAAGGTGCTCGACTTCGGACTGGCCAAGAGGCGTGCAAACTCGGACACCGGAGAAACGCTGTCAGAGACCTTGACGGAACAAGGGTCGATCGTGGGGACGATCCAGTACATGGCTCCAGAAGTCCTGCGGGGCGCAGAAGCCGACGCTCGGGTTGATGTTTGGGCGTTGGGCGTCATTCTTTATGAGATGTCGACCGGCAATCTCCCCTTTGGTGGCCGGACGCAGTTTGAAGTGACTTCTGCGATCTTGCGAGATCGTCCCACGCGGCTTCCGATCGAGTTGCCTTCCCCCTTGCATACGGTCATCGCGCGTTGTCTGGCCAAAGATCCTGAAGAGCGCTACCAGAGTGCCGCGGAGGTCAAGGTCGCGCTGGAAATGATGGACTCAGGGGACCGGCTCCGTCTAGTGCCTCCTCGCTGGATTTCGTTGAAGAAGCTCATCCTGCTTACTGTTCTGATCATGGCTCTGATGGTCGGCGCCGCTCTCTTCTGGTTCGGCCGCTCGCACCGCTCCACGAGCAGATCAAATCAATCCCAAATCGAGTCCTTGGCTGTTTTGCCGCTGGTGAATCTTTCGGGAGACGCGCAACAGGAATACTTGGTCGATGGCATGACGGAAATTCTGATCACCGACCTGGCCAGGATGGGAGCGCTCAAACGAGTGATCGCTCGAAATTCGGTGATGCAGTTCAAGCATTCAGACAAGCCACTCCAAGCAATCGCGGAGCAGTTGCACGTAGATGCTCTGGTCACAGGATCGGTTATGCGTGCGGGCAACCAATTGCGAGTCACCGCGCAGTTGATCGAGCCCTCTACCAGCAACAATCTCTGGGCGCAGGAATACGATCGCGAAGTGACGGATGTCTTGAGCTTGCAGAGCGACATAGCTCTGGCCATCGCGCGTGAAATAAGGATTAAGGTGACACCGGAGGAGCAGGCCGCCCTAAGCAACACACCGACGGGGAATCCGGCAGCGCGCGAGACTTATCTCAAGGCGAGATACTATTGGAACAAGAGGAATGCCGAAGCCATCCGAACAGCGCTGAAGTACTTCGAGCAAGCAATCCGCGAAGATCGAAAATACGCCCCAGCCTATGCAGGCGTTGCGGACAGCTACATAATTCTTGCCGATTTGGAAGCCCTGCCCCCGGCGCAGTCGCTTTCCAAAGCTAAGGTAGCCGCAACCAAAGCACTGCAGCTTGACCCAAATCTGGCTGAAGCACATGCGTCACTGGGCTCAGTTTACAATTTCGATTATTCCACTCTGCTGGAGTCCGAAAACGAGTTCAAGCTGGCATTGCAGTTGAACCCGAACTATGCGACAGCCCTGCATTGGTATTCCATGGACCTGGTCATGGAAGGTCGTTTGGATGAGGCACTCGCGATGTCGAAGCGCGCCCGAGAACTGGATCCTCTATCACTCATCATCAATTCGTATCTTGGGCGCGTGCTGTATTTGAAGCGGGAGTATGGCAAATCCATCGAACAGCTGCGGAATACGCTCGAACTGGACCCGAACTTCGATGCTGCGCACGACTTTTTGGCGCGGGCCTTACTGGAAGCTGGAGACCTGGAGGGCGGGACGCTGGAAGCGAAGAAGGCCGTAGAGCTTTCCAAGGGAGTGCCCGATACGATAGCGTTTCTGGCTTATGCCGAAGCTTTGAGCGGCAAGAAGGCGGACGCGCTAAGCATCCTCAATGTTTTTCAGTCCTCCCACGGCTTTCTGCCGCCAGAGGCAGCTTTCACGTACGCCAGGCTGGGGGATAGAGATGAGGCTTTTCGTGTCCTTGAGGAAAGCCGGAAAAACGGCCGCCTTTGGTCAATCTCGCTGAAAACCGAACCAGCATTGGATCCGCTTAGGACAGACCCACGGCTTCTCGCCTTAACGCGGTCAGTGTTGCCCTAGCTGGCGGAGTGTGCCGAATTTCCTTGACAAGTCTTCGAGAATAGAGTTCTTTGTGTGGGCGACAAAGGTTCCCTTTGTCTGTATCAGCCTAAAAGGAGAATGCTGTGAGCGACGCAAAATCTAAAAAAGGTACTTTGATTCGTGGTGCCGATGGTGGCGTTTATTACATCACCGATGATCAATTACAAGCCTTTCGTCTACCCGACGACACTACAAAAGGAGTTGGCAACTTACTTGAGCAATCGATAGCGGGGCGGAAGCTCGCTGCAGTTCACGGTGAAGATCTAGTCGACCAAGTTGGAGGGCACCACGTTGCGCTCCCCGGTCACCACATAGAGATGGGACAAGTCGGCGGGCACCGTGTAAATGTGGACAAACTAAAAGCTCCCGCAAGGCGCAAGTCGGCCTAGCGATTGCGCGAATCGTGTTTTCTTGGAAAGACACGCACCAGCACTTCAACACTGCGGAGCGTAGGTGTGTGCTTATCACCGGCTTCGCAACTGCTGAGGGCAGCGGGCATTGCAACAGCTCCTGCACAGAGCATCTGATTTGGCCTTCGGCCGCACACGCCAGACGCCAGTAGATTCCAAATGAGTGCCACTTCCCTGACATCCGTGCTCGAGGCCTTGAATTCTGGGACCAAACACTTTCATTCGGGGACCCACCGCACCATTGCGCCCGAAGAGACGTTGCGAAAGATCCGGCCACTCACGCCGGTAATGGGGATCACACGAATTGCCAATGTTACAGGTTTAGATTGCATCGGCATTCCAGTCGTAATGGTATGCCGGCCCAACTCGCGTTCCATCGCAGTTTCACAGGGCAAGGGGACAACCCTAATTGCAGCCAAGGCGTCTGGCGTCATGGAATCCATTGAGGGATACCATGCTGAACACATCACTCTGCCGCTGAAATTAGCCAGCTACGAAGAACTGCGATATACCCATGCTTTGGTTGAGGTCAACGCGCTGCCGCGCCCGAATCCAGACGTGTTTCATCCGAACGCGCAGGTGCTCTGGATCGAAGCTCGCGATCTGCTGCAGAAAGAAAATCTCTGGCTCCCGTACGAATTGGTTCATTTGAACTATACCCTCCCGCTGCCGACCGGCTCGGGGTGCTTCGTTGCCAGTTCCGACGGTCTTGCCTCCGGCAATCACATCCTGGAGGCAGTCAGCCACGGCATTTGTGAACTGGTGGAGCGCGACGCGGTCACGTTGTGGCGTCTGCGCGGATGCGCGGGGCACGAACTCTCCCGACTGGATCTGGAATCTATTGATGACGAGTCGAGTTGTCAGGTCTTGGGTCAGTTTGAACAGGCAGGTATCGCCACTGGCGTGTGGGATGTGACCAGCGACATTGGCATCCCCGCCTTTTTCTGTTTCATAGCGGAACGGAAGCCCAATCCGCTCCGTCCCATTCCGTTCGGAGGTGGCGCTGGCTGCCACCCTTGTAAGGAAATCGCCCTGCTCCGTGCCTTAACCGAAGCCGCACAATGCAGGCTCACGGCGATCGCCGGATCTCGCGACGACTTCTTCCGCTCCAAGTACGATTTCTTCCGTGATGACAAGACGGAAAGACTCAACCACGAATTCCTGGCGCACAATGGATGCCTCCGCCATTACAGAGACATCTCGAACTTTGAGGGAGAAACTCTGCAGGATGACGTGGAATGGGAACTGCGACGCTTAGAATCAGCGGGATTGCACCGGGTGTTGGTAGTTGATCTGACCCACCCCGAATTCCGTATTCCGGTGGCGCGGGTGGTCATACCTGGGTTGGAACCGGGGTGCAGTTCGGTGGATTACTCCTTCGGGCGCCGCGCACGCGCCATCTTGGAGGCCGCCGCATGAGTGTGTATGTGTTTGTGGGTCCGACCATCGGAACAGACGAAGCCTCCAAGGAGCTCGATGCGACTTTTCTGCCGCCGGCCGCCCAAGGTGATGTTTATCGGATCGCGTCGGAAGGGGCCCGAGCCATCGGGATTATCGACGGCTATTTCGAAAATGTTCCCGCGGTCTGGCACAAGGAAATTTTGTGGGCCATGAGCCAGGGCGTTCATGTGTTCGGCGCTGCAAGCATTGGAGCGTGCCGAGCCGCGGAATTACACGCGTTTGGCATGATAGGGGTTGGCCAGATCTTCGAACTTTTTCTGCATGGGAAACTCGAAGATGACGACGAAGTAGCGGTTGCTCATTGCCCGGCGGAGTTTGGTTATCGTCCTACATCAGTAGCTATGGTCAACATTCGTGCAACTCTGGCGGCGGCACTGGCGAGTGCCATTATCGCTGAGCCGACTCGCAGAAAACTCGAGCGCATAGCCAAGGACCTTTTTTACCCGAACCGTCGCTATGAACTAGTCATCAAGCAGGCCATCAACGAAAAGCTGCCTGGGCCGGAGTTGAGTCATTTTGCGGACTGGTTACGTTCTGGGGCAGTCGACCAGAAACGGATCGATGCCCTAGCAATGCTGCGAACCATGAGTCATCAAATTGCCTCGGATACTAAACCTAACCGAGTAGGATACTTCTTCGAACACTCTTGGGTGTGGGAGCAGCTTGTTCGAGAATCTACTGCTGCTTCAAGCAATAGTGCCACTGATGAAAACACAACCGCCTCAGACCCGGCTGGTGCCCGCTGACAATAATCACATCTTCGATCCGAGGAAGCCACCCAATGCAGATTTGCTCGCTTCTTGCCTCAGCCACTGAAATTCTTTATGCGCTGGATCTAAGTGATTCGGTTGCTGGCGTAACGTTCGAATGCGATTTATCCCCCGGAAGCCCGGCAGAAGCCGGTTGTAGTGAACACGAGTCTCGGTCATGACCTGCTCCAGCCGAAATTGATCGTGACGTCTCGCATCAAGCCTGAGTTGATCGTGAGCAGTAGTTGTGCGAATTGGGAATAGGCGGCCGACCGACACCGCGCTGCTGGCTGGAACGATTGTGAGAACCGGCTCCAGGAATTCCCCCACTTGGCTGTCGCCTTGAATTGCGGGACCGGATCCTGCCCTTTGAATGCCGAGGTGAACGCATTGGGAAGACTCCAGATCGTTCGCGGCCGGAATTCCTCGTGAGAAATCCATCCACCTTGAAGATGTCACCGGAGGCCAGGTCCCTGCGGTAGTAGATACCGAGGGTGCCCAGCCGGACGCGGCCTCCGTCGAAGGGATCCACGTAGCCGAAACGGTCGAGTTGGCCGTCGGCCACCAAATCCAGGGGAATCTGTCCGGACGAGAAGAAATCGTTGCGGCCGAAGTTCAACTTGAAACCCAGCGACTCTTTCTCTGAGATGTGCCAGGTGTAGTTGCCAGTGACGTTGTCGCGCTGGTAGCGCAGCGGGCTGATGAACGGGCCGTCGGTGTGCGTGCCTTCATAAGCAATGAAAGAATCCGCACGGTCGAATTGCGGGCTGTAGGCCACGAATGCGCGAACGGCGCCGAAGGAGCCGCCTTGCAGCCGCGCGGTGAACAAATTCGGGAGGGTTTCCTTGAGCCGGATGTGGGCCACGCCGAGTCCGGAAAAGTCGCCGTACTCAGCGCTGAAAGGACCATTGAGGATGTCCACATCCTGCACCAGTCTCGGGAGTCAGCGACTTCAGCGCGCCCAGGTACCCCTGGCCGTGTCCTTGCGTCGCCTGGTTCTGTTGCACATCATCCACCAGCACCTTGAGGCCGCCGTTGACGCCTCCGTGGTCCAGATTGAAACCAAAGCGGCGGATTTCGAGCGACTTCCCTCCACCTTCGTGCTGGCCGGCGTTGATGCCGGCGGCCAGCGTGTCGAATATCTGGTCGTCACGGGAGAACAGCGTGTTCTTGTAGATGGCATCGTTGCGGCGGTCGAGGGGATCGAGGGTCGTGGCGGTGATTACGATGCTGTCGTCCACCAGGGCGATGGAGTAATGGATATGCAGTTCAACCTTCTGTCGTGGGTCAGCAGCTTCGAGCATACGTTCTTGGTGAGCGATGTACTTGCCACTTACCTGGAGCGTGACTCGTCCTGCTGGGGCCTGCAGAGAGAAGTGCCCCTGCGCGTCGGTCTGCGTTTCGATACTTCTGGGGCCGGAGCGGGCGGTAACCGTTGCTCCCGCTACCGCCTGGTCCTTCTCGTCCAGTACAACTCCGGAGATTGATTGTGGCAGTGCCTGTGCCCACAGGCACTGCCCAACGAACCAAAGCACTAGCACGGCGCGATTCGAGAAAGCCAATTCATGGAGGTAAGCATGATATTCAGCTTTCCTATTTTTGTGATTGGGGCATGAGGGCTGCCAGTGTCACCCGGGCTTGCTCGGACCCGGGAGCGTTCAACGCAGCTGAGTCCTGCAGATAGTGCTCGGCTGCCGCCCGATCGCCCAGCTTCAAGGCGATTTCGCCGGCGTGGTGGAGCGTCCTGGCATCACGAACCCCGACCGCCAGTGCGGCCTCGATCTGTCGGCGCGCTTCCGCGTCCTGGCCGTTCAGCTGCAGTGACCAGGCATAGGCGTCAAGCGTGTAAACATCGTGGCGGCGGGCGTATTCCTGCCTGGCGACGTTCAACGCTTTCGCGGGCTGGTGAGCGTGATCGGCGTAGTAGAAGATCAGCTCCCGGTTGGAATTGTCTGCTCGCACGGATTCGAGCAGAGACTTGGTCTCGAATTCGGCAAAGGCTTTCGCGGCTGCATCGCGGCGTCCCGCCCACTCCAGGGCCTCGGCCAAGTCATACAGGTTCTCGGCGGGGGGCGCGGCCTTATAGCGTTGCTGGAGAAGATCCACAGCTTGGTCGTAACGCTTCTGCTGAATACGAACCTTGGCCAGGTTTCCCAGCGCGTAATGATAGCCGGGGAACAGGGCGAGTGCTTGCTGTAACAGTTTCTCTGCCTTATCAGTCTTGCCCGAGATGATCAGGAGGTGGCCCATCTGGGTGAGAATCCAGGCACGGTCTTCGGTCTCAGTCGGTGGCGTGGACTGGTATGCCATGTCCATTAATTCGAGGGCGCCGTCTACGTCGCCGAAGAGCTCGCGTAGATATGCGGCACGCGTCACGCCGGGGAGATTACCGGGGCGAAGATCGAGCATCCACTGCGCTGCCCTCTCCGCCTCTTTGTAATTACCGAGTTCGGCATTGGCGTCGGTGAGGAAGCCATATATAAGGACATCATCCGGTACTCTTTTGTTGAGCGCTTTGGCGGCGTCCAGGGCGGCGGCGAATTCGTGCCTGCCCAGAAGCAGCCAGACGTGGATTTTTTCGCCGTCCAGGTTCCCGGGGGCGAGGTCGAGGGACCTCTTAAGTGCGTCCTCGGCCTGGGCGTAGAAGCCGACATCGGAAGTTTCGCGTGCGCGCCGGGCCAGCGCCATGGCCAGGAGGTTGTAGCCGGAGTATTGGGTGGGTTTCTTTTCGATCGCCTTTCTGGCTTCCGCGATGCTGCGCCCCGCGGGCGAGAGGTCGGCGCTTGCCGACGTGTTATTGGTTTCGGCGATGGTCAGCGTGCTGGCAATCAGTAAGAACAGTGCAAGAATTCGCTTCATGACGCTCCTCGATTCGGTTGAGAGAGAATCGTGGCCGCCGGTGCCATCCAGCGGCCACGAGGGTTAGTTACTGAACGGGGCAAATGCCGCCGGGTTGTCCGGAGCAGCCTGCCTGCCCGGGGCCGATGTGATGGCCGTCACGCCCGTTGTTGGCCGGCACAACATAAGGGAACGTCGCGCCATAGCCTTCCGGATTGAATTGCACGCCGTCACCGATCAGGGTACCGAACTTCACCGGATCCACCAGGATGCCGGCCACGGCGCGCGAGGAGATGTCCACCGCGTCATCGATGGGCCTGCGTCCGTTGGGGTAGCCAGCCAGATCGCCCGCCAGGAATCCCAGCCGCTTCTGGCTGCCCACCGGAGTAGGAGCAATCCCGGTATTCAGCCGCAGCAGGTCAGCCACCGGTCCCGCATCGTTTGGACCGCAGCCCGGACAAATCGGCGGGATGTACTGGCCGAGAATCAGCAGGTCGGTCCGCGGATTCGGCGCCACCGGAATGCCGATAGAGCTGAAGACTCCCGCCAACACAGGATTGAGGAAGAAATCCGCAAACTGCGCGTCGTTCTCCGGTTCATCCATGCTGAACCGGTCTTTGGAACCAGTCCCGATGATGAGTTCGTTGATTAGCGAATTGCCCATGCGCTGCACCTGCCGGAATGGACCGAAGTCTTTTTCCGGATTGGGGGAGCGGCGTACGGTTACCCGATGGCGCGAGGTAGTGGCATAGGTACCGATGACGGCTTGCTTATCGCCGGCACCATGAATCTTGCCGTCGACCGTGAGCATCGTGATGGGAACTTCCAGCACAATGGAGTTCACGTTGAAACCGGCCACTGCATCGGGAGCGTAGTTGTGAGTGTCATCGGCATCCTCCGCTGCCGGCAACACGCCGCCAACTCCCATGCGGAAGTTCAGGGAATCGAAGGCGGCTCCCAGGTCGATGTAGAAGGGATCATCCACAGTTCCGGCGAAAACGCGTACGCCACTGCCTAGTTCGTAAATTCCCTGGTTGAACAGCGACTGGTAATCCGGCATGGTCCTCGGGCCCACGTTGGATGGAACCGCGAACAGTGTCTTCCCCTTGTTCAGGCAAGTGGATTTGCCGCCCTTGACCATGGTTACGGTGTAATTCTGGCGCAGGCTTAGACCTTCGGAGCCTGATCCGTCCAAGGCTGTAATCGGTGGGATGCCGGCGATGCCGCCCACCAATGCAGTGAACAAGCTGGGCTGGCGGATTTCGGTGGTGAAACGGAATTGGAAGATTATGTCCTCCACTCCGTCCTGGTTGTTGTCCACCCTCATCTCATAGAGCACGTTGGGATCGAAGGGGAAATAGTTGGGACCGTTCGAAGGTTCAAGGAACGGGTCAACGTTTAGGATCATGGTCACACGGTCAGGATGGTCGTAGCTGACAAAGGCGTACCAGTCGGTGATGTCCGCGGCATGATCCAGTGCCGTGATGGGCGCCTCGCGGTGGCTGGATGCAAACAGGCTGCAAGGTACCAGCATGAGCAGCGCCATGCCGAGGGCCGGCAGTAGTTTCATTCTCTTCATGGAAAACCTCTCAAGGAGTGAATTTGATGTACGTCGCCATCGTGAATCCCACTGTCTCGGGCGCGGCGCCACGCCCCGACGGTTACGACTGGCAACGTCTCCTGGCCTATGTACGAGCGCAATCGCAGATTGGATGGGTCAGGGTTTCCGATAGCGAGCCGAGTCGCCCGTACAGAATCTCGGTTAATGCCCGGGTCTCGCGCTTCCCGGGCTGGGTAAGGTTTCCGTGGCAGCTTGTCGAAGGCAGGAGAATGCTGTTATGGTTTCGCGGCAGTTCCTGTGCCACCTGCCGTGGTAATAAATACGGGAGCCGCCGGGAACACGGATGGCAACAAGGTGGGAACCGCCCGGCAATCCGCCATGGCACCCCCAGTCGTACTCAAGAGAGGATGAGATAACGGTTTGTCCAGCATTGAGTCAAAAGGGGTTTCGGCCGACCTTTCATTAGTGTTGGCTATACGCTCCGGCGACACGAACGCCATGACGCTGCTGTACGACCGCTACTCTTCCATCGTCTATGCAGTCGCTTTGCGGGTGCTGGGCGATACGGGCGCGGCTGAGGATGTTTTGCAGGAAGTGTTCCTGCAACTGTGGCGAAATCCTGGAGCATTCGATTCCAGCCGCGGCAACCTGGGCCAGTGGCTGGCAGTGATTGCCCGGAACCGCGCGATTGACGGGCTACGCAAGCGGCGTCCGGAAACTGACATCGCCGATGTGGTGGTTTCGGTGGAACTCGACATCGCGGGAGATGCGGAGCGCGCCCGCGCCATGGAGAAAGTCCGAGGGGCATTGGGAACCATGCCCGCGGCGCAGCGCAGCGCGCTGGAGATGGCGTATTTCGAAGGGCTGACGCACATTGAGATTGCGGCCAAGACAGGAGAGCCGCTAGGCACGATCAAGACCCGCATTCGCACCGGGCTGCTCGCATTGCGCAAAACATTTGTGGCATGAGCGTACACGAACAATTCGCGGAGGATCTCGCACTCTACGCCCTGGGTGGGTTGCAGGGGGACGAGCGAGTCGCGCTGGAGAAGCATGTGGCGGAGTGTTCCGCGTGCCGTCGCGAGTTGGAAGAACTCCGAGGGGACATGGCGTTGATGGCGCTTTCGGCGGCGGGTCCGACTCCGCCGCGGCGGGCTCGGCAGCGCTTGACGGATGCCATCGCCCGCGAACCGCGCGCGGTGCCGGTTCGGCCACGGCGAGCATGGTGGGCACCATTGCCCTGGTTGGCAACCGTCGCTCTTGCCCTAGTGGCCGGCTGGTTCTGGCGGCAGAAGGACCAACTGGCGCAACGCGTGGCCGAGTTGGAGAACGAGTCAACTGGGCAACAGGCGCAACTGCAGCGCGCCCGCGAAGTTGTGGAAACGCTTACCGCAACGGACGCCATGCGGGTGACGCTGGTCGCAGCCAAGACTGCGCCTCAGCCGCAAGGAAAGGCGATCTATGTCCGCAATCGTTCTAGCTTGATTTTCCTGGCCAGCAATTTGCCGACGTTGCCTCCGCAGAAGGCTTATGAACTGTGGCTGATTCCTACCAGCGGTGCGCCGATTCCGGCTGGGGTGTTCAAGCCCGACGTCCAGGGCAGCGCGACCGTTATCAATCCGCAGTTGCCGCCAGGAGTAGAGGCTAAGACGTTTGCGATTACGGTGGAGCCGGAGCAGGGGTCGTTGGTGCCTACGATGCCGATCGTGATGGTGGGGGCGGGGGAGTAGACCGTTTGTTTAGACCGGGTGCCGCTCCTCGGGAGCTCGATCGGTCCTACTCCCTTCACCTGTCGCACTAACTTCGAATGCCCTTAATGCCATCACTCAGCGCCGGGCGAAGCGCACCAGCGGCAGCGTAAGGCATGTGGCCTCCTCGTTCTCTAGCACCGAAGTATGCTTCGAAGGAGTCTCAGCCGCCCAGCAAAATATGGTCTTGAACATATTTAAATCCCGTGGTGGAATGCCGCCGTGCTCGTCGATTTCAAGGCAGCGACCGTGCAGTTCGGAAAAACTCAACCAAAGGAGCCATCTCAGTGGCGGCGCCCATACATCATGAAGTTGATTTTAAGGCGAGTCCCAAGCGAGTTTACGAAGCATTGACCGATGCCAAGCAATTCAGCGCCTTCAGCGGTCTCCCTGCCGAAATTCACGGCGAAGCCCGTGGTTCTTTCAAGTGCTTTGACGGTCAAATTACGGGACGAATGACCGAGTTAGTTCCCAGCCAGAAAATCGTCCAGGCATGGCATGTCGCTATGTGGCCCGATGACGTCAATTCGATGGTCAGATTTGAGCTAAAGGCATAGGGTGGAGGGACCAGACTCAGTTTAGATCGCTCCGACTTCCCCGAGGAAAACCGCGAACATCCCGAAGCAGGATGGCCACGGATGTACTGGACCTCTGAAGAAATATCTAGCTAGGGCAATTTTTGACCATTGCTCTACTTGATCCTTAATCTCCATCCGCGTGAGTGGGCCCAAAAATGAGTTCTCAAAAGAAAACAGGAGACATCGTGAAGTTTTCGAAACACATTGCCATCTTAGGAATGCTGGCGAGTTTCACTTGTGTTGCACAAACCATTAAGTCTGACGGAAGTCCTGATGTTTCACCGTCGAAGCTGGAACGAATGCCGGAGTCGCTGGAAGTGCGCTACGCGCTAAGCGCTGCTCCCCCGCATTTGCGCGCTGGCGCGACAACATATGTGCTGGATCCGTCCAAGGGATATCTCCTGAATCACCGAGGCACAAACGGCGTTAGCTGCATCGTTGTGCGCGTGACTGGCAGTGGCCCGACCGTCCGTTCCGAGACGATATTGCTTGGCCGGTTTGCTTCGACGCCGAAGGCTCAAAGACACTGCTACAAGACTATATCTACACGGCCGAATTGAGGGCGCGGGGTATGGATGCAAAGGAGGTACATCTTGAGGTTACGAAAAAAGTTGGAACCAAAGATTACCCAAACCCTGCGCGAACCGGCGTCGCCTATATGATCGCCCCGGTGATGCGCGGCTGGACGGCAAGGCCCGAGCCCGTGACCATGAATATGCCTCACTATATGTTTTATGCTCCGGGCGTCACGGACGCCGACATCGGCGGCAAGCCTTTTAGCCTCTATCCGTTTATGCTCAGGATGAGTCCGGGGCGCGATGACGTCATCATTCTGCTCGTGGGTGAGACGGAGAAGGCGGCGATTCTCTCGGACTCGAAGGATCTGCTCGCCGATCTTTGCTCCTACCGGAGCTACTTGTGTACGACCGCTGCAACGCGCGCTCAGAAGCCTAACAACTAGCCCAACGTTACCAAGATCGATTTCGTCGGCTATCGGGAAGTAGTCGCGGAACCCAGCTTCCTGGCGATGAATCGTCTCTCGCCTGTTTCAGTCTTCGCCCGCAGTCCCGAAACGAGATTCTGGAACTCAGTCGGGGGAAGTATCGACACTCTCTCAGGTGTCCCGGGTCCCCGGATCCTTGTTCGAAGAACGCTGGGCAGATCTGCAACTCTCCTGAACCCTGGGCACGATCGCGGCAGCTTGGGTTTCTTCTTTGGTATGCCGTACTGGTCCTGCTCGACCCACTCGCCCTCCACGTCGTACAAGTAGCGCCCGAGTCCGAAGCAGGACAAAGCACGCTTGAACGCCTGTGCCTCGGCGCCGGTAAGCGCATTCTCTTTATCGGACCATTCTTCGCCCGTGCCCGAGTTGGTTCCGATACAACCGATCGTCACCTCGCACGTGACCAGGATCTTCGCCGCCGGTCCACGCTTGCTGCGTTGGACGGGTGCGCTGGCCTGCACGGAGTACTTGCGCGTCCAACCCGCGGGGGTAAACAGTCTGTTGAGCCGGTCACTGTACGCCCGTGGGTCGGCATACGGCATCATCAGCCCGCGCGTGCCGTCATCGCTCCACTCCGAAGTCATCTCACTATGGGCTTGGGTCGACGTGGAAGTCATCGCGGTGTCTCCTAATGGGAGCGGTTTTGCTCGACTGAACTGCCAGCGGGCGCCTCTTCTGTGATCGGTTTCAGTCTTTCCCAAACGATGCGGTGATGCCGGTAGGGTTGGCCTCCGTCATATAACTCGAAGAGGACTCCATTCGAATCGTAGAGGGCGATGGGCAAGGGGACCACTGGCCGGAGGACGACAACGGATTCTTCTCCAGCCATAGGATGCTCCCTGGTGTTCTCTTACGCTTTGTCTATCGCAGCGCAAGCATGGTCTGTTGCTCGCGTGCAGCGGCCTACGCAAGGCCGTTGCAACGATTCTGATCGGGATTGTTCCCGTGCCCGCGAACACGTCCAACTTACCTTGTGGCGCGCAACCTGAGCGTCCAGTTGCCTCCAAAGGTCCTGGTTGAGGACAACCTTCCCCACCGCCGTTTTTCATCCGTTGCTCTTCCAGCGCGCTAGGCGCTCCGTGACTTCCCGCAGCAGGTATTCAGAGTCGGTGACCACCTCGCATGTCTCTTCCAAGGCTAACAGCCCTTCTATCGCCGCTTTCAATTCCATGCGGTTGTTCGTCGAGTGCGAATCGCGGCCGATCAATTCACGCTCATGTTCGTCCGAGCACAAAATGCAGGCCCGGCCAGCGGGGCTGGGATTGCCGATGCGCGAACCATCGGTGGTTAGCTGTGTACCTTTGGCACCTCGTATCACCTGCTCGCTGCTGACCGTTATTTCTACGAAGCACTCCTTCGACTTCGGAAATAGGGAGTGGCTTGTTGCAACGAGAGAGAGGCCAGTCGACTATCGGCCCTCACAAAACGACGGGGTTTACGCAACTGTCGAGCGACGAACCAATCAAACCTACTGAGAAATTCCTCAGAGAAGCCGGTC
>WNGK01003341.1_pt2 | contig 21348 bp, 16 predicted proteins | sample 5400601 | NCBI WGS metagenome assembly WNGK01 (sample SAMN13153376, study PRJNA577476) | soil metagenome | isolation source: 60 cm soil or saprolite under Garry oak tree replicate 1 | place: USA:California | collected 2016-06-15
GAATGTCCGAGGGCGCACTTATCGAGAAAGCAGTAAAGGACTATCTTTTTGTTCGGCAATTTCGCAATCTCCGAGAACGCATGATGGCGCAAGTGGGAAAAACCCTTACTGATCAGGATGTATTTGACCTCGTCTCGTGAGAATAGTTCTCGATACGAATGTGCTGATCGCCGCCCTCATTGCCCGCGGCGTTTGTCACGAACTCCTCGAACACTGTGTTCTGCGACACACCGTGCTGACTTCAGAATTCATTCTCAATGAAGTAGAAGAGAAACTGATTCATAAGTTCGGATATTCTCCAGAAGTTGCTGCGGAAGCGATAGGCGTTCTCCGTTCAAGGATGGAGGTCGTCGCTCCGTCAAGTCTGAAGAGTCCAGTCTGCCGTGATCCTGATGATGACAGTATTCTGGCGGCTGCTGTGACTGGGAACTGTGAATGCATAATCACAGGCGACAAAGACTTGCTGGTGCTGAAGCGATATGAAGGCGTCGACGTTTACAGCCCGCGCGACTTTCTAACACATGAACGAGCCGAATGATTAGCGATGGACAAGCTAGCCCGTTGCGACAAGCAGGAGAGCAGGATTCATGAAGAAGGCTAAGTCAGAACTCAACGATTGGTTGCGACCGGAATACAAACGATCCGACTTTGGTCAGTTGGTGCGTGGCAAGTATGCGAAGCGCGTTCGGGAATCGACAAACGTCATTGTCCTCGACCCACAGGTTGCGAAAGTCTTTCCGAACGATGAAGCGGTCAATAACGCTCTTCGCGGGCTAATGAAACATTCTCGTTCCTCGGCCCGGTCAAGATCGAAGCGTAAGAGTAAGACAACTGAAAAGAAGCGTGCTGAGTAGACGGCGCAGGCCCTTTGCCCAACTTAATTTTCCTTCAGGGTCCCGGAGGGACGAGATGTTTATAGCGACCAGCGCCCACTCGAAACGTCCTGAGCCCATTAATGGGCGGGCAGAATCTAGGCAATTCTCTCGGCTGGAGCTCTGAGTCAATCGGGCTGTCTGTCTCTATAAACATTTCGCCACTACGTGGCTAGAACAACGCAACCCGCATAGCGCTGTGCTCCACTCAATTCTTCGCCCCAATCCATCACGCAACGCTCGTGAGAGCCTGACCCGCGCTGTTATACTCACGCCGCTGAAATGATTGCCAGGGAGAGGTCTAATGCCAAGCAAGGCCCGTGTTAATTTTGAAGCAAACGCTGCCGATGTTAGTCGATTACTGGAAATCCACAAGTATTTCGGCGGAGATGCGAAAGGACGGAGATTTCGTTTAGAGGTCCTCAATAAGTCAGCGATTGTGCTGATTACTGCCATCTGGGAAGCGTATTGCGAGGACCTCGCGGCAGAAGCACTACAACACCTCGTCAAATATGCCCCCAATTCGACGGTTTTGCCCAAGGAGCTAAAAAAAAGAATTGCAAAGGAACTCAAGGAGGACAAGAACGAGATTTCAATCTGGACTTTGGCAGATCCGGGCTGGCGTACTTTGCTGATCAAGAGGTTGGCCAGCTTGGCGGAAGAGCGAAATCGCAAGCTAAATACCCCGAAGGCTGAAAACATTATCGATCTGTTTACTATCGCCTTGGGGATTCCGAATGTATCTTTGCGCTGGTACTGGAAGAAAATGAGCGTGGCGCAGGCGAAGGCGAAATTAGACAAATACGTTAGTCTTAGGGGAGCAATTGCACATCGTGGAAACAGTGCGAAGAGTTGCACCAGAGCACAGGTCAGAGACTACTTTGCCCACGTCAAGCGGGTTGTCGCGATGACGGGAGGAACCGTGAATTCCCACGTCGCTAGTATTACCGGTCGCTACTTGTGGGATGTGGTGACGCCTGTCAGGTGGTAGTTACAGGAGTCAGGAAACATCGTTCGCGAAGGATAATGATATGCGGTATACCGTAGTGTTGCTAGTATGCTTAATCACTGCTTATCCCGTCACTCAAATGACTCAATCCGCGCAAACACAATCGCTTGCGCCCAAGCCGCCCGACACTATCTATCTGCTCAAGCCCGCGCGAGTCTTCGATGGTGAGTCGGCGCAGTTGCACGACGGTTGGGTGGTGCTGGTGCGTGGCGACAAGATCGAAGCGGCTGGGCCGGCGGGCGAGATCAAAGCACCGGCGGACGCGAAGGTGATCGAGTTGCCCGGGATGACGTTGATGCCGGGGCTGATCGAAGCGCACTCACACGTCCTGCTGCATCCATACAGCGAAACTTCGTGGAACGATCAGGTGGCGCACGAGTCGCTCAGTCTGCGAGTGGCACGCGCGACTAATCATCTGCGAAACACTCTGCTTGCCGGGTTCACGACGATTCGGGATCTTGGTACGGAAGGCGCGGGTTATGCGGATGTCGGATTGAAGCAGGCGGTGCAGCAGGGGATCATTCCCGGGCCACGCATGTTTGTGGTGACGCGAGCGATCGTGGCGACCGGCAGCTACGGTCCGAAGGGTTATGCTGCGGAGTGGCGGGTGCCGCAGGGCGCTGAAGAAGCCGATGGAATTGACGGCTTGACGCGCGTAGTGCGCGATCAGATAGGTCATGGCGCCGACTGGATCAAGGTCTATGCAGATTATCGCTGGGGCACGGGAGGCACGGCGCATCCGACTTTCTCGTTGGAAGAATTGAAGCTCGCCGTCGAGACTGCTCGTAGTGCCGGCGTTCCCGTGTCGGCGCATGCAACGACGACCGAAGGGATGCGGCGCGCGATTCTCGCCGGCGTGGAGACGATTGAGCACGGTGATGGTGGCACGCCCGAAGTATTTCGTTTGATGAAAGAGCACGGAACCGCGCTGTGTCCGACGCTCTCGATTGCCGGCGCGAATGCTGAACGCAAGAAGGCTGTTTTCAAAGCGGCACTCGAAGCCGGAGTCACTATCGCGAGCGGCAGCGACGTTGGCGTCTTCGCGCACGGCGACAACGCGCGGGAGATCGAGACTATGATCAACTTCGGCATGCCCATCATCGATGCGCTGCGATCCGCGACTTCGATTAACGCGCGAGTCTTGCATCAGGAAGACAAGTTTGGCCGAATCAAAGTTGGTCTTTTCGCGGACCTGATTGCAGTCGAGGGCGATCCGACGCACGATATCTCTGCGTTGCGCCGCGTTCGTTTCGTAATGAAAGGCGGAATGATTTACAAGCAGCCTTAAGGTTCATTCGGAGATCGAATTTGTCTGAACCGGAGTGCGAACCAACGGGCAAAGAGAGTCCGCGCAGCGGACGCACGAAAATAGCCCAGCAATTCATTGCTGGGATTCGAGGGCTATTATGACAATCGAGTCCGCGGAGCGGACGGCAGAAATCCGAAACGCCGGTCACCGCTCTCTCTGTCGCCCGTTTCACGGGCTCTTGTTGCTTATCTTCCAGCACTCAAGTGCTGGGCTATTTTCAACCGTCCGCTTCGCGGACGTGGGATTGGCCATTACTGCATTTTTGAGCCTGACGCTCGTAGCAAATGCTCAGGTAAAGATCACAATCGATCACAACACCAACGCTACCGCGACCAGTGCATTCAAATTCAAGAACGTGCCATCACCCGTTAAGGACGATCTGGCAGCCAGGGCGAAGTTGTTGCTTCTTATCGGCGAGATTGATCCCAACGGCGCGGACCTGAGCGCTCTGACCGATGGCTCGTTGCCGACTGAGGAAGATCAGCCCAGCGCAAACTTCTTCTTCAACGCCGGCACTTCGGGCGGACGCTTCCGCGTGGATCTCGGCAGCGTTGTAGAAGTCGCTCAGGTCAACACCTATTCCTGGCATCCGAATACGCGCGGCCCGCAAGTCTACATTCTCTATGCCAGTGACGGCGGCGACGCCAGGTTCAACGCCGAGCCCAAGGGCAACATTGACCCGACGACCTGCGGGTGGAAACTGATCGCGACAGTGGACACGCGACCAAAACAGGGCGAAGGAGGAGGACAGTACGGCGTAAGCATCACCGATGCGAGCGGCAGTCTTGGGAAATACCGCTACCTGCTTTTCGATTGCGTTGTCACCGAAACCGACGACGATTATGGCAACACGTTTTACAGCGAAATCGACGTGGTGAAAAAGAAGTGACGCGGACGACGCGCCTTTCCGTCTCGATTCCATCATGCAAAACTATCTTGATCTGACAGGCAAAGTCGCGCTGGTTACCGGCGCATCGTCTGGGATTGGCGCTGCGACGGCCGCGGCGCTGGCTGACCTGGGAGCACGCGTAGCGATCGGTTACCAGCACAATGAAGCAGGCGCAGAACGAGTGTGCCAAATAATCGAGGCGGCGGGCGGAAAACCAATTGCCATCCGCGCCGATGTGCGACGGGCAGAAGAGATTACTTCGCTGGTCAAGCGCGCTGCGGACGAGTTTGGACCAATTGACATTCTCGTCAACAATGCGGGCTCGCTTATCGAGCGGCAAACAATCCTGGAAATGACAGAGGAGCGTTGGGACGAGGTGATGAATCTCAATCTGAAGAGCGCGATGCTTTGCTCCCAAGCCGTAGCGACGTCGATGATCGAGCGCAAGACTGGAGCTATCATTAATGTGGTTTCGATCGCCGGACGAACCGGCGGGGGACCGGGCGCCGGCGCTTACTCTGTCGCTAAGGGCGGTCTGATCACGTTCACGAAATCATTCGCGAAGGAACTAGCGCCGCATGGCATACGCGTAAACGCCATTTCACCGGGCGTGATCGATACGCCTTTTCACGAGGTGTTTTCGACACCGGAGATGATTCGTAATTTCGTCGGAACGATTCCGCTTGGCCGGGTGGGTACGCCGGAGGAATGCGCCAGAGTGATCGCGTTTCTGGCCTCCGACGCCGCCGGTTATGTGGTTGGCGAGACGATTGAAGTGAATGGCGGCCAGTTAATGCTCTAACCGCGACTCTTATCCGCTCTTCGGGAGCGCTGACGGATTATTTCCAACTGCAGGCGTAAGTAACACCTTGCGATTTCGCGATTTCAGTGAAACGCTCTTCGTAGTTCTTCGCGTATTCTTCGACCGACCGCTTGATCTTGTTGAAGAGCTTGCAGTGAAAGCTTTCCTTGGCAACTCGGTCGCGGAGATAGAGCATGGCGTTTGCTTCGCCCCAGTATTCACGATCCTCCCAAAGCTCTACCGGGTTGCCACCCATCTGCTGCGCCAATTCGACCAGCTGCGGGTCGTTAACGTTGTGGCCGTTGCTGAGAAAGATTTTATTGTAAACCGGTACCAATTTGAGCTGAGTACGATAAGCGGCTTCGCTCGTGCTGGCCATTTTCATAACGTGACCGAACTCGTGCGCGATTTTTGCTGCTGCCAGAACATTCCCGCCGAGCAGTTGAGATGATTCATACGGCTCGAGCGCGTTCATTACCGGATAATAAACGGCGCTGGGAAAACCCTCGTTAATTCCCGTACCTAAGGTGATGGTTGCCGCGATCAGCTCGCCCTGGTCATTCCACTTGTATTTGCCCGATCCCGCTCCGTGCGTATTACCCCGAGCAACAGTGATGGTGACAACGAGATGCGGGTGGCGCGAATATAACTCCCACTGCGCGCGGCCGATCTCGGTGGAGAGAAACTCGTCCTTCCATTCCTGATACCGCTTCTTATATTTATTATCGATGACTTCGCGAATACCGCCGCTCTCGGAATCCGTAAGGACCGGATGCTCACTGGGCACGTAAGCGTCGGAGTCGCGTTTCCTCAAACTCGTCGAGCTTTGCCTTTCGGGACGCAGACTCGCTGACTGTTGGGCGTTGAGACGTTGCGCAGGCCCAAACCACAACAGCGAAGTCAGCAGCATCAAGACGGAAGTTAGACGGGTCGCTCTCATCACTATGTCCTCCTGGCTGGTGAGCCACAAAACCGTAGGCTGGAAAAACCATTTCTAAACGATCTTCGGCCACAAGTCAATGAAAAATTTCCTCTCTCCGGTCGCAGCAATGTCCGGACCACATCGTCTATAATATTTCTCGACCTGATTGTTGAACCAGGATACCGATGGATTGCCCGCGTTCTGCGAGATTTAAGATGATGCACCGCCGTGATTTCCTCAAATCGAGTGGCGCCGGCCTGGCGGCCGCTGCTTTGAAATCGAGTTGGATATCAAAGACGGCTGCAGCTCGACCCAGCGACAACGTCGCGCCGCCCGCCGAACGATCCTCGTCACCGCGCGAGCGGCTGCTGCTGGATTTCGATTGGCGCTTTCAGCTTGGTCATGCGGATGATGCGGCGAAGGATTTTGGTCTGGGCGCGCGGCGGCGAGAGTTGCAGTTCGCCAAGTCCGGTGTTTTTCTGCCGGTTACTCGAACGAATTTTGATGACAGTGGCTGGAAAAGAATCGACCTGCCGCACGACTGGGCCGTTGAGCTTCCTTTCAAAGAAGCGCCCGTGCTTTTCAACCACGGGGCAAAACCGATCGGCCGTGAGTATCCAGAGACGAGCATCGGTTGGTACCGGCGCGTGTTCAATATTCCAGCATCGGATGCGGGCAAGCGCATCGCAGTCGAGTTCGACGGCGTGTTTCGCGATTGTATGGTGATGTTCAATGGCCATTACCTCGGAGAGAATTTCAGCGGCTATGTGCCCTTCCGGTTTGACCTCACTGACTTTGCAAACTTCGGCGATAAGAACGTGCTGGTAGTCCGTGTTGACGCGACGCTGGGCGAAGGATGGTTCTATGAGGGCGCCGGCATCTATCGCCATGTATGGTTGACTAAGACCGATCCGCTGCACGTGGCGCAATGGGGCAGCTACGTGAGGTCCGAGGTTCACGGCGCGGCAGCAAACGTTGTCATCAGCGCGGAACTTGAGAACGAGAGTGAGAAAGACAAGACCTGCCGCGCGATATCGCGCGTGCTGGACGCCAGTGGCAAAGTGGTGGCCACCGCACAAGCAAAGCCTGCTAAGCTGTCGCCCTGGCAAAGCTATACATTCGAATTCCAGACCACTGTTAATCATCCGTTGCTTTGGTCAATCGAAGCACCGCATCTGTATAGCCTGATTACGACAGTTGAGAGTGACGGCGCGATTACTGATAGCGAAGAAACTACTTTTGGCATTCGCACCATTCGCTTCGATGCTGATAAAGGTTTCTTCTTAAACGAACAACCTGTCAAGATGAAAGGCACTTGCAATCACCAGGACCATGCCGGTGTGGGCGCGGCGCTGCCCGATCGCTTGCAGTACTACCGCATCGAGCGCCTCAAAGAGATGGGGTCGAACGCTTATCGCACTTCGCACAATCCACCGACTCCGGAACTGCTCGATGCCTGTGATCGTCTCGGCATGCTCGTGCTGGGCGAGACGCGCATGATGTCGTCGAGCCCCGAAGGCTTAAGCCAGCTCGAACGAATGATTCGCCGCGATCGCAATCATCCGAGCGTCGTTCTTTGGTCGCTTGGCAATGAAGAGCGCGAGCAGGGAACTGAACGTGGCGCACGAATTGTCACCACCATGAAAAGGCTTGCGCACAAGCTCGATCCTAGCCGGATGGTGACCGTGGCAATGAACGGTTCCTGGGGCAAAGGCGTGTCGAGCATCGTCGATGTGCAAGGTTTCAATTACGGCAACGCGGGCGGCGGCGGTGGAGCCGCGGCTGGAAAAAACATCGACGACTTTCATGCAAAGTTTCCCAGGCAGCCGAGTGTCGGAACCGAGACGGCCAGCAGTTACTTCACGCGCGGTATTTATGCAAACGACAAGGTGAAGGGCTACGTCAGCGCCTACGATGTAAACTTTCCCGGATACGCGAATGGTACTGAAGGCTGGTGGAAGATCTACGATGCGCGCCCGTTCGTCGCGGGCGGATTTGCGTGGACGGGATTCGATTACCGGGGCGAGCCGAGCCCTTATGGCTGGCCCTGCATCAGCTCGCACTTCGGGGCGTTGGATACCTGCGGCTTCCCAAAGGACATCTTCTATTATTACAAATCGTGGTGGGGAGCAACGCCGGTGCTGCATCTCTTTCCGCACTGGAACTGGAACGGGAGAGAAGGCCAGGAGATCGACGTGTGGTGCTACACGAACCTGGACAGCGTCGAGCTTTTCCTTAATGGAACGAGCATGGGATCGAAGAAAGTCGAGCGCAACTCGCACGTGGAATGGAAGGTGAAGTACGCCGCGGGCGTGCTCGAAGCGCGCGGAGTGAAAAATGGCCAGGTCGTGCTCACGGAAAGACGCGAAACAACTGGGGCGTCTGCCAGACTCGGCCTTCGCCCCGACCGGCAGAAGATCTCCGCCGATGGCGAAGACGTTTCGGTGATTGCTGTTGAAGTGTTGGACGCGCAAGGCCGCCAGGTACCAGTGGCGTCAAACGAAGTGAGCTTTAAGATCATTGGGCCGGGACGGCTGATTGGCGTTGGCAACGGTGACCCGAGTTGTCACGAGCCAGACAAACCCGGTTCTCCAACTGAGGCGAGGCGCAGTGCCTTCAACGGTCTGTGCCTGGCATTGGTGCAGGCTTTGAAACAGCCGGGCGAGATTCGAATAGAAGCATCAGCAACCGGTCTCGAGGCTGCATCCGTCGTGATCCAAACCGAAGCTGCGAAGTTGCGACCGGCGGTTGAATAGCACACCATTCACAGGCGAGAGCGTTGATAACATGAGCAGAAGTCGTCGAGGCCCGCGCCACATGTCACCGGAATTTCAAAGTCTTCTCGACGATGGCGCGCGATTATTCCGGGCACCGGGCCGCGTCAATTTGATCGGAGAGCATACGGATTACAACGATGGGTTTGTAATGCCGGCGGCCATCGGGTTTTCAACCTGGGTCGCCGTGGGCTTGCGTGATGATCGTAAATTGTCCATCTTCTCCGAGAGTTTCTCTGATCGGATCGAATTTGATCTGGACGAACACGACCAGCAGTCGAAAGGTCATTGGAGCAATTATGTAACTGGGGTTGCGCTCGCGCTTGAGCAAGCCGGTCACTATCTACATGGCGCGAGCCTTCGCATAACGAGCGATGTGCCTATGGGCTCCGGCTTGAGTTCGTCGGCCGCGCTCGAAGTTGCGACCGCTTACGCCCTGCTGGCGAACTCGGGTCACAACGTCGATCGCACCTGTCTGGCAAAGCTCTGCCAACGCGCTGAAAACGAGTTCGTCGGCGCGCGTTGCGGCATCATGGACCAATTCGTTTCCAGTCATGGCCAGGCTGGCAAGGCACTGCTGCTCGACTGCCGTTCGCTCGAATATGAGCTGCTGCCGTTGCCCGATTCAGCGCGATTGGTTATTTGTAACACCATGGTCAAGCACGAGCTGGCGCGCGGCGCCTATAACGAACGTCGCTCTGAATGCGCAGCGGGTGTGCAGCGCCTTGCGCAGTTCCTGCCCGGCGTTAGAGCATTGCGTGATGTGACTGAGAAGGATCTTGCGCTAAATCAGAGCCAGCTGCCTGAAATAATCTACCGGCGCTGCCGCCACGTGATTAGCGAAAATGCCCGCGCACTTGAAGCGGCGTCGGCGCTGGAACAAGGTAATCTCGATCGTTTTGGTCAACTGATGAATGAATCGCATCGCAGCTTGCGCGATGATTATGAAGTCAGTTGTGCTGAACTGGATCTAATGGTGGAGTCAGCACGGCAGGCCCAAGGCGTCTACGGCGCGCGAATGACCGGCGGTGGATTCGGAGGCTGTACTATTAATCTGGTTAAGTCTGAAAGCGTCGAGGAATTCAAACGCACAGTCGCGGAGGGTTTCGAGAAGGCGACCGGACTTGCACCCGAGATTTATGTCTGTAGCGCCGTGGATGGGGCTGGAGAAGCATGAAGTTAATCATTCTTGCGGCAGGCTACGCCACCCGGCTTTATCCGCTGACGCTGACTCAGCCGAAGCCTCTGCTCGAAGTTGCGGGCAAACCGATGATCGATCACGTGTTGGATAATCTGGCGGCGATCCACAATATTGATCATGTCTACATCGTTACCAATGCCAAGTTCGCCGGCCACTTCCAACAATGGGCGGACGAGTATCGCAGCCCTGCATTCGGCTTGACCATTGTCAATGATGGCTGCACCGACGACTCGAACAAACTCGGCGCGATTGGCGACCTGAACCTGGTCCTGACACAACATCGGATCGATACGGACGTGATCGTTGTAGCGGGAGATAATCTCTTCAGCGAAAGGCTTGCCGCGTTTGGGGAATTCTGCCTTAGGAAGAACACTCCCGTCCTGGCTGTTTACGATGTCGGTAATCTCGACGAGATCAGAAAGTACAATGCTATTGAAATAGACGGGGACGGACGAATCGTCTTCTTCGAGGAGAAGCCCGCGCAGCCCAGGAGCACACTTACCGGAATTGCCCTCTACTACTACCCCGGATTCTCGATGCCGCTAATCCGTCAGTATATGGAAGAGGGAAACAACGCGGACCAGCCGGGCCGTCTGGTGCAGTGGATGTACCAGAGGACACCGTTCTACACCTGGCAAGTGCCGGGGATTTGGTTTGACGTCGGTTCACAAGAAACACTCGAAGAGGCGAATCGAATCTTTTCCCAGCTCGGGCCACGTCGGAATGATTGAAACTGAAACACAAACGGTTATCGGCAAGGGCGCTCCGGACCTCTCGCTCTCTGTGTCTGAATTGAGGGCGATCGTTGAGCAGGCATTGGAGAGCGTGGAGAGTGGCGCGCGCGTGCTGGCGATCGTCCCGGACAAAACGCGCGACGACAATACAGATCTGTTGTTTCCGCTCGCCTCACAAATGCTGAAAGAAAAAAATGTCGCCCGGCTTGATGCTCTCGTCGCGCAGGGCACGCATCCGCCAATGACGGAATCACAAAAGCGCGAAAAGATTGGCCATGGAATTGCAGAGATACCTTGCCTTGGCAATATCTTCGATCATCAGTGGGACCGCGCCGACGAATTAGTTACGCTCGGCGAGTTAAACGCCGCGCAAGTCAGCGAACTAACGGATGGACTGATGAAAGAATCCGTGCCCGTACGTCTCAATGCGTTGCTGGCGCCCGGCGTCTACGATACGGTGCTGGTGTTTGGCGCGACCATGCCGCACGAGGTCGCTGGTTTTGCCGGCGGCGCGAAGTATTTCTTTCCCGGCGTCGCTGGTCCGGAACTCACGCACATGACACACTGGCTTGGTGCGTTGGCAACGATCGAAAACGTGATTGGGCGCGTCGAAACGCCGACACGCCGCGTCATAGAAGCCGCCGCCGCTTTTGTCCCGGCCGATGTCATCTCGTTTACTTCCGTCACCACTCGCGATCGCACAGGACTTCAAACACATGCGCTGTTTGCCGGCGACTTAAACGAATCATTGCGACGCGCCGCTGCAGTGAGCGCCAAGGTGCACATCAAATATACTGGACGCAAGTACAAGCGCGTGGTGGCGCTGCTCGACAAACACTACGATGAGCTGTGGGTTGGCGGAAAGGCCAGCTACAAACTCGGCAGCGTCATTGAAGAGGGCGGGGAATTGATCATCTATGCGCCCCACCTGAATCAGCTCTCCGCGACGCACGGCCGCTTGATTGAGAAGTATGGTTACGCGCCACTCGAGCAGGTGCGCGAAATGGTTGAGTGGTCTGATGAACTGCGCGCCAACCTCTGCGTCGCCGCGCATCTCGCGCACGTCAGCTACGGCAGTTCAAGGGATGCGGACGGACAAGTCTTACCGCGCTATCGCATCACGCTCGCCTCAGCGGTGAGCGAAGAAGCCTGCCGCCGCGTCAACCTTGGCTTTCTTGATTACCACACGTTCCAACGGGAAGGATATGAAGCCGACCCGGACACCCTCGTGGTTGAAGACGCCGGCCGCGACCTTTACCTCGTCCAGCCGTACTAGATCGAAAAGAGTCTCTATGGCCCAGGCGCAGTACGCGCATCTGGCGGATGCAGCTCGTAACCTGGCGGCGGCTCGGCTCCGAGGAGATAGCGGACGAAATAATCCCAACGCCGCCGCGTCATGTAATTGCTCGCAGTACCATACCCATGCCTCTGGTTTGGCAACATGAGCAGATCGAAGTCCTTGTTTGCCTTGATGAGCGCGTCCACGACCAGCAGCGTGTTATACGGCGGCACGTTATCGTCCATCGTACCGTGCGCGAGCAGCAAGTGACCTTTCAAGTTCTTCGCCAGACTCTGATTTGCTTGATCGTCGTAGTTGGTCGTGCCGTCGGGTTTGCGCGTCAGCAGCCCTTGATACCTCTCGCCCCAGTCGTCCTCGTACTCGCGGTTGTCGTGATTCCCTGACTCAGAAATGCCCACCTTAAAGAAGTCCGGATAGCGAAACATCGCGTCGGCCGTCGCATAGCCGCCGCCGGAATGGCCGTAGATGCCGGCGCGATCAATATCGATCCAGGAATACCGCTCGGCTAATTGCTTCATTGCTCCGACTTGATCGGGCAGCGTGTTGTCACCCATGTTGCCGTAGTAAGCGTCATGGAATTTCTTGGACCTGAGCGGGTTTCCCATCCCATCGATTTCAATGACGATGAATCCGAGTTCCGCTAGCGCTTGCGTGTCGCCGCGCGCGGCCGAGAACGATCGACTGCCTACACTCCCACCCTGCGGACCGGGATAGATGTGATTGATGATCGGATACTTTTTCGTTGTGTCCAGGTTCGTTGGCTTGAACATCAAACCGTAGAGATCAGTCACGCCGTCGCGCGCTCTAACGGTGATTGGAACGGGCGGCTTCCAGCCGGCGGCGAGCAGCCGAGAGATGTCCGCCTTCTCAATCGTGTTGATTAGTTTCCCCTCGGCGTCGCGCAGAACCGTAACTGAAGGGAGGTCCGGTTTCGAGTAGTTATCGACGAAGAAGCGTCCTGAAGGCGATAGCGCAACCTCGTGGTTCGCATCCTCGGGCGTCAGCAGCGCAAGATTCTTGCCGTCGAAACCGACGCGGTACTGATGACTGAAATAAGGATCGCGGCCCTTCTCGCGGCCGACACCAAGAAAGTAAAGCACACGATTCTTCTCGTCGACCCTCAGCAACTGAGTCACCGCCCAATCGCCGCTCGTGATCTGATTCTTCAACCGGCCCGTCGCAGCATCGTAGAGATAGAGATGACCCCAATTGTCGCGCTCGGAAAACCAAATCACTTCGTTCGAAGCCGGCAAGTAGTGCCAGTTAACTCGACCCTGGCCTGACTCGTACTGCGTCGCCGCTTTCTCTTCGAGTACATCGCGAACGGCGCCGGTGGCAGCGTCAGCAATCCGGAGCTGCGCGTGCTTATGATCGCGCGACGTCGAAACAAATGCGAGTTGAGTACCATCGGGATTCCACTCCACGTCGGCCCACTCACTACCGCGGCATACAAGATCGTCGCAGAGTGTCGAGCGGTGCTGATCGGCCGGCGTTTGTAGCCTGATCACCCGTGGTCCCTCTACCTCGATTATCACCCGCTGGATGGTCGTGACTACGTCGTCACCGGGAAGTGGATACTTCCACGCTTGCAGATTCGGATGGCCGACCCTGGTATCAACCAGGTACATCTCGCCGACGCCACGCTGGTCTTGTTGAAAGGTGGCGATCTTTTTCGAATCCGGTGACCAAACTAAAACCGCACGGTCGCTGTGGACCCATCCGGCATTATCGGTCGCATAGCCAAAGTCTTTTACGCCGTCAGTGGTCAGTTGCGTCTCTTTGCCGCTGGCGACGTCACGAACCCAGAGGTTGAAGCCGCGGATAAAGGCTGTGCGCTTCTTGTCCGGCGAGGGGGCATCGTTGCGAGCGCCGGCGCCGCCGCGGCCTCCGCCACCCTGACCGCCCGCTTGCGGACTAGCTTCGGCACTGCACTGGTTCGCCTGCAGGTCGCACTTCCAACGGCGCGCGCGCACACTGAAACTTATCGTCCGCCCGTCCGCTGATAAATCAAACTCCGTGAATGGCAGATGGTGCGCGTCGTAAGTTGTGCCCGCCGCGGCGGAAAGCGCTGCCGCGAGCTTGGCATGATCGAAAGCCGGCGCGCGAGTCCCTTTCGCAGGATCTACCAGCACGAACTCGATCCCTTCCGCCGTAGTGATCCGATACCAGAAGCGCTCGTCGGGCAACCAGGTCGGGCGCACGCCGGAACGGAACACCAGCGGCGTCGTGTTGTAGCCCATTAATTTCTCGGCGCGCGCGTAGTCCGCAGCCGTGAACGGGCGAGGCGCCTCGCCGCGTTGTTGGGCGACGGCTGTGACGGTGGCAACGAAGCTTGTCAACAGAATCGCCAGCTTTGGGTTGGTGTTGTTCATACGGAGTAGCATTCTATTCCTTCGCGAATTTAATTCAGAAGGGCAACGCCTTTCGCTTAAAGAGGCCGTCGATTCATACGTAGTTCTTGTCTCCCTCTCCCGTTGGGAGAGGGCTGGAGGAGAGGGCCTGACGCGCACTAGACCATTCCCCTTAGTCCCCTTCCAAAGGGAAGGGGAAAAGAAAACTAAATGCCTTTGCACGAATGGTGAACTTGAAATCCCACTATGCTGCTAAACAGTTCGGTTGGCACTTCCAACTTGAATCCACCCTTTGTCATTTAGGTGCAGTGCCCTTAACGCCTTGGCCCGCTGCCCGTTGCGGCCGGTTGCGCCGGGCCAAGGACTCGGTCAACCTCGATGCGAATGGCGTCGAGTTCTTTCCGCAGCACTTCATAACGTTCTACAGCATCGCGTCCGATCTTCTGATCGACGTTAGCAGTCATCCCGGCCAGATACGTGATGTGCGCCTGAAGCCCGGGCTTGCTATAGCGTATTGGCTCAGTGAAAAGTTTCGCAGCGATAACATTCACCCGACTGGCCGTATCACCCTCGGTCGCTGACGCAGTGCGCAGTTTCGTCTGAGCTTCGCGAACCCTGGCGGCTATTTGGTTGGCGCTGTTCACAAGTTCCCGCATGCGCATGTTGTGCTGGTACTGCTCCTGCAGGTCGGCCACTGTGACGCCATCTTCGGCGACGCGCGGATCGATGAGCACATTGAACGTTTGCATCAATGCTTGATTACTGTTTCCAAATTTGAGGACCGCCTGATACTGCCCTGGCGGAACCGTGACGCCTGATTGATTGCGCAAGTCCCAAACGACGCGATTGAGTCCCGCGAGTGCCGTCACGCGTGGCGGCGGAGGTCCCAAACGCCGTCCCGCCACGGGCGCATCGGGATCTTCCTGTTGCGCCTCACCCCCGCCAGTTGCTGCACCCGCGCCGCCGCGTCCACCGCGACCGGTCGCCGTTGGCGCGTCGCTGCTGTAGTGGTTCACCAGTCCCTTCGCATCAAGTATCTCGATTGTTACCGGGCCGCTGGCCGCTGACGGCAGGTAGTATTCAATGGTTGGCCCAAGATTATTCGGACCAACCCGCGTGCGGTACCCGTCGCGCGGTTTGAAGAGATGCACATCGGACGTCGTGACTTGCGGAGAGAGCTGATGGAGCAAGCTGATGTTGTCCAGAATCCAAAAGGCGCGTCCCTGCGTCGAGACGACAAGATCGTTGTGATGGAGCTTGAGGTCGGTCACGGGCACATTCGGCAGGTTCAACTGAAACGACTGCCAATGCCCGCCGTTGTCGAACGAAATGAACATTCCGAATTCCGTTCCGGCGTAGAGCAACCCTTCGCGATCTGGATCCTCGCGAACGACGCGCGTGGGCCAGTCGGCAGGGATGCCATTCTTTCCATCGGTCAATCGCGTCCAGGTCCTACCGTAATCGTCGGTTCGATAGATGTACGGCTGGTAATCGCCGAGGAGCCAACGGTAAACGGCGTAGTAAGCCGAACCCTTCCGATGCGGCGACGGCTCGATGTATTGCACGCGGCCTCCTGAAGGAAGATCTTTTGGCGTCACATCAATCCAGGTCTTTCCGTTGTTGCGCGTGACGTGGAAAGGCCCGTCGTTTGAGCCCACCCAGATCACACCCTTCTCGAGTGGCGATTCGGCAATCGCATAGAGCGTGCTATAGAACTCTTCGCCCGTAACGTCGCGGGTAATCGGCTCGCCGCTGACGCCCTGACAGCACTCGGGCTTGGCGGTGAGATCCGGTGAGATCTTTTCCCACGTAATGCCTCTGTCGCGCGTGCGGTGAACATACTGTGACCCGTAATAAAGCACGTCCGCGTCGTGCGGAGAGGTGGCCATCGGCGATACTCGCTGCATGCGGTAAATGAGATCACTGGCAGGATTGCCGTACAGCGACTGCGCGCCGATCCAGTAATTTTTTTCCTGCCCCGTCTTGAGATTCATCACGCCGTATTGCCCTTTGCATGATCCGTACACGATGTCCGGGTTCTTTGGGTACGGCATAATCGGCCCAGTCTCGCAACCGGGGCCTGTTCTCCACTCCTCGCGTCCCGTCGCGTCAGGCTGACTCGAGATGATGATCGTCGTGTTGTCCTGCTGAGCGCCGTAGAGTTTGTATGGGAACTGGTTGTCCAACCAGACGCCATAGATCTCAGCGGTCGGCTGATTCATCTGCGTGGACCACGTGCGCCCACCATCGGTCGAGACGTTGGCCCCGCCGTCGTTCGACTGGATCATGATGTTCCCGTCTTTCGGGTTGATCCAGATGTCGTGATTGTCACCGTGCGGCGTCCGAAAACTCATGAAGGTTTTGCCGCCATCGGTAGACTTGAAGAATCCTTCGGCGCCCGCGTAGACCACGTCGGCGTTCGTCGGGTCAGCGCCCAGCGCAACGTAGTAGAAGGGACGCTGGATCAACGCTCCCTGTGAATTGATAAGCGTCCATGTCTGTCCCGCATCGTCCGAGCGGTAGAGTCCGCCTCCCGGCTTGGCCTCGACGAGCGCGTAGATGCGAGTAGGTTTTGCCGCCGTGACCGCGAGGTTCGCTTTGCCAATCAATTCGTTCGGCAGACCGCTGGCGATCTTCGTGAAGTGCTCACCGCCGTCAGTGCTCTTGTAGAAGCCGCCCTCGCGCGAGCCGCTGATAATCGTCCACGGCTTGCGCTCGAGATGCGACATCCATGCGTACACAACATTCGGATTGCCCGGCTGCAGCTCGACATCCATGGCGCCCACGCTGTCTGAGACGAACAAGACTTTATGCCACGTCTGCCCGCCGTCCGTGGTCTTGAACACGCCGCGCTCGGCGTTCGCCTTGAAAGCGTCTCCCTGGGCTGACACCCAGACGATGTCCGGGTTGGTCGGATGGATGCGCACGGATCCAATCTGGCCGGCGTTGTAGAGTCCGATGAACTTCCACATCTGCCCGCCGTCTGTCGTCTTATACATGCCGCGGCCCGTGGATACATTACTGCGTACGTCATCCGAGCCGGTGCCGAGATAGATGACGTTGGGGTCCGAGTCGGCGACCGCGACGCAGCCGGTCGAGCCCAGCGGGACCTTGCTATCGGTGATCGGAACCCAACTCGCGCCGCTGTCAGTCGTGCGGAACAGCCCGCCGCTCGCCACGCCCATACGCTGGGCATCATTGGTTGGCGGGTAGCCGGCGTTTGCGAGAGAGCAAGTGTGGCGAGAGCCAGGACCGCAAGAAAGCTGTGTCGAAGCATGTGGCCTCCTCCAAGATGGCGTGTCAAGACTTAACTTGTGACGTGGTAACAGCGTCAACTTACGCGCGGCGTACGCACAGGAAGTTCGCAAAGTACGGCAAGGAATTTCTCCTTCCGCGACCATCGCCCCAGATCGTTCACTCTGCAAGAGATCCCAGACTCCCTGAGCAGCTTCCCGCACCATGGCACTCAATATGAAGACGAAGTAACCCAGGTCAATGTGAGACCTGACCCTTGCGCGACGTTGTCCCCATCACTTTTCCAGTATTACCAGGATGGTGCATGGAATGCGGCTTACTTGGCTGCCCCATGCTCCAATTCTTGGTTTCCCTACTTTGCTGACGCGTGTTTTCTTCACTCAGGCGGGTGCAATAGTCAAACCAATCCACCAGTCCCTCAGTGCCCTGTAGCCGCGCGAGCGCACCCCCGATAAGGGTCTGGAGGTCCGGCAAATGGTGGTGTTTGTAGTACGCGAGGTGTTTGCGCGACAGAGTTTCGATCGATGCCACGTCAAAGTACGAGTTGAAGTCATAGGCGATGGGCTTGAGGGTGCCGGTCTCGGTGATTACCAGAGGATTGACCAAGTCGGCCAGCGGTTGGTCTGGCGGATCGGCCGCGCCCGGTAGAGCACAGGTCGCCAGCAATGCCGCGTAGGCGTCGCGTTGTTGCCATAGGTTCCGCGCTGGAGCTAAATCGCAATGCACCCGCACTCGATCTGGCAGCTCCTCTTGCAGGGCTAACACAACCAGGTATAGTCGCGCTTGATCCGCCGCAGTGAAGCTGGAAATGTCTGCCATGGTTCGCGCCCGTCCGGCGAGCGCCACAGGTCGTACCTGCAGTGCTTGAGCTCCCAAGCCCACCAAATGGTCAGCAAGGTCGGGCAGGTCTGGGATCGCCTCACGGGTTAACGATATGGCTGCCGCGACGGGTCGCCCGTCGTCTGCCAGCCGCGCAAGGGCGGCGCAGGAACGCTCAAACGCATCCGTCCGCCCACGTAGCCGGTTGTGGGTCGTGGCCAGTCCATCAAAGCTGATCGCAACCCCGTCGAGTCGCGACACCACCTCATCCATCCGCTTGTTTGAGAACAGGCCATTGGTGATCATCGTCACTCGAAAGCCGTGTGCGTGCGCATGGTCCACTAAAGGTACCAGGGGTGCATAAACTAATGGCTCACCGCCGGAGAGGCTGACCAGCTGATAGCCCTCGGCCTTGAGCAACGGCAGCGCCCGCTTCAAGGTTTCCAAGTCCAGAGCAGCCTTTTCCTTCGGGCCTGACTCTGAATAACAATGCAAGCAAGCGAGGTTGCACAGCCGCGTCGGATGCAGATGGACAATGCGATCCGGCAAAAAGCCGGATCGCATTTCTGTGTGTGTGTGCGTTGCGAGCATCAGCGACCCAAGCCACCACTAGTGCGCCCTTCAAGTTCGTCGACGCTATAACCGACGCGAACGTGGAAGCGATCCCAATCGATGATACCGTAAGGAAATACTTCGAGCCGTGCGACATCAATCCTGGAAAGAATGCCATCCAGTTTGGGAACTTTATCCGTGTAATAATCAATGCAGATACCGTAAATGCAGACATCGAACCTCTTGAGGTCTAGGCCATCGATCAGGACACGGTCGGCGAGTTTGGCAATGACATCATCCTTGAGTTTGTAATTCGCCAGCCGCTTGGACAGGCGTTGCGACAAGTTTTTACTGGTCAATTCAGGCATGATCTCTCCTTCTTTGAGGTGACTTTGGCGATGTTGCCTTCACTCCCTCTTTGCTCACCTGAACTTTACGGGCTTGTGACCGTTATCCAGAGGCACCAATACCACCGTATAGCGAGGTTAAAGGCGTCGAGATCGAACGTAAAGCTAACATGCCGGCAGCAGGATTATCAAAACAAACGCGCATGCTCCACCCAGTCAGGTTGAGCGTCATGATAGGCAAAAAAGCCCGACCCAAGCTAGACAACCCAGACGCACCCATCTAACGACGCAATCCTACCAGGCTCAACTTCTCAATTCAGTGATTAGTACGTTTGAAGTGTTGTCATCGCAAAGTAGTTTCAAGCCCGCAAAGTATCATGAAAATCCATATTTCCAAAGACAATGGTCCACCAATATACGAACATCAATTTCTTAAGAGTGCAGCAAGACTAGCGCCTTGCGCCAGAGTTAACCGGGCCTGCGGCGAACAGCAACAACGTCGAATTCAACGATCAAGTTAAAGAACGCGCTCCCCTCGATCCGGTTCAACGAGTTACCATCATGGCATCGCGATCAGACCGAGCAGGATCGCCTTTGCGGTGTCGGGAAGGAATGCTCCCATAGTTTGCGTTAGAAGCGCGGCGCAGTTGCTCAGTTCAGGATCTGTTGACCGTCACGCTCGGACGCCTTCGACGATGCTGAGTGGGCACTTGGTCGGCACCACGCGAGTCATCTTCAACCCGGCCTGCGCGAACATGGCTGCGAATTCCTTCTTCGTGCGCTCGCGTCCTCCGATGATGAGCATTTGAATGTCGAGGAGCTTGCCCCAATTTGGGTCGTTGCCGGGAGGAATGACGTTGTCGACGACGAGGACCCTCCCCTTCTTGTTCATGGCGGCGCGGCAGTTCTCAAGGATTTTCACGCATTGATCATCGTTCCAGTCATGGAGAATGTACTTCATAATGTAGGCATCGCCGCCGCCCGGCACCGCCTCGAAGAAGCTTCCTGATTCGAGTGTGCAGCGTTCAGCGATGCCTTTTGTGGTCACGTGCTGGTCTTTCCGGGCGCGGGCGATGACCGAGGGCTGGTCGAACAGCACGCCCTTGAGCTTCGGGTTCGCTTTGAGGATCGTTGCCAGGAGGCTGCCGTGTCCCCCGCCGACATCCACGAGCGTTCTTACCTTGGAGAACTTATACGCCGCCGCAATTGTGGGGTTCTCGGTCCGGGAGAGGCTGGTCATTGATTCGCCGAAGACCTCGAGGTCGTCGGGGTGTTTTTCGAGATACTCGAATGGCAGAACGCCGTGAGCTTTAAGGAATGGTATCTCGCCGGTCTTCACTCCATAAAGCAGTTCCTCCCAGGCGTCCCAGGTGTACTTCTCGTTGATCATGAGCGCCCAGCCGTGCAGTGAGGCCGGAACGCCCGTCTGCAACGTGGCGGCTAGTGGTGTGAGTTTGAACCGCCCACCCTTGGTCTCAGCGAAGACGCCGACACTCGCCAGCGCGCGGAGCACACGATAGAGCGCTGGCTCGTGAACGCCCGCGGCTGACGCCAATTGAGCAACCGTCCGCGGACCGTCCTCGAGCAGGTCGGCCAGTTTGAGTTTCGCGGCGATGTAGGTGAGGCGCGCAACCCAGTGTCCGATAGTGAGGTTTAGCATGACGGTTGGTAGTGGCGGTTTTTTGGCCATCTGGAGTGTCTCCTCGACAATGAATCGGTTTTCTTATGCTGTCGAACGGTTGAGTTAACCGGGCGGCGGACAACTAAACAAGCATCCGAGTCTTGCGAATGAAAAACGATCCGACTCCGCTCCAGGCCAACCATTTGGTTATGTTGCGCCTTGGCATTTAAAGCGTAAAACGGGAATTTTACAAGCTCGGGAAATACATCGACCGCGCCATGACGATTCCGAAACACCAAACACAAAGATAAGCGAGCACAACAACCAATCGATAGCGAGGGAACGCATTTCAGGTTCCGTTTCTCGTAGACATAGAGATTCAAAAACAATCATTGAGAAAATGAGGTAACACAAGCTCAATTTAGTGTCTACGATCAACGAGCCGCGGAGCGGCGGCAGATAGTAGCCCGGGGTGAGCAAGCGCAGCGAGTGCAACCCCGGGATCACGTCCCCCAATGATTCCAGCGCGGGCTTTAGCCGGCGAAGAACCGTTCCGAGTTCTTAGCGAATTGAAATTTATTGCGCCCCTGC
>WNGK01002440.1_pt1 | contig 21338 bp, 14 predicted proteins | sample 5400601 | NCBI WGS metagenome assembly WNGK01 (sample SAMN13153376, study PRJNA577476) | soil metagenome | isolation source: 60 cm soil or saprolite under Garry oak tree replicate 1 | place: USA:California | collected 2016-06-15
CATCCGAGGGAAAGACGGTTCTATATGTTGTCGTCGAAGGGAGACTGTTCGGCGCCTTAGCCGTCGAAGATGAGATTCGGCCCGAGTCCAATGAAGCCGTCGCAGAACTTCATCGGCTTGGCATTCGGGTCGCAATGATCACCGGGGACTCCAGGGCGGTTGCCGATTCGGTGGCCCGACGCATCGGCATAGATGAGGTCGCGGCCGAGGTTGTCCCTGCCGACAAGGCGTCGGCAGTAAAGCGCTTTCAGATGGGAGGCAAGAGGGTCGCAATGGTTGGCGATGGCGTGAACGATGCACCGGCGCTGGCAACTGCGGACGTCGGAATCGCAATTGGCGCGGGCACGGATGTGGCGATTGAGTCAGCTGGAATCGTGCTCGTACGTAGCGATCCGCGCGACGTTGTGGGAGCGATCAAGCTATCTCGGGCCACATATCGAAAGATGATTCAAAATCTCGTTTGGGCGACCGCCTATAACCTTATCGCCATACCTGTCGCAGGAGGGCTTCTCGTCCGCTGGGGACTCGATCTCCCCATGAGCGTTGGCGCGATCGCAATGAGCCTCTCCACCATTATCGTGGCTGCGAATGCACAGTTATTGCGCCGAGTGAAGCTGCGGCCTGTGGCGTTATGAGAGAGTGTTTTCTGTGGACAAAGAAATTTGTAGGCGATTCAACGGACTACTGTGCCGTCGGGCCTCGTGATTGCGAGCATTGTGAGGATGAGTAAGTACACCTGTGACTTCCATCACAGCGAGTCGGTGTACTACTCGGTATGATCATTTCAGCAGCATGACTCCATATTCCAAACTCGTAGCAGCGGAACTTGCGATTGCGCTACTTTTGTTACCAGCTGCGGCGCTTGCTTCCTGCTCGCAACCTATGTCTGGAATGGGGAGAAGCAGCAGTGAATTAAGTGCAAGGGTCACCTCCTGGCAGTTACGCGCTGGGAAGGCGACCTGCATTGAAAGCGATCTTTTTGGCGTAGTGCGGTAAAATCACAATGTTGAGCAAAGCTTCAAAAATCATCGCTGCAACGCTGATGCTACTGCTTTGGGGGCAGCCACTTGTGGCCTGCGTGACGGCTGGACAAGAGATGACTGAGGACGAGCACAACTGCTGCTTGAAGATGGCGAGCATGTGTGAAACCTCCGCCATGCCAGCTTCGCACTCGTGCTGTAAGCATGCCTTGTCGCCGCAGGTGGTTGCTGTCTCCAAAGCGCGCAACGGTGATCTTGCCGCTCCTGCTGTTTTACTATTCAAACAGGGTGCGCCCCTTCCAGCACCGCTGTTTCGAAGCAGCATGCGCACCTCGGAGTCCCCGCCCGAGAGCCCTCCAAAAATAAGCACTGTCCTAAGAATCTGATCCTCTCTTCGTCGCAATAGAACTGCGAGGGCATCGTGGTGTGTCTTCGCGTGACCTCATCCTCAGAAACGTGTGCGAGGAGAAAGACATCCCGCTACATGCCCAAGCAGGCATCTGCGCTGCCCGACACCGAAGTGATGGTGCAGCATTTCACGGTTGGAAGTCCGCAGCCTTTCGCCGGATACAGCAACAGTGATTTTGCGTACATCGGGTTCGGAGCGTCACAGGAGCTTCCTTATCCCGGCAAGCGCGCATTGCGGGCGAACGTGGCCCAGCACGAAATTGCAATTTCAGGTGCGGAGAGGAATTCTGTCGTCTGGAATGTGCTCAACCAGCTTAAGCTCGCGTACTTCCAGCTCGCGGCATCGCAAAGCATTATTTCTGTGCTTGGAAAGAATCAGCAAGTCGCAGATCAGATCGAGCAAGGCGCCGAGGCCCGCTACCGTGTGGGAGAAGGGATGCAGCAGGACGTACTTCGGGCCCAACTCGAACGCACCAAGCTGCTGAACGGACTCTCGATGCAGCGACGCGAAAGCGCCCAGGCGCAGGTTGTCCTCAAAGCTTTGCTCAATCGTCCTGCAGAGTCACCTGATCTTATCCCCGAGCCATTGTCTGCGCGCCATATTCCAGGTTCCGACGTACTGATCGCCAAGCTGCGAGACAACAACCCTGAGTTACAGGTGAGTGCGGAACAAGTCTCGCAACGGCGCGCAGCCGTTGAACTCGCAAAGCGGGAGAAGAAGCCCGATTTCGGCGTCCAGTACATGTGGCAGCACACGGCAGACAACTTCCGCGATTACTACATGGGGACATTCTCGATCAAGCTTCCCAACCGTTCTCGGGTGCGCGCGGCGGAGGGTGAATCGCAAGCGAAGCTCGCGCAAGCAGAGGCGGAAAAAGAATCGCGGCTGAAGCAAATGGAGAGTGACTTGGGGGAACAATTCGCGATTGTCCAGACCTCCGAACAACAACTGAAAGTCTATGAAGAAGGATTAATCCCTCAAAGTGAAGCCGCGTTCAACGCTGGGCTGGCGGGGTACCGCGCCGGAAAACAGGAGTACCAGGGGCTCTTGGCTTCATTCGCCGATACGCTCCAGCTTTCCATCGATCGTGAACGCACGCTAGCTGAACACGAGGCAGCGATTGCTCGGATCGAAGGCTTGATCGGGGAGGAACTGCAATGAACTACCGTAAACTTTTCATCGTCGCTGTAGCGCTCAACGTCGCGCTTGCGCTGGGTGCTTACTGGATTTGGAGATCATCGAGGCCGACGCAAAGCTCGACGAGTGCAGTAGAACATCCGCCCATGGAGGGCTTCACCGTCAACACGCCTCCGGAAGGTTCCGCCCCTCCGCTCACGCCTGTCGAATTATCGCCGGAACGCATGCAAAGCATTGGCGTGCGCACAGGACGGATCGAGTACAAGACCATCAATTCGGATATTCGTGCGACCGGCACTGTGGACGTGGACGAAAGACGTGTGGCTTACGTGCAGACGCGCTATCCAGGTTGGGTCAAGGACGTTCTCGTGAACGCGACCTATCAATTCGTGAAAAAGGGACAGCCTCTCTTTACGATCTACAGTCCGGAACTTGTCGCCAGCGAGCAGGAATACCTGCTTGCCAGGACCAATGCGCAACGCGTGGGCCAGAGTTCGGTACAAGGCGTCTCTTCCGGCGCAGATACGCTGCTGCGCGCGGCAAGGGATCGGTTGTTGCAATGGAATATCTCCGATTCAGACATTTCCAAACTAGAGGCCAGCGGAAAAACGTTGACAGACTTCACATTCGCCTCGCCGGTTTCTGGCTATGTCATTGAACGCATGGTGTTGCCGAACGGCTATGTGCAACCGGAGACGCGCTTATACACGATTGCGGATCTGTCGAGCGTCTGGGTCAACGGGCAAGTCTTTCAGGAGGACGCAGGCAAGCTGAAGCCTGGCGATCCGGCAGAAGTCACAGTTGACGCGTACCCCAGTCGCACATTTCACGCGCGAGTCGAACAGGTACTACCACAAATTGATCCATCCACGCGCACTCTACGCGTCCGATTGGCAATGCCCAACCCGAGCCTGCTGCTAAAGCCTGGCATGTTTGTGAATGTCCGCTTGCGCGCTCCACTCGGACGCCAGTTATTTGTTCCGGCCTCGGCGGTGCTGCAGGGTGGAAGCCGGCAGGTGGTTTTTGTTGCGCGAGGGCATGGTTCTTTCGAGCCGCGCGAAGTCCAACTCGGCACTCGTACCGACGACGGTTTCGTGGTTCTCAAAGGCTTGCAGGCGGGCGACACGGTAGCAACCTCGGCCAACTTCTTGATCGATTCCGAAAGCCAGCTCCAGGCGGCTGCGGGAGCATACAGTCCGCCTCCTCCGGGAGCAGGCACCGAAATGAGCACCACAGCGCAGCAGGTCTCGGCTGAACTCACGACTGATCCATCGCCCCCGCACAAAGGTAAAAGCGCGGTTCAGGTGAAGCTCACCTCAGCGGACGGCAAGCCATTGTCGGGAGCCAAAGTCACCGTCCGATTTCGTATGCCGGGCATGCCGGAGATGGGCATGGCAGAGATGAATGCGGTGGCCCAGCTGAACGATCAAGGAAATGGAACCTACACAGGATCGCTCGAACTCGGCTCCGGAGGCACATGGCAGGTCTCAATCAGTGCCGAGCAAGCCGGAAAACTCGTGTTGACCAAGCGCATGAACGTCACCGCAACGGGAGGGATGTAAGCCATGATCTCTCGTCTGATTGAATGGTGTGCGCGAAACCGGTTTCTGGTGTTCGCGGGAGTTCTATTTCTGTTGCTCGGCGGCATCTGGTCGCTACAGCGGATACCGCTTGACGCGCTGCCGGATATCTCCGATGTGCAAGTAATTGTGCATACGCCTTGGCCCGGACGTCCGCCGAATGTCATCGAGGATCAGGTCACGTATCCGATTGTCACGACATTGCTCGCTGCACCGCAGGTGAAAGCCGTGCGTGCCCAAACAATGTTCGGCGACTCCTATGTGTTTGTCGTGTTTCAGGACGGGACGGACCTGTACTGGGCGCGTTCGCGGGTCCTCGAATACATTCAGCAACTTGGCGGACGCTTGCCACAGGGGGCGCAGCCCATGATTGGGCCAGATGCCACCGGAGTGGGTTGGGTTTTCGAGTACGTGTTGGTTGACCGCACTCATCAGCACAGCCTGGCCGATTTACGTTCGATACAAGACTGGCAGGTACGCTACCAACTGGAAACGGTACCCGGAGTGGCAGAAGTTGCAACAATAGGCGGGTTCGTCAAGCAATATCAAGTGCAGCTTGACCCAAACAAGTTGTTGGCCTATGGCATTTCTCTTTCCACCGTCATTGATCGGGTTCGCGCCAGCACCAATGAAGTCGGTGGACGGGTGCTGGAGATGAATGGCGCGCGTTACATGGTCAGAGGCCTGGGATATTTGACTTCTCTCAAGGACTTGGAGGAAGTGTCCGTACATGCAAAAAATGGCACGCCGGTGCTCTTGCGCGACCTCGGCACGGTGACCTTTGGACCAGATATTCGCGAAGGCGTGGCGGAATGGCAGGGCGAGGGAGAAGCCGTAGGCGGCATCATTGTGATGCGCACGGGCGAGAACGCCTTGAACGTGATCAATGGAGTTAAGGCAAGGGTTGCTGAGATCGCTTCCACCCTGCCCGCCGGAGTTGAGATCCATGCAGGCTACGACCGCTCTGGCCTGATTAGCGAATCCATCCGAACGCTGCAACGCGACTTGGTCGCCGAATGTGTGATCGTCAGTTTCGTCACGATCATTTTCCTGTTCCACTTCCGCTCGGCGCTCATTCCCATTTTCACGCTGCCGATTGCTTTGCTGGCCGCATTTATTCCGATGTATTTCCTGCACATCAGCAGCAACATTATGTCGCTCGGTGGTTTTGCCCTTGCGATCGGTGTGCTAATCGATGCTTCGATTGTGATCGTCGAGAATGGGTATCGCCACCTCTCAGAAGCCGGTCAGGTCGACGAGAAACAGCGCCGCCGAATTCTGATTGATGCAGCAAAGCAGGTCGGCCCTGCGCTCTTCTTTTCACTGCTGGTCATTGTGGTTTCCTTCCTGCCGGTTTTCCTGCTCGAAGCGCAAGAAGGAAGGATGTTCCGGCCACTCGCGTGGACGAAAACCTTGTCGGTTGCCTTTTCGTCACTGCTCGCCGTGACGGTCGTCCCGGCGTTGATGCTGTTCTTTATTCGCGGGCGATTGCGGCCCGAGTCCCGGAATCCAGTCTCTCGGATAACGCAGGCGATCTATCTGCCGATCATTCGTTTCGCGCTGCGTTACCGCTGGCTAACCATCGTGGTCAATCTCGTTTTCCTTGCGGTCACCATTCCGTTGGCCTTGCGCCTGGGCAGCCAGTTCATGCCGCCGCTATACGAAGGATCGTCGCTGTACATGCCGACCTCGCTGCCAGGAATTGGGATTACTCAGGCCACGCAGCTTCTGCAAGAGCAGGACAGAATCATTCGGAGCTTTCCTGAAGTGGACAGCGTATTCGGCGTTGTCGGTCGCTCCGACAGCTCAACCGATAACGCACCGCTCGATATGTATGACACCACAGTCATGCTGAAGCCGCGGGAACACTGGCGTCCAGGAATGACCTACGACAAACTCATCGCGGAAATGGACTCGAAGCTCCAATTCCCGGGCCTGTCAAACACCTGGACGACGCCGGTCGAAAACCGCCTGGACATGCAACTCACGGGGATCAAGACGCCCATTGGCATGAAGATCCAGGGGCGAACCGTCGAGGAGATTCAAGCGGCCGGTTCCCGTATCGAGCAGTTGCTCTCGCGCTTGCCGGAAGTCCGCGCTGTTTTCGCGGAACGAGTGTCACAGGGTTTTTACCTAAATATTGACGTGAACCGTTTGGAAGCAGCCCGCTACGGTATGACGGTTGAAGACGTGCAGCGGGCAGTGGAGTCGGGGATCGGCGGCGAGAATATCGCGGAAAACGTGGAAGGCCGTGAAAGGTATCCGATCAACGTGCGCTACCAGCGAGACTTCCGCGATTCACCAGAAGACCTCGGGCGTGTCTTGGTTGCCACGCCGTCTGGTGCGCAAGTGCCACTCAATTCCGTGGCCCGCATTTCTTTTTCCCGTGGTCCGGCAATGATTCGCGACGAAGGTGGCCAGCTCACCGGGTATGTCTTTATCGATCTCAAAACCAATGATTATGGCAGCTTCGTGAACAAAGCGAAGCAGTTGCTGACTCGTGAAATGAGGCTGCCTGCTGGTTTTAGCTATCAGTGGTCCGGGGAATACGAATTTCAGCTGCGGGCCAAGGAGCGGTTGAAACTGATACTACCCGTTGTGTTCCTTGCGATTTTCATGCTGCTGTATTTGGTCTTTCGTTCCGTGGCGGAGGCGCTCGTCCTCATCTTTCCAACTTTTTATGCCACGAGCGGCGGCCTATTACTGCAATGGCTGCTTGGCTACAACTTCAGCGTGGCAGTCTGGGTTGGCTACATCGCGCTGTTTGGAATTGCCGTTGAGACCGGCGTCGTTATGGTCGTGTATCTGCACGAGGCGCTGGATCGCCGTATCCGCAGCGGTGTCGAGCTTACGGAGCAAAACATCGAGCAAGCGGCAATTGAAGGCGCCGTGCAACGCCTCCGCCCGAAACTGATGACGGTAACAGCGGTCCTCGCCAGCCTGGTGCCGATCCTCTTGGAAACTGGCATCGGTTCAGACGTGATGAAGCCAATCGCCGCACCCGTCGTAGGCGGCATGATTACTTCGACCATTCACGTACTGATCCTCGTGCCCGTCTTTTTCGTGATGATGAAACAGCGCGCCCTGCGCAACGGGACCTTACAAGCAAGTACTGACTCGAGCGAGACCGGCGCTGTCGACCTCGCCCGTCAATGAGACCGAACAAACGGGATTGCGGCTAAAAAATCACCTGTGGTCTACACCTGTGGCGTTTCCGTTTTTCACGTACTTAGAGGTACTAAGGCAGTCCTCGGCGGCTTGTAAAGCGTTGTAAATACTCAAAAGGGGCGTTCTGAAAACATACGGCTCCGGCTTTGGATGGATCCCCGAGCAACACCGCGAATTGCGCGCCCGGCAGTAACTTCGGCGAGGCCGGCCCCCACCTCATGTCCTCCGGCCGGACCACTTCATGGGAACGGTGCGTGTCGACGGTTGTGGAACTAGCCTTCTTCTCATCTCGGCCTTCTTGAGCAAGGCAGAGGGTGACCAGTGCCATGAAGGCAACCATTAAGCCGAACGGCTGACACTTTTTCATATTCGGCTCGCCTTGATCTGCAGGTTCGGACTTCCGCGCTGTTCTCGATTAGACCGCAAGCCAGCCTACAGTTCAAAATAACGTTATGGTCTGAACGAGCCAGCCCTCGCGGAAGTAATCGCGAAACCGAGCTTCCTGTCCTGCGGATTATCCACCAGGCCGGCTCCTCACCAGATCCCCAAATCGGCTTCTGGCAGGCACAAACACTTCACGCCGAGACGGATTGCAACGTCGTCAGGACCGCTTCGTCTTCTGACCTACAACAGCGGTCATCCTTCAATCTCCTGGCGGGCGCTCTGGGCTCTTCTATCATCATCTTAATGTCAATACCGGCACTCCTGCCCTCGCTATTTTGCTGTGAGCGCGTCAAGCTTACGAAGCATTTCGGTGATCTCGGGATTTGACATGAAGTTCTTCCAGACCAGGCCAGTCCTGTAGTTCTCAACCATGACGGCGATCGGCGCTTGATTCAGTCCCATGTAGATGGGTGAAATCCAGTTGTGCCCAGCATCGAAGGCATCGCGAGGACCGTAGACATCCCACAATTGAGCCCCCAAATCGCGATAGTAGTGCTTGAAGGCCGTCATGGAAGGCTCGGGTGTGTACGGAAAAGAAGCGAGCGCCCCGGTGAGGGTGAGTGTCCCGCGATCGTCGGCGTCATCCGGAGCGTGCGGGACGTAGCCCTGCGGACCGTCGCTCGCGGTTAAACCCCACGCATTGGGCCCGTAGCCTGGGAAGTGTTTCGGATTGGCAATCGAGTACGCGCGATTGATGAGCGCGAGGTTGCGGTTGTTCTCGAAATAGGAGGACGTATAGCGGTCGTGCAAGCGGTGCGGGTCGAAGCCCAAATAAGAGTAGTGCGTGAAAAACAGTGGACCACCCGTGCCCACGCCCACGTCGAGTTTGATGCCGTAATAAGTGTGCCCGTTGAAGTAATGATCTCCATCCGTACTGCCGGACCAACCTCCACGATACCCAATCGCCGGTTGCGACTGTCCGGCCCAGCCGGAATAGTACATATCGACCGGCACGGCATGCGTGGGCGAGGACATCGCGAGCAGATACGTAATCATGACTTCGTTGAATCCAACCAGCGGATGATGAATCTGTCGCGCCCACTCCGCGGACCAATGCCAATAAATGAAATCACTGTTCGGGTCATCGCGGTACCAATCCCATTCGACGGTCTCCCAGAGCTGTGAAATTCGGTGATAAAGAGTTTCCTCAGTCTCAGCCTTGCCATGGAAGTACTGCCGTGCAGCGAGAAGCCCTTGCATGAGGAACGACGTTTCCACCAGGTCTCCACCGTTATCGAACATGCCAAACACCGGCATCGTCTTTCCCGTGCTTCCGTCCATGTAGTGCGACCAAGCGCCGTGGTAACGCTGCGCGTGTTCAAGAAACCCCACAATCTTGGTCAGGCGCTCAACTCCCTGCTCCCGCGTGATGAAGCCTCGATCTACGCCCACAACCAGGGTAGCGATGGCGAATCCGCTGGCGCCGGTGGCGACGATGCGGTCGTCGCCAGGAATGTTCTCGCGAGCCATACCCGAGTGAGGATCAGCTCCTTCCCAGTAATAATGGAAGCAGGCTTCCTGCAACATAGTGAGCAGTTCGTCATCATTGAACTCCCGCGTGGATGTGCTGGCTGCTTTCGAAAGCGGAGACGGATGGTAACGGAAGTCCGACGCGGCAACCTTGTATGCAGCCGTGACTCCCGACTTGCCCAGAAAATCCGAGTATCGATCGGTCCCCGGGAGTTGAATGCCAATGGGCTCGAAGTTCTTCCCGTCGAGGGAACGATAAATCACGTAGCGGCCGAGCGCGGGGCTGTTCACCGGATCCCAGCGGACTTCCACGTGCCGGTCATAACCGATCGCCCGCACATTCCCGGGCACAGGCAGCGCTGCCTCTCGACTCTCAGCGGAATCGTCGTCAATCCGAATTTCGTCGACGACCAGACTGTGCCGCGCGCCATCGGAGCGTCCTTGATGAAAAACGACATTCTGCAGATTTTCCGGACGGAATGGGTAAATAGAGCCGCTGTGGAATTCAGACAACGGGATGCGCACCTGAACCCAGCGCCCCGCGGGCAGATCGCCCGTGAACTTACCCATCGGCAAAGGATCGGTGAAAGAAGCCGGAAATTCGGCGACCTGCAATCCCTCACGCCCGGTAGAGAGCACTAGCCAAGGAAGGTCGTCCGCGGAAAGCGGTTGCGGAGCAAAACACCAGAAATAGAGATTGTGTCCACTCATTTCCGGAAAACGATTGCGAAAGGTGACGAGCCGCACTTCGGCTTCCCATCCCCCACCGGGTTGCGATTGCCATTGCAGGCGGAGAGCATTCGGGGGCGTCAGAAAAGTCTTGGTGTCGACCGGCAACCGCCAGTCTTTCTGCTCAAGAAAACTGGGCCCATTCGATGTGCCCGCACTGTAGAAGTAGGTATCCGGGGTCAAACTGTTGTCGAAAACGGTGTGGCGATAATAGTCCGTGTTCGCCCATACGCGTCCACAAACGCAAAACACGGTGAACAGCAGAAGCCAGCACATCTTTTCCGTCGTGCCAGATTTGAATTTCCGGAATTTCATCAGCGTCAGCCTCAAGGTTCTATAAGTGTCGCGTGCTGGAGTGAACCGTTCATTTTACGGAACGATCTCCATCTCTGCCGCGGAGCCGTGGGCTGAATCGGGACTGATCCAGACACTCAGTTTGGCAGGTTCGGCGGCAAACTGATTGCGGTCATTCCAGATGGCGAAGGCCTCCGGCTTTAGATCAAACGTCACTTTCTGCGTTTCTCCCGGAGCGAGTGCAACACGCCGGAACCCTTTCAACGCTCGCACCGGTTGAGCTGTAGTTGTCCCTCGTAGGCGAATGTAGAGCTCGACGACTTCTTCGCCGGGTCGGGAGCCCGTGTTTGACACGTCGGCTTCCACTCTCACGACTGCTTCCGCCTTGGCCTTGAGGTTCTGGTTGAGAGTCGCTGCACTCAACTTCGATTTGCTGAGCGTGGTCATCCCATAACCGAAGCTGGTGTACGACGCACCGTAGCCAAACGGAAACTGCGGACTGTTTTGTTCATCGATGTAACGCGACAGGTACCTGTCGTCCGCAGTCGCAGGGGGATGGCTGAGGTCCGCGTTGCCAGTGGGACGCCCTGTATTCAGAGCGTTGTAGTAAAGCGGCTCCTGTCCAACGCTGCGCGGCCAACTAACCACCAGTTTCCCGCTGGGGTTCACTTCGCCAAACAGTGTGCGCGCCACCGCGGGTCTTCTCCCAAAACCAGGGAACCAACCTGCAAGCACGGCTTGCACGTGTTCAAACGCCCAAGGCAAAGTCAACGGACGCCCGCTAAACAGAATTAACACGATGGGCTTGCCGGTACCCGCGACTGCCTCCAGAAGTTCCTGCTGCCTGCCCGGAAGTCCCAGATGCGCACGGGACGCGGCCTCCCCACTCATGTCCGGATCTTCGCCCAGTGCAAGAATGACCACATTCGCCTTCTTGGCCGCCACCACTGCCGCGGCGATTTTGTCGTCCGTCCCCGCGATAACATCCACTCCTTTCGCGCGGACGAGATGGCCTTCTCCAACACGATCAGCGAGAGCCGCAGCCAAAGAGACACGGGGTGGCGTCCCTTTCGCCGTACCCGGGGCGTTCGGAGGATCCTCGGCAAGCGGTCCAATCAGCGCCAGATTCGGTATGTCCTTCGAAAGCGGGAGGAGAGGCTTGCCGCCTTCTGGAGCGGCATTTTTCAGCAACACGAGGGACCGCTCTGCAGCAGTCTCCGCCAGAGTGAGACTCGCCGGCTGGAACAGAGCCTTACCTGCAGTCTGTTCATCGACAAAGGGATGTTCGAATAAACCCAAAGCCAGCTTGACTCGAAGCAGGTGTCGCACCGCTTCGTCCAAATCGGCCTGCTTCACCATGCCCGAACTTACCAACTGCGCCAGGTGATCGTGATAAAGGCTGCTGGCCATGTCCATGTCAACACCAGCCACAAAGGCTTTGCGCGCCGCCATCGTGTCGTCGACGCCGATGCCGTGTGCGACCAGCTCTCCCACCGAACTCCAATCGCTGACCACCAAACCCCGGAATCCCCATTCCTTCCGCAGGACTTGCTTCAGCGTGAACGAATTTGCCGAAGACGGCACTCCGTTGAGGGAGTTGAAAGCGCTCATCAGGGAAGCGGTACCGGCTTCGACAGCCGCGTGAAATGGAGGAAGATAGAACTGCCGCAAAGTATGCTCCGAGATTTCGGTGGAGTTGTAGTCTCGCCCACCCTCCGCCGCGCCATAGCCGACATAGTGCTTGGCGCACGCGGCAATGCCGTCGGGCGCATCCAGACGCGCACCCTGGTAGCCCCTTACGTATGCGGCCGCCATCGCCGCACCCAGAAAAGGATCCTCACCCGCACCTTCTGCCATGCGTCCCCAACGAGCGTCGCGCGCGATGTCGACCATCGGGGAAAACGTCCACCGGATGCCGCTCGCCGAAGCTTCAACAGCCGCCACACGAGAGGCTCTCTCCACCAAAGTCGGATCCCATGTCGAGGCCAGACCCAGGGGGATTGGGAACTCAGTCTTGAATCCGTGAATCACGTCCAGTCCGAACAGGAGAGGGATATGTAGCCGGGACTTTTCCATCGCGATCCGCTGATAGCGATTGATTTCGTGCGGGTCGACGACATTCAGCAACGCGCCAATCTCTCCGCGGGCAATCATGTCTTCGTAGTCTGTCCGTCCAGTTCCAGGCCCCGTGGCCTGACCCGCGGAATATTGCACCAGCTGCCCCACTTTTTCGTCCAGCGTCATGCTCCGTAGACTGGATTCCACTCTGGCGTCGAGAGTGGCGCCATTTATGCCACTCGACCGGCCCTGTTTGGATGCCGTGGGCAGCGTCTGAGCCGGGAGAAGTAAAGCACCCAGTACAATCGAGATTCCAGCCAGAACCCATGCGCGCGATCCGCCAGCCGTGGACTGCGGACGGCGTCTCCCCTCGAGTAAATAAAAGGCAATCGCTCCTCGTACCTCCAATTGCATGGATTAGCACCTCACCTGGAGCGTCGTTTTGCCACCTACTAAATCGCGTTAGTAAGTATGCCTTAAGGCTACCTCGGCCGCGCGTTGGTGGCACATTCACCGACGTGACTGAGAAAGCTGGTGTAGCTGCGCCCGGGTGGGCATCGAGTGCTGTTTGGTTCGACTACGATAATGACGGCCGGCTTGATTTGTTTGTCTGTCGCTTTGTCGAGTTCGATAAGTCGAAGAACCAGTTCTGCGGCAACACGCAAACCGGCGAGCGCTACTACTGTGTGCCCAGGGTCTATCCCCCGGCGCGGAGCTGGCTTTTTCATAACAATGGGGATGGCACGTTCCGGGACGCGTCGGCTGAGGCTGGAATTGCGAAGGCTCTAGTAAAGCGTGGGGCGTGGTCGCTACCGACATTAACAACGATGGCTGGATGGACCTGTTCGTGGCCAATGACACTGTGCCTAATTTTCTTTTCCTCAATCGCAGAGGCAGATTCGAAGAAATCGGGCTCGACGCGAGTGTCGCCTACAGCCAGGATGGACGCGCGAGATCCGGCATGGGTGTGGACTCCGCCGACTACGATCAAGACGGCTGGCAGCACCTGTTCGTGGCCAACGTTGACCAGGAGATGTATTCCATCTATCACAACAATCACGATCTCACTTTCGACGACATGGCGGGCCCGCTCGGCATCGGCAACGCAATAGACGATACTATCTACTTCGTTTGACCGCATGGTACGAGGCAATGCCACGGGATCAGCTTCTTCCATGCCGTGCTTCACGGCTCAAAGTGTTTCCAAGCCCCCGCGCAAAGAGCCGGACTTGAGACCCATCGAAACCGATCGAGATCCCGAACCGCCTGTTCGTAGAGGGAATAGCCGTGCACGAAGCCGAATTCTCGATAGTCCCTGGTGCGCCGTACGTCAAGCCTGGTCTTTTGGTAGCAAGGGTTAGGCATCCATTCGATTCCGCCGTTTGGCGTGACGATCGGATACCAAGCGAGGCCCTTGCGCTTCCTGATCCCTTCATAGTCGAAACCGTACTCTCGATCGCAAAGAGCGCCTAGAACCATGAAGTCTGAATGGTCCGCGCTGATTGCTGCGTGGGCCCATGCGGGAGGTACCACCACGACGTCGCCAGGCTTGGCAATAATCGCATAGCAACGCCCCGGATCGTCAGCCACATGCTCCTGCATATAAACGTACGCAGCTCCATCCCAAATCTCGTACACTTCCGGCGGCGACCACCCGCTGTGCGAGGAGACGCGGTGCACGTGGCCCTGGCTGCGTACCGGTTCTTCCCCGAGTTTCCCCGACGCGTAAATGACCGCACCGAACAGCAGCATTCTGCGTTGGAGTTCGGCTCGAATGTCCTCGCGCCCTACGTCCATCACGATGGCATAGACAGGATCAGGCCCGGTGCAGGCGGGGTCGCGCAGACTTGACCGAATTGCATCGAGCGAACGTGTTTCTGGTTGCGGACCAAACACTCCAGGTCCATAGCGAAATCCCAGAGGCTCGCGGACAGGGACAACACCGATGCCGGGATCGAATCTCATGCTCCGGTCCTCACTGCTGCCCGTATGGTTGCGCACTCACGCACCCCGTCTGCCGGCCTGACGCTGTACCTTCCCACCTGCGCCGGCACAATAAACGTTTCGGCATAGTGAACGTGAAACGGCTCAAAAGTTGCGGACGGGCTTTCGATGATTGCCTCTTCTCCTTCGACTAGGTTCAGTACGTGCACACCGGAGGATGCGTCGTGTTCCACAAGAGACGTGAACCAGTGTCTTCTGGTCTCGATGAATTCCAGTTCATGCAAGCCGGTTCTTTCTTCTCTCCAGCCTCTGCCCTCGCCCACCTTTTCGATACGATTCAACAGATTTTTGCGAACCCATTCTGTGTCCCGATCCCATTGAATGTTGGCGGCGCCGTGCTCCAGGTGAACAGGGCGCGGGCGGCCATCCAGTCCGGGCCGTCCCCAATCCCACAACTTGAAGGTAAAGATGTATGGCGTTGCGCTGATTTCCAGAACCATGCTGTTAGCTCCAGAACAATGGATGGTACCGGCTGGGATGAGGAAGTGATCATGCTTGCGAGCCGGCCACTTATTTACGTAGTTCAACGCCTCAAACGGTGCGCCGTTCTCTTGCGCGTGATCGAGATCTCTGATCATAGCCTTTCGGTCGACCCCCGTCTTCAGTCCAAGATACACGCATGCGTCCGGAGCCGCGTCGAGCAAGTAGTAACTTTCGTCTTGCGTGTAAGCCATCCCGAAATGTTCGATGATGTACTGATGGACAGGATGTACCTGAAGAGACAAATTGCCACCTTGCATGGTGTCGAGAAAATCGAAGCGAATTGGAAACTCGGCACCGAATCTGGCATACGCGGCATCGCCCAGCAGTTCACGGGGATGGCCGAGCACCAAATCCATCGCCGGAATCTCGATATTCACGCCGGCCATATTCAGGAGAAGGCTGTTTTCTTCCGGAACACAATCGAAGCACCATGCATAGTTCGGCGGGCCATCGGGCAAGTCACACACTTCGCGCATCCACTGTCCGCCCCAGGGACCGGGGTCGAAAAAGGGAACCACACGAAAAGGCCGGTTCCGCGCGCATTGCAAACCAGCGCGAAAAGCTTCGCCAGTGCTCATCTTCGGTGTGGCTGGATCGTTGGTATCTAACAAATAATCGATCCGCTCAAGCAGGTCCCGCTTGATCCGATCCGCTACACGCCAGTCAACAAAGAAAGCGCGCTTGTATTTCATCGCAGCGGATTCGTGGACGTCTCCGGCGGGAAAGTTTCCGATCCGGTTGGCGCGCTGACGCTGCTGGATCTCCCAACGCGCGAGATCCGCCAGAATCAACACATCGGGTTCAGGAGCCACGAGTGCGGTTCCCGTGCCAACGATTAGGGTTACACCTTCCGCCGATCGGCAGGCCGCTTGAAGTTGCGCAGTACGCTGCGGGTCTGCAAAGTCCTCGATGATAAGTCGGCTGATGCGGCCAAAAACCGGGTCATCGGTCAAATCGCGGCTGACCATCGCATCGATTTCCTGCGGAGTTTTCCAGCAATCGCTGGTACGGAACACATGTGCGGGATGCCAAATCTCAACCAAGGCTCCCAACACTTGTTCCTCGTAAACTCCCGGGTAAATTTCCAAGGAAATTTTCTGTGCGCCGAGCGCGACTTCGCCACCGATTCGAGCGATAATCTCAGGCCAGCCCTGCCACACGGACTCCCGGCCAACCGGTACTCGAATGGAAGGAAATTTGTCGTAGTTGGACGGCCTACGCTTCATGACTCCCGCTCAACCACCGAATCATGGAATTGGCCAATCACGGCATTCAGTTTTCCTTTCCTGTCGCTCGAATGACCTTGACGTAGCGGCGACTTTGCGTGGACACACCGTCTCCGTTCGCAGGGTATTCAATGATAGCCCGCAATAGGAAATCGCCCGTCGTGCTTGGGAACTTGAAATCGTTGTAAATGGTGTTCTGACCGAGCGGACCAATTATGAACTTTTTCGTTTGATTGGCCACTCGTTTGCCTTTTGAATTTTCGAGCGCAAGGGTAAGCGTACCCTCGACCTGACGGTCTTCGTCATTCACCAGCATGGTCTCGAGCGACCGAAGGCTTCGAGCCTCGATGGATGGCTGCCAAAAGCTGAGGTAAACTCCCACCGGGGCAAACGCGTTGCTCATGTAGTCACGAAACTCCGGATGGAGTTCGAGTTTTCCAACGTCACGGAAGTGGTCTGAAGTGTAGCCTGCGGGATCGCTGCTCGTCAGATACACAAAGTGGAGCACACCGGCATACTGGCGGTACGCTCGCCAGTACTCCGTGAGGCCGGCCAGCAAATAGGCGTTGAGCGCCAGACGTTCTTCCGGAGTCGAATTCTTGCCGAGCAGCGCCGGGTAGAGGTTCTTAGTGAGTTCGGTGGGATTTCCGTTTCGATTCAACCACAGCCAGCCATACTCATTCAGAATGAGAGCGTGACCGCTCGGGGCACCCGGAGCTTTCGTCCCCGGACTCTCCAGGGTGGTCATACTGAACGGTGGGCCACCATCTGCCATGACCTGATGTTCGTAGGGATGATCTTCGACGGGATCGTCCGGACCCTGCGGAGGGTTGTAGCTGTTCTCCCACGGCCGGTTTGAAAGATCGAGACCACGAACTGCGGGAATGATTTTCTCGCCGAATACCGGATCCCAGGTTTCATTGTTAGCATCCCAGAGCACCACGCTGGGATGGTTCCAGTTGTCCTGCATCCATTCCCTGTATTCGCGAATCATCTCGGCGGTGTCAAAATGCACCTGATTCTCGGGGCCGTGCCAATCGTGCCCGGTCCAGACAAAATATTCGTTCTGAATCAGCAGGCCAGCTTCATCCGCGATGTCGAGCCATTGATCCGGTACAGGACCGATGCAGAACCGAAAACTGTTCCAGTGCATCTCGTGCGGAATCTCGACGAGCAGTTTACGGACCCATGCCTCATCCCACGGCAAGGTGCCGGAGAGCGGATCTTCAAAAAACCTATGAAGCGTGATGTTCGAACCGCGCATGAAGTAGACGTGGCCGTTGAGATATGCGCGCCTGGTGGCGGTATCGAAGCGGAACTCCCGCATGCCGAAGCGAGTCGAGGCAGTGTCGCCGCCGGTACCCGTCTCCAGCACATATAGGTTCGGCGACTCGGGAGACCACAACCGCGCTCCCGGTATTGCGATGGATTGAAGGACTACCTTGCTCTCGCCGGGGGCAAGCACGATACTACGCGGAGGAGCGGATGTGTTGACGATCGCGCTCCCTTTCCAGCCGTGTACTTCCTGCGTCAGGCGAAACGAGACAGAACTGTTCCCGAGATTGCGCAGCGCTGTCTGCACCACGATGGAGCTGTCGACAATCTTCGGCGCTACCTGAACGCCGTCAATCACCGGATTTTCGCTGAGCGCCAGAGAAACATTGTCGTAAATGCCGGGTGTCCAGCGGATCTTTTCGAAATCAGTGCCGCCCGAAACTGAAGCTGGCAGGACACCGGGATGAGCCCCGACCCTCACGATCAGTTCGTTTGACCCTCGCCGAAGAGCGTTGCTGACATCAAATGTGGCCGCAGTGAAACAAGGTAGGTGGTCGCCAATTTTAACGCCGTTGAGCCAGACTGCTGCCCCGAACTGCGCTTTGTTAATGCGCAGAATAGCCACACTCTTCGTATCCGAGACTTCGAACCTGCGCTGATACCACAACCAGTTGCGCTCTTGCCGCGACACGCCGGCGTTGTAGACGGTGGAACCGTTGGGAAGGCCGCCCTGGCTGACCCTATTCTGAAGCAACATCCTGCTGTCGAACTGATCCACTTGCGGAAACGGGGGCTGGGCGGAATGCGCGAGTCCCGGCACTGGAACTTTGTGGTTCCATGCTACAGGGATTGCCTCTGCTTCCTTCGAATCCTCGATTTGCCATGTGCCGTTGAGCGAGATCGTCGTTCTGTCGGTCGCCCACAGGGAAAGGGTCGAAGCGGCAACGGAGGTGAGGATTACGAACGACTTGAAAAGAAAACGTGTGCTCATGCCGGACTATCCTAGTGAAGACCTTTGACTTAACCAGAACTTTTCGATTTCCTCCAAAGTCCTCCCCTTGGTCTCTGGAACTCCCCGCCAGACAAAGAGAAATGCGGCGATCGAGACGATTGCGTAGAGTATGAAAACTCCAGCCGCGGTAAATAAGTTCACGAGTGAAAGAAACGTCAGAGTAACCCATAGCGTTCCGCACCAGAGGAAGACAGTGGCAACCGACATTGCCCGTCCCCTCACCCTCGTCGGGCAAATTTCCGACATCAGCACCCATGTCCCGGTGCCAACGCCGACCGCAAAACATGCCACGTAGGTGAGGATAAAAATCAGAACAATAACACCCGAGGCTTGGAAATGAATGGCGGCTGAAACAGCAACCAGGGAGAGCGCCATTCCCCCGAATGCTGTCATCAACAGTGACTTTCGTCCGGAGCGATCGATGAGCAGCATACCCGCAACGGTGGCGACGAAATTGATCGCTCCAATAATGACGTTAGCCCACAGGGCCGTGATGGCCGTTTGATGCGGTACATGTTCCAGGAAAACAATCGAGCCGTAATAGATGATGGTGTTAATGCCGGTGAACTGACTGAAGAGAGCGATCAGGATGGCCACGATCAGGGCTTTTCGGAATGCGGGATCCAGCAGATTTCCGCTCTCTTCTGAGATGGCGGCCCGGATCGCCTCAATCTCTCCCGAGGCCGCTTGCGGGCCAACAATCTGCGCCAGAAATTGTTTCGCCTCCTGCTCTCGGCCTTTCTGCATCAGCCACCGCGGGCTTTCCGGAATGAAAAGCAGCGTCAAGAAGAAAGCAATCGAGGGAACCGCAGCCGAGGCGAACATCCATCTCCAGTTTGCCGGTCCCGCACCACCGAGTAGATAGTTCACGCTGTAGGACAGCAGAATTCCGGTCACAATCGCCAATTGGTTCAGAGACACGAGCAGGCCGCGTTTTTGTGCGGGTGAGATTTCTGCGATGTACAGTGGCGACAGGGTTGACGCGATTCCGATGGCTACGCCGCCCACCAGGCGGGCAACCGCAAACTCAATCAAATCGCGGGGCAAGGCCGAGGCTATGGCAGACAGGGTGAACAAAGTTGCCGCAGCAAGCAAAACCCGCTTTCGTCCAAAGCGGTCACTGGTGAGGGCGGCCACGCTGGCGCCGACGACGCATCCCAGAAGAAGACTGCTGGCGGCAATTTCAGTTTGCGAATCGCTCAGTCCGAACTGCTGCTTGATGAAGACGATCGCACCGTTAATCACCGCTGTGTCAAAACCGAACAGCAACCCACCGATGGCCGCTACCATGGCCGGCAGGTACACTGAACGAGCTGAGCCTTCCTGTAACCCAGTGTTTAACACTGGATCCATTTCGTGATGCTGACTACCGGTGAATTGACTCCGCAAGAGCCGCACCACACCTTCGTTTCAAATTGCCAACAAATTCTGCTTCAGAAAGACTAGACCCGCCGCTCCGGCCACACCGCCGTAGCCGACAAGTGTCTGAAATACAATCGGAACTTCCCTTCCCAACAGGGTCCTTGTCCGGAGGGCGATTTTGTCCTGAATCGGAGCGATCAGCTGCGGCCCGGCAGCCACGATGTTGCCTCCCAGGATAAAAATCTCGGGATCGAACGTATGCAGAAAACTCACTAGGGCCGCTCCCAGATACTCCAGCGCTCGATCAACGACATAGCGTGCGCATTCATCCCCATCGGCGGCTGCACGGAAGATCGCCTCCGGATTCGGCACCTCGCCGGTGCTGCTTATCGACAATTTCGCCGGCGCGGCCCGGTGCATATGCGCCCAATAATCGGATTCGATGGCACGCGACGAAAAGTGCGTCTCCAGACAACCGTAGTTGCCACAGATACACAGCCCACCCCGCGGATCAATCGTCGTGTGACCCAAGTGTCCGGCGGCGCCGCCCGCTCCCTGCAGGACTACCCCATCCACCAATACAGCTCCGCCAACACCGGTGCCCAGCGTCAGCATTACCACATTTCGCCGTCCACGGGCAGCGCCCCAAAGCACTTCGCCAATCAACGCGGCGCGCGCGTCATTTTCAGCGCAGACGGGGACATCACCAGCGCCGATCACTTCGCTCAAGAGCTGCCCTTCGAGGAAGCACAGGTCGCCCGGCGAGCTCTTTACGCGAGTTGAATTGGCGTCGATGATCCCTTTGCAGCCTACGCCAATTCCCCGCACCGGAGCCTTGGCGCGTTTCACAACCAAACCAACGAAGTCACGCAAGGCGGAGGTGCTGCGCGGTGAGGGCTCACAAAAGCTCTCGAGCAGTTCTCCGCGTACGTCCACAATGGCGGCCTTGATTCCGGTTCCGCCAATGTCAACGCCAATCGCGAGAGGCTCAACCGCATCGGCATTACTGAATTTTTCGCTCACAATGGTTTGTGCATTATACCCACTTTGTGCAATTCTACTGGGCAATATGACCATGGCCAAAGACCGGCCGCGCGGCCAAAGCGACGTCTTTGCGGTTCTCGCGGCGAAGGAGCAAGGAACTATCCGTGAGTGATCGTGCCGTTACTAAGACTGTCAGCAAGCAAGCGGGCTTGGCCTTCTATGACCACGCCATGAACTTGCTGCGCGAGTTGAAAAACACGCAATCAGACATCATTCAGAAAGCGGCTGAGCTTTGTGCGGAACGCATCGCCAGCGGAGGGCTTGTCTTTCTCTTCGGCAACGGCCACTCCCGTATGATGTGCGAGGAAATGACGCCTCGCCAGGGCGGCTTCCCCGGCTTTGTAGCCCTGGTGGAGGCTGCACTCTCAAACCATGCGGCAATTATTGGAGCGAATGGCTTGCGCTCCTCGCTCTATCTGGAAAATTATGAGGGCTACGCCGATCAGATTCTGAACAGCTTCCGTTTTGGTCCGCACGACGCCTTTATCATCATCTCGACAAGCGGCATTCGCCCTGTCGTTGTCGAGATGGCGATGGGAGCTCGGTCACGGGGACTGCCGGTGATCGCGATCGTTTCCAGAGCTCATTCAAAAGAAGCGAAAGCGGTCCATTCGTCAGGAAAGAAGCTGGTGGACTGCGCCGACCTCGTGATCGATAATCTTT
>WNGK01009450.1_pt1 | contig 21337 bp, 19 predicted proteins | sample 5400601 | NCBI WGS metagenome assembly WNGK01 (sample SAMN13153376, study PRJNA577476) | soil metagenome | isolation source: 60 cm soil or saprolite under Garry oak tree replicate 1 | place: USA:California | collected 2016-06-15
TCAGGCGTCCAACCGGTTTGGATGAATCGCAGATAAAGTTGTTCATCCGGTCCGTAAATTTTATCGCCCACAATTGGGCAACCAGTCGAAGCGAGATGCACCCGAATCTGGTGGGTCCGCCCAGTATGCGGAATCGCCCGAATCAAACTGAATTTCTCGTCACCGGAAGATCCAGATTTAATGAATCGTTGTTCGACGTGAAATTCAGTCTGCGCAGGATCACCCGCGGGATGAATGGTTTGTTTCAGCCAAATGGCAGATTCTCGATATTTACCTTGTCGATCCAACCGTGCATCGACAATTTTAGTCTCCCATTCCGGCCAGCCCCAAACTATCGCAAGATATTCCTTCTTCACTCGTCGCTGCTGCATAAGGATTCCGAATTTTCGCGCGGCGGCCGATGTCTTCGCGACCAAAACAAGACCACTCGTTTCCCGATCAAGCCGGTTCACAATCGAGACCTGCCCGTCATTGGCCATTTCAAATGCAAGGAGCTCGCGTAATTCTTTCCAAAGTGTGGGCGCGCCATTCGGCTTCGTCGGATGCATGAGGACAAACGGCGCCTTATCGACCACGATGTAGTGATCCATTTCATCGATAATCTTGAACGTCCGCAAGATACGATTACCTCCTCGAATTGGTTGAGTTATTATCGCTGCCGCCATGCTTGGCGCAAAGCTAGCGCAATTCTCCAGGTTGCGTTCTGGCCACCGCAAGCCTACGGCTCGTCCTGCAATTCGTTGACTTGACCTCAATCCCAAAACCGCTTTACCTAGACGCCTCTCTCAAATAATGGAGCTCGCCTTGGAACTCAAAGAAATCAAAGAGATTAAAGAGATCATCGATCTGATGAAGAAGAACGGTCTTTCCGTTTTTGAGATCGAGAAGGAGGGTTTTCGACTTAAGCTTCAAAGAGCAGTACCGGATCAAGCGACAACCTCTGCTCCGGCAGCAGCGCCCTCTTCGCCCAAAGCCGCCGCAATTTCCGCCGAACCGACGCGCGCACAGCGCGAAGCCGCCGAAACCAAGCCGCTTCTAAAAGACATTGTTTCGCCCATGGTTGGAACGTTCTACCGCGCCGGGTCGCCGGAGGCGGCGCCATTTGTTGATATTGGGAAGACCGTCAACGAAGACTCGGTCGTTTGTATCATCGAAGCAATGAAAGTGATGAATGAAATTAAAGCAGAAACCAGCGGTGTCATCGCCGAAGTGGTAGCGGAGAATGGCAAGCCGGTGCAATTCGGTCAGGTGCTGTTCCGTGTGCGGTGATTGAGAGCCGCGGCTGAAATCGGCGCGTCCAGCGGTCGCGCCTCACCATCATGTTTGAAAAAGTCCTGATTGCCAATCGTGGTGAGATCGCGTTGCGGGTGATTCGCGCTTGCAAAGAACTCGGAATCCGAACCCTGGCAGTCTATTCCGAGGCAGACGTCGATTCGCTGCATGTCCAACTCGCGGATGAATCAATCTGCATCGGCGCAGCGCCAAGTTCGGAAAGTTACTTGAAGATCGATCGCATCATGAGCGCAGCCGAGATTGGCGACGTCGATGCGATCCATCCTGGCTATGGATTTCTCGCGGAGAACCCGCATTTCGCCGAAGTTTGTGAGAGCTGCAATATTAAATTCATCGGCCCCTCCTCGCGTGCGATGCAGGCCATGGGCGACAAAAACGTTGCTCGGGCGTTTGCGCGGAAAGCCGGTGTGCCGGTCACGCCGGGCAGCGATGGAATTGTGGAGTCGGAGCAGGACGCGGTTAAAATTGCGAAGAGAATCGGCTATCCGGTGATGATCAAAGCGGCAGCAGGCGGCGGCGGCCGCGGCATGCGCGTGGCCCACAACGAACCCAGCCTGATGGCGGCATTTCATGGGGCGCGTCATGAAGCCGAGAAAGCGTTTGGGAACGGCGAGGTGTACATCGAAAAATTCATCCTCAATCCACATCACATCGAATTTCAAATCGTGGCCGATAGTCACGGTCGCATCGTTCATCTCGGCGAACGCTATTGCTCCATCCAAAGGCGTAACCAGAAGGTGATCGAGGAATGTCCATCACCGCTCATGACGCCTGGGCTTCGTAAGAAAATGGGGAACGTTGCCGTGAAGCTGGCCAAGTCTGTCGGTTACGAAAATGCCGGCACGATCGAGTTTCTTGTCGATCAAGAGCGGCATTTTTATTTCATCGAAATGAACACTCGAATCCAGGTGGAACACACGATTACGGAAGAAGTTTATGGGTGCGACCTGGTCAAAGAACAAATCCGTATCGCGGCCGGGCAGCCGCTCTCACCGCACATTGCTCACGCGACGCCGCGCCTGCACGCAATTCAATGCCGCATTAACGCCGAAGACCCGGAGAAAGATTTTCAGCCCTCGCCGGGGCGGATCGATTTTTATTACGCTCCGGGCGGTCATGGGGTTCGAATCGATTCGCACGTTTACACTGGCTACAGCGTGCCGCCGTATTACGATTCGATGATCGCGAAAATCATTACTGTCGGCGCGACGCGGATCAATGCCATCGATCGAATGCGGCGAGCGCTCGGCGAGTATTATATCACAGGCATTAAAACGACGGTGCCGTTTCACGCCGCCATGATGCGCAGTGCCGAATTCCGCGACGGAAACTACGACACAGGGTTTGTCGAGCGTGTAATGTCGTCAGGCAAGTTTGAGCTGGTTGCTCCCGCCACCCAGCTCCGTGAATAATACTTTGCGAAAGTTAAGCGACTGCCGGCTCTACGGTATTCTGGACCTAAGTTATGTTGATACCGCGGATGCGGCTCGCGTGGCCGAAGCAATGATCGATGGCGGTGTCGATCTGATTCAGTTGCGCGGAAAACAACGGTGCATCGATGAGCTTGTCGATCTTGCAGTCCAATTACACGAAGTGACGTCCCGATTTTCAACGCCGCTAATTGTGAACGATCACGCTGAGATTGGAGCCAAAGTCCCCGTGGAAGGAGTGCACGTCGGTCAGGACGATGATTCCATCGATGTCGTGCGAAAGAAAACTGGTCGCAATGTTCTCATAGGAAAATCAACTCACAACTTCGAGCAGGCGCTGGCGGCGCAACATGAAGGCGCTGATTATATTGGGTTCGGTCCGATTTTCGCCACACCAACAAAACATGATTATCAGCCGATCGGATTGAAGCAGATTGAGAGCGTCCATCGGGATGTGGCTCTTCCGATCTTTTGCATTGGCGGAATTAAGATCGACAATCTCGAACAAGTCATCTCTGCTGGTGCGCGCCGCGTTGCAATTGTATCTGGCTTGCTCAAAGCGCCGGACATTTCTGAATACGCACGCGCTTGCAAAAAACTTCTGATCGCTGACCTCTGATCTCTGATGTCTGTCTTAGTTGTCGGTTCCATCGCACTCGACGCGGTCAAGACGCCGGTGGAAGAGCATTCCAATTTGTTAGGCGGTTCCGCTTCATACGCGGCAGTCGCGGCCAGTTTCTTCTCGCCGGTCCGACTCGTGGGCGTAGTGGGTGATGATTTTCCGGAATCCGAATTCGAATTTTGGAAGTCGCGCAAAATCGACAGTGAAGGTGTGCAGCGGGCAAACGGAAAAACTTTTCGCTGGTCTGGCGAATATTCATGGGACTTAAACACCCGCGAAACGCGCTCGATTGCGCTCAATGTCTTTGAAAATTTCAAACCCGCGTTGCCCGACGCATATCGCCAAACTGATTTTGTTTTACTGGCAAACATCGCACCGTCTCTGCAATCACATGTGCTCGATCAGATGAAGCGTCCGCGCTTTGTCGTCGCAGACACGATGGATCTTTGGATTGAGACGACGCGAGCCGATCTTGATCGGCTGCTCCCGCATGTCGATTTGCTCATCTTGAACGACAGCGAAGCGCGCGAGATGACGAAGGAAACAAGTCTGATCAAAGCGGGGCGGCGCATTCGCAAAATGGGGCCGCGTTATGTCGCGATCAAAAAAGGCGAGCACGGCGCCCTGCTCTTTGGCGAAGACGATCAGTTCTTCAGCTGCGGTGCGTATCCGCTCGAGGACATTCACGATCCAACCGGGGCAGGGGACACATTCGCCGGGGGCATGGCCGGATATTTGGCGGGAACGGTCAAGAAAGTGCACTTCAACGATCTGCGCAAAGCGATGATTTACGGAAGTGTGGTGGCCAGTTTCTGCGTGGAAGCATTTAGCCTGGATCGGTTGCGCACCTTGTCGATGCAAGAAATTACGCAGCGCTACGAGATGTTCAAAATGATGAGCCAGTTCGAGGTGGCGATTTGATTTCGGATTACTTCTTTCGGCTCTATTTTGTCGAAGCACCGGAGACCGATGCTGCAAATCCGGCGCGCCTGATTGAGCAGGCGAAACATTTTGGAATCAGCGTGCCGCAAGTTATCGAAATAGGAGAAGCAGCCAAAGAATTTACCCGCGATAAACTGGCGGAGCCATTTACGGTACTTACACGCATGGCTAATGCAATGGGTCGAAGCAATACCGAGCGTTTTTACACGTTCGTGCAGACGAAGGAAGGCGATCTCGGCGAACAGTTGCTTGCAAACGGTCTTGCCAGAATTTACGGCCGAAGGGTAACGCCGCCCGGAGCTTCAAGTTCTGTTGCCGAACGGCAGAAACTTGAAGAACTCGAAGCTAAAGCGAAGCAGCATAAACTTGGAGGCTGGGCCGCGAATATTGGAGGATCAAGCGCGCCAACCGCAGCTCCGGCGACGATTCCCAGCCCCTTTCTTAGCGTTCCGGATACGGCGTCACCAGCCGCCCCACCTCCGAGCACGAGCAAGAACGAGAGATTGTTCCCTGCCAAGTTCGACATCAACACTGCGACAGAAAAAGAACTGAGATTGATACCGGGTATCGGCCCGGTAATGGCACGTCGAATTATTGACGCCCGTCCTTTTCGGAGCGCAGATGATTTGAAAAAGGTGAACGGAATCGGCGATAAGAAATATGCCGACATCCGGCCGTACTTTAATTAGCTGTAGCGACCTTGTGCCAAGCGTTTGATCGATGGGCTAAATTTGTAAGGCAAGCGCATCGCTTGCCAACCTGCCATAAAAGCGCGCCCGTGAAGATTCGAACTTCAAACCTTCTGATCCGTAGTCAGATGCTCTATCCAGTTGAGCTACGGGCGCCGTAAAGAGCGACTAATTTTGCGGAGGAAGACGCGGACGTCAACCGGTCGGAGCCCGCCTGGCATCTAAAAACCAACGCCGAATCGCGTTCATTCTGCATCACGACTCGCGACGCAAGGTGAGGTGAATGAGTTCGGCGGGCGCGTTCGCGCGCACGGGAAACCAATTACCGACGCCGTTTGACACGATGAGTTTGCTTTGTCCGCGAGTATAAAGTCCGGACCAGTAGCGAAACAACGCCGGGCCGAATCCGAGTTGTTCGTTCAACATCAGTTGACCTCCGTGGGTGTGTCCCGATAGCGTAAGCGGCATGCCGGCTTCAGCCGCCGCGTCGAAGGCGTGTGGGTGATGTGCCAGCAGAATGGGGAAAACGTCCGGACGACGTTGCTGCAACAGCGCGCGCACAGATCGCGAGATCGCTTCGTCGTGATTCGCGCCATGGCGACGCGTCCAGCTTAGGCCCAGTAACTGAACTGGCACACCGTGAACGGACGCAATAGCGGATTCGTCCAGAAGAAAGGGGATGCCGGATGCCTTTACGCGCCGCTCGAACTCGGAGGCGTTTTCAATCAGATCGTGATTGCCCTCGATCAAATACAACCCAAGACGCGGATCGAGCGCGCGAACCAAATCGATTCCTTCGTCGAGGGTTGTGAGCGCATCGTTAATCAGATCGCCGGTCAAGAGAACCAGGTCGGCGTGGAATTCATTGACCACGCGAACCATCTCGCGGAGAACACGTCCGGAAGTGAAGCGTCCTACATGCATGTCGCTCACGTGCGCGATGGTGATTCCGTCGAGGTCGCGTGGCAGGTCGCGAATCGGGACAACGAGGTGGCGTACGCGGAACTGATTCAATTGACCCAGGGCAATGCCAGTCAAGCCGAGAGTAAGCAGCGGTGGAGTGATGGCTGCGGCAACATTAAGAAACTCACGGCGCGTGTAATGATTGCGATGATCCGACAGTTGTTCCTCCGGTTGCCTGCGGCGCCTGCTGATGCGCACCATTTGTTGCACGAGAAAGATCGGTATCAGCGCAATGCCAAGCAGTGATAGCAAACCGAGTCCAATAAAATGCCAAATGAATATGGCAGCCGTCGCGGACTTCGGTAACCAACGGTCCCAACCTGTTTGAAAGAGCCGTCCGCTGATGAGCCATATTAATCCGGTCGTTTGGGCGATCATGAAAAGCGTGACAAAAGCCCGGACCCACTTGCGATGCGTCGCGCGCGCCAGGACGCACCACCAGAATATGTCCAGGGCCAACATCAAACCGATGATCTTGAAGATGAAACTCACATTGTTAGGTTAGCCGTCCTCGGGCGATTGTCTGGCGGAAGCATAAGGTCAAAACCGGGGAGAATGCTTGAGGTGTTCGAAACACGAGCGATTCTCGTCGGGTGACGATTTTTCTCGGGTGCGGGTTTGCGGCAAAATATCGCGAGGGCGGCGGCGTTCTCTCTGTTCCGCTGCAATGGATGCTTGGCCTGCGCAGGTTGAAATTGGACGCGATCTGGCTCGAGCTTCTACCAGCAACCGCAAATGTACTCGAAGATCGACATCGGATTCAAAATTTCCAGCGACGACTGCGCGAGCATGGGCTCGCAAATCGTTATTGCCTGCTCTACCAAAAGCCCACATCCGACACGCAGGAGCTCGACACAATGCACTGCATTGGAATGTCGAAGCGGGCTCTGCTCGAACGATTGGCCGGACCCAACACGCTGCTGAATCTCAGTTACTCAATTCACCCGCCGTTTCTTCTTCAATTTGAGCGCCGGCTCTTTTGCGATCTCGACCCGAGCGAAATCTTTTATTGGATGACCAGGATGGAGATGGGCCAGTCTCATCATCATGAATTTTGGACGATTGGTCTTAACGTCAGCGGGCGTGATTGTGGGCTGCCGAAATCATCGCTTCGATGGAACACATTTTATCCCCTCGCAGACACGCGCTTTTTCCAGCGGCGCTCCCGTCCTGTGATATCCAAATTCACGACAATCGGACAATGGTATTGGGGTGGGGCTGTGGAAGTTAACGGCACATTTCCCGATCTTTCCAAAAAATTCGCCTTTGAACAATATCTTGATCTACCCAAGCGAATTCCAGAAGCCAATTTCGAATTAGCTATGAACATCAAATCGGATGATCCGGAGCACGCGAGACTTGCCAATCATGGTTGGCATATTGTCGATCCACACCGCGTTGCACGCACGCCCGGTGTTTATCGTCGATACATGGCGGGTGCGTTCGGGGAATTCACTGCCATCAAAGGCGTCGATGTCCTATGGCGGACAGGCTGGTTGAGCGATCGAGCGGCTGCGTTTCTCGCGCTTGGCCGGCCGGTGATCACAGAAGATACCGGCGCCGCGAAGTATCTGCCGCATGAGAGTGGGTTTCAGTTCGTCAATGGAATCGATGAGGCGGCTGATGCCGTGAAAAGGGTGCTCGGCAACTGGCCATATTGGTCAAAGCGCGCAAGAGAGTGTGCACTGGAAGTGTTCGATTCGGCGAAAAATTTATGGAAAATTCTGGAACTTTAGGGCTGCTGCCGGAAGCAAAAATATGGTTTGCGATTCCACGTTGCAAAACAGTTTTGGGATGTTACTCGTTCCCTCGTTATGGCTGATCTGATGAAAGCGGACGAGCTGAAAGCCCGTCTCAAAAAAATCCCCGAATGGGAACTGGAGAAGAAGCACATCGAGCGCACTTTTGAGTTTGATGATTTCGCCGACGCGATCGATTTCGTGAATGCAGTAGCCGAAGTGGCCGAAGATGAAGAGCACCATCCTGACATCGACATTCGCTACAATAAGGTACGCCTGATTCTTTCTACCCACAGCAAAGGCGGTTTAACAGAGCTTGATTTCGGTCTGGCGGAACGAATCGACACATTGGCCGAGTAGGAAACGTGAATAGTTGCGGCCGCGAGCGTTGACCGCGGCCGGCACTCAGCGGCCCTCATCGGCATCGATAAAGCCGAACATCGTTTCGATATCTGCCCTGTCAGACATACCGGCTTCTTTTTTGCGACGTTTGAGAATTTCAGAGCCGTGGTCGTTCCAGCCAAACTTTCGCATGAATTCATTCCAAACGTGAACTTCCTCTTCTGAGGGCTTGCGGCCGGCATTGAAGCACCACTGCAGGATTTCTTCATCTGTGCCACCTTGTTTCACACGTTCGACTAACCGGTTGTAATCAACACCCAGGAAGTTAACGCATCGACTGTCGAAGCCTTTGCCAAGATTGGGCTCATAATCAGCCGGCAATTCGCCCCTGGCATGCCCACGGATTTTGTCGAGCATTCGGCCGAAGTGCACGATCCCGCCGACCTTGGCGGAGGGACTGTGAAGAGCGGGGTCTTTCATGTGCAGATTAGCTTCCGCCGTTCCTGATTGCTTTCAAGGCTGTGAAATAGATTTAGAGAATTTAGAGATTCAGTGATTAAATGATTTCAATCGCTAGTTGATGCAATGGATCGGGTCGTTGGCATAGAAACCGAATACGGCTGTCTGCTCCGTAAAGAGGAGCCGCATCTTACTTCCGATGTGTGGCCGGCGAAGGTAAAGAACTATCTTTTTCGTAAAGCCAACGCCGGCACGATTGATCTCCATTACCGAGATTACGAAGAACCGCCGGGTAACGGCGGCTTTCTTCTTAATGGCGGACGTCTCTATCTCGATATGGGGCACATCGAATATGCGTCGCCGGAATGTTTGCATCTGCACGACCTTGTTGCCTACGAATTAGCAGGTGACGACCTGCTCCAATCGTCGCTCGTAGCCCTCGGCGCGGAGGATCGCGTGTCGTTCATTAAAAACAATGTCGATCATCACACGGGCGCTACGTTTGGTTGCCACGAGAATTATTTGATGAAACGCGAGGCACAATTCACGCCTCCGATCCTCGGCACGCTCCTCACTTTCCTGGCGACCAGGCAAATTTTCACCGGTGCCGGCCGTGTCGGTCAGTCAAACCCGCTCGCATTCGATTTTGAGCCGCCACAAACAGAGGCGCAGATTAATTTTCAGCTCAGTCAGCGTGCCGATCACATCGTCAACGACATCTATCAATGGGTGCAATTCAATCGCGCCATCATTAACGCACGCGATGAGCCGCTGGCGGATTACCGGAAATATCGGCGGCTTCATTTGCTCATTGGCGATTCGAACATGAGCCCCTTTGCCACCGCGCTGAAAATCGGCACGACCGCGTGCATTTTATCGCTGCTCGAGGAAGGATGTTTGCCGCGGGATCTGGTTCTGGCCGATGCCGTGCAAAGCACACGTGACATCTCGCGCGACCCCACTCAACGATGGATTGTCGATCTTGAAAATGGCAAAACGATCGGCGCGCTCGACGTCCAATGGGAATTCCACCAACTGGCGCAAAAACACCTGCGAAACAGCAGTGCGGAAACTAACTGGCTGCTGGAAAACTGGAGCTTTGTCCTTGAGGCACTCGAGCAAAATCGCCAGTCGCTGATCGGCGGGGTAGATTGGATTACAAAAAAATGGCTGCTCGAGGCCTTCATCGAAGCCGAAGAACTGAGCTGGGACGACCCCTGGCTACAAAGCATCGACCTCGAGTATCACAACATAGATCCTAAACGTGGACTCTTTTACAGCGTCACGCCGGGTAAGCGAATCGCTGAGTGGAACAGCAACATCCGCCGGCCCGGTGCGACGCACAGCCCGCCTGCCAATACACGCGCATCAGGTCGCGCTCGTGCAGTAGCGTTCTTTCAGAATTGCAGTTTCCCATACGTGATCAATTGGGATTCGATTGCCTGCGACAGCCGCGACTCTCTCGTCATGGGCGATCCATTCCAGACTTACAACCAAGAAGTTGAACAATTTCTGGCCACACCACGACCCACAGGCAACCCGACCGAAATATAAAAATAGTGAAATTTCATTTCGTTTATCGTTTCTATCACACTTGTTCGTCGTCTTGCTCGCACAGAACTACAAAACAGTCGTAGTAGCGGCTCGCTCTTTTACACCGGCTTGGCGGTCGAAGGGCGCGCCGTCAGCGTGCTCCAACTCGTCACATAATAATGGTGAACGCGTTCTGGCCGTCCTTCCTCGGAATTATCTCTCTGCTTCTCGCCGGCATACTGCACTATTAGTCAACTAACCGTGAGTTGAGGGCTACCCGATCTGAGAATTAGAAATATGAAATTAGAAAGTAGAAAACGTTGAGACTCGCCAAACTCGCCATTCCGGTGGCAATTACTGTTAGTACTTTCGGTCAGCAAAGCCTTGAAGCAGCGCCGAGCGGCGCACACGACGACTTGCTCTGGAAGAAGCTCACCGATCGTGTTGCCGAAATTGTCGAACGCTTTGATGGCGTTATAGGCGTAGCGATTGTTGATCTTACAGACGACCGAACGATTCTGAAGAATGCCGATCGGGTGTTTCCGACTGCGAGTTCCATCAAGATAGCGATCCTGTTGGAGTTGTATCACCAAGATCAGGAAGCTCGCACCGGACTCACAGGTAAGGCCAAGCTGGATGACGTTTACACATTCGATCCCAAGGACTTAGTTGAAGACAGTCAGATCATGGCAGGTCTTACTCCCGGTGTGACGCGAATTACCAACCAGGACCTGGCTCAGTTCATGGTTGCAGTGAGCGACAACGCCGCGGCCAACATTCTGATCGATCGCATCGGCCGCGAAAACGTAAATGCGATGCTGCGCGGTCTCGGCCTGGCGAAAACGATGTTGCGACGCAAGATGATGGATGTGGCAGCGGCTCGACGCGGTGAGGAGAACATTGCCACGCCCCAGGAAATAGTGCGGCTACTCGAAGCCGTCTACAAAGGAAAGGCGCTCAACAAGGAGTTGACTGCCGCCTTCATTAAACAGCTATCGACGCTGAAGGAGAGTTACATTCCACGCGAACTGCCGGCGGGTGTTCAGGTGGCTAACAAGCCCGGCAACTTGGAAGGTGTGAGGACGGACTCAGGCATCGTTTTTGTGAAGAACCGGCCATTTGCCATGAGTGTGATGACGGCTTACGACCGCGACGAGCGCGCGGCCGAACACGCGATCAGCGAGATTGCGCTCAATGCGTATCACTACTTCGAGATGCGGGGCAAAACATCCGATTACGGACGGATAATGGAAGAAAGCAGGAAGTAGCCGTCTACGCTCAATGCTACGCCGTGCCAAGGAGTGCAGAAGTCAGACCACTGTCCTCTGATTGGTCAATCGAGGCGGTGGAGGGCCGAAATACCGTAATTTTCCTGGGTCTCAATTTTAATGAACCCTTCGATCGGCTGTTTCACCGCGTCGGCCAGATCGGCTAATGACTTGATCTCTTTGCCGTTGACTCTTGTCACGGTCAAATAAGCCAGATCGTCATAGCCGATGGTGGTGTTGGCCGGAAGAACCTGACTAAGGATAACCACGCGCCGCTTTCCTTCTGGAAAGAGCTCAGATTGGAAATGGTCGAGATAAACCAATCGCTGGGGGGCTTCTCGTTGCCAGTTCAGCCCCCATTCCTTGAGGTATTGGCGAGAAAGCTCCTGAAAAATGATGCCGCCGAGCACATAATACGCGGGCGGCTGATCGAGATTGTACGGTGGGCTGACGTAATCTTTCGCGTCCCGGTGGTCGAGCGTCACTTTCAGTTCCATTGGTTTACCGCTGCGCTGAATGCGAAACGGAACAACGTCTCCAGAATAAGCGTGAGCCGTGAGCAGATTGGTAAATTCGATTTTGCCGTAAAGAGGATCGACGTAGTTGCCATTTTGATCGATCTCATTGTTCGCGACCGCTGTCACAATGTCGCCGACTTGCAGGCCACCTTTCATAGCGGGCATGTTTGGCTCGACATTCGTGACGTAAACGCCGCCGCCTTTCCCTTTTTCTCCTGCGAAGTCGCGCAGTTCCGGGTCGCGCGTTGGGAAAAAAGAAAAGCCAGCCGAGGGAAAACCGCGATAATTCCGGCTCGCGGCTTCCTTCAAAAAATGCGTGATGATTGGAGCGGGGATGGCGTCGAGCAACTGGGAACGTGAATCGTAGCGAAGCAGCAATCCGGCGAGCTTGTTGTTCTTCACCAATGGCACCGTGTAACTGTTCTCTCGATACTGCATCGGGATGCTGATGCGATAAGTGAGAAATTGCCCGACATCGATCGGATACTGCGTCATTTGCACAGTTGTGACGAGGCCTTCCGTCGCGAGCAAAGCTCCGGTCGGCTCGAGTTGCCAGGCCGCAAGCCGATCGCCGACCACCGTGTCGGGCGCGATATCGAGCGGGGTTATTCCATCGAGGAATGTTTTCTCCATTGGCTCGAGCAACGCCAGGTTTGCTTCGTAATCGATCACTTCAACGCTAGCCGCGGTTTTCTCTCCAGACTCGGCGCGCTCTAGCTCCACGTAATTTTGATTTGCAACCAGGTCCGCAGTGACGAGGACTCGGCCCTTCGACAGAACGGCGCCGAGGGCGCGCTTGGAGAAGGGCGCTTTCTTTTGCCACGGCCGAAAGTAATCATAGGTTTGGCCGGTCACGTTCACGCGGACGAGCGCAAGTTGTTTTTGCGTGTTCATCGGCGCGGGCGGAGCCGGTTCCTTCTTCGCTGTCACGCCGGTAGCCGTTACGAGGAATACTCCAAGCGCGACAAACAGAACTCGCACACGATCAGGAGCACGATAACTCGCAGCCTTTGAGATTCGGATTTCTGATTTCTCTTCCCTCATCCTATATTTTCTTTTGATCTTCAGTTGTCTTCGCGACGGGCTGTTCCTCCAGATTTTGCTCTTTCAAGACGTTGTAGCGCGCCTTGATCCGCTCGTGCGCAGATTCCACTCGGTTCCGATCCAATACCAACGGTGGGCCATCACCAATCATACGAATGACAAAGTGGTCGGCATTTTCGGCAAATGCACTGGCCAGTTCATCAAGTCGCCGGATTTTCTTGCCATTTATTTCATCAACAATCCCGCCGCGGTATGGTGTGAGATACGTATTGATTGGATCGGGCAAAATATTGGTCAGCACAATGACGTCCGGATGCTGGAGATACAGTTGCTCCAGGACGAAGTACTCGAAGAAATGGCGCAGTCGCAGATCAGTTGGCCGATAAGCCTCCATAAGATCGAGGTTCAGTGGCTGAAAAAGTAAGCCGCCATAAAGCACATAACGAGGACGCACATCATAGCTGTGCCCTTGAATCAGATACGGCCACGGCGTGTATAACTTCATCGTTACCGTGATCGGCTGCTTGTTGCGCCAGACATCGAACTTGACCGAATCGCCATTAAATTTTCGTTCGACGACCTCCTGAAAGTCGGCACGTTGGCCTTCCAATTCGACATTCGAATCGCTCGCGATTGGATGATCATCGATCGCAAAAAGAACATCTCCGGGCCGGAGTACTTCCGCGGACGGGCCGGCCGCGACAACTGTGCTCACGAGCACGCCACGGTCATCGTCCTTTAATCCGAGAAATCTTCTCTGCGCGGAATTTTGCAGTTTGGAAAAAGTGATCCCAAGATCGACATATTTGTCGTAATGCCCATCGCTGATGTCTTTTAAGAACCGGTTAATGACCGGAGCGGGAATCATGTAGGCTACGCCTTGCGCCACATCGCCGCTGTAACCCTGAAACGCGACGCCGACCACTTTGGCATCTTGCATCACTGGGCCACCGCTGTTGCCCGGATTAATTTGGGCGCTGATCTGGATCGCGAGGTGCTGATCGACTGACGAATGGGTGTAGAGTTGAAAGTCAATCCGCGACACAATTCCTGTCGTAACCGACATCCGTTCGCCGCCGATCGGATAACCGTAAGCCGACACGGTAGATTCGAGCGCAGGAATTCCGCCGAATTTTAGTGGCAGCATATTTTTGAAAAAGTCCGGAGCCGACACCGTGATCAATGCCAGATCGCAATCGTGTGCGACAAATTGCACCGTCGCCGGATATTTGTTTGGATCACCCTCGCGTTCGACTGTCAAATAGCGGCTGTTGCTGACGACATGCGCGTTTGTGAGAATTCGATTGCCACTTATGACAAAGCCAGCCCCAACAGCGCGCTGGATGCCTCCGGAATTCCATGGCGCCTTATAATCTGGCTCCACCGACGTAGCGGTAATCCGCACCAGGCTTTTTTGAACCGGCCCGTTTGGTTTTGGCGGCGCAATCGGAACTGGGACTGGAACTACTGCTTGCGCGGGGGGGCTGGGGCGCCCAGAAATTGCCGGTGGCGGCGCTTGCGGCCCAACTGGGGATGTGGCCGGCGCGCTTTGCTGTGCGTAAAATGTCGATGTCGATCCAGCCAGCAGGCCAATACCGACAAAAATAAGAGCAAGCTTCATGGGCGAAAGTCTGAAAAGTTGAAACGAAACGATCGAAAATCAATCGCAATCTGCCCCGAAGGCTTTCCGGGCAATTGCGTCCCGACAGAACTGACATGTTCAATGCGCTCGCCGTTCAACATCTGCGGTGGCAGGGCGCGACTACCGCGCGCGCCGAGCCGCTCTGGGAAAATTAAATTCCCGCGCGATCAAGAAGTGATTTGAGGACTCTTTCTGCTTCGAAAACTTCACGCGCCAAAGCCCGGGCGGCACGAGAATGTTTTGCGTAATCGGCATTGATCGTTTTCACCGCATCGACAATCTCGCCCAACGATCCGAAGGACAGCAGCCCCGCTTTGCCACCGTAGTTCTTTGTGAAACCCGTTTCCTGAATTATGACGGGTCGACCGGCCGCGAGATAGCACGCGCTCCGATCGCTGAACCAACCGGTGTTTAGTCGAACGTATTGGTCTTTCGCGACTGTGAACTCGCCTTTCGAACGATGAATATAATCGCGATAGAGCCAATAATCGACGCTGAGTTGAAGTGGCGAAATCAACCGCCAGCCGTTTCGCTCAAATTTCCATCGTGTTGGTCGATCCTCAATGTTTGTCGCGAGTTCAAATGTTTCACCAGATTTTTTCGGCGCGGCAACGAACCGGATAAATTCACGCGATTTGCTCCAAAGATATTTGTCGCCGCGCCAGGTAATGTCTTTCAGCCCGCTTGTGGACCAATTCGCCACCGATGTAAAAACGGCAGCTTGCGGCGGCGCACGATTTGTTTTCCACAGATCAATTACGATTGGTTGTCGTGTGGGCAACCACTCGAATCCATGTTTCGGTACGGGAAACGTTTTTGTGCCGACATTTTCACCAAACGTGAACAGCGCGTGGTGCCGCCACAGATAATCGACAGTCGATCGTACGCCCTTGTCGACCTTGATCTGTTCAACGCCGGGATCGCTTTCGATATAGAGAATACGATCCGAAACAAGCAGGTCGTCGTTGAGTTCTTGCGCTCCGCAAATGTTCAGAACCGCATCGGCGTCGCGATAAAGCTCTCGAATCTTTTGTAGCGATAAGCCTGCCGTCGGCTGACCTTGGAGATACCGTGCACAAAACGCCCAACGATTTTTGAAACCGAATTCGCCTGACAATCGATTGAGAAGCCGGGCGGCGTAATCGAACTCATTATTTACCTCGAAGGTCTCGGGGTTGTAGGGCAATCGTGCCGAATCCTCGATGTAATAAACATCGTGCCCGAGACGGTGAAGGCCGACGATGTAATGAATATGTTGCCAGATCACGCCGGCAATCGGCATCGAGCCCATGAAGCCCATCACAACGATTTTCTTTTTCTTCATCTCGAGGAGCTGGCAAAGTGGGAATGCTGACCAGCAAAGCGTGAACGAAAGCAATCTGCTCTATTCACCGATCACTATTCATTCATTTCACAATTTGCCTCACGATAACCGCAGGATTACCCGCCACCACCGTGTTCGGTGGAACGCTTTTGGTCACCACAGAACCAGCGGCAACAACTGAGTTGTCGCCAATGGTGACGCCTTTCAGAATTACTGCGTTCATGCCAACCCAAACGTTGTCCGCGATTTTCACGGGCGCGGTTTTCAATTTCGGGCGCGGCGGACGATCTTTGAAATAAGGTGCGAGGGCTTGCGCGTCGATTAGACGTTGCGCAGGCTGGAGCGGATGGAAATCAGAATCGGCAATGCCGACGTTCCACGAAATCAGACAATGCGAGCCGATGTCGATCTTCTCCTCGGCCATGATGAGTGCGCCGTTCAGGAGAGTGAAATCGCCAACCGTGCACTGGCCGTTCTCTCCAATGGAAAATGAACAGCCTGCATAACAGGAAACGTGGTTGCCGAACACGACTGCGCCGGATTTTTTACTGCGAAGATGCCGGAAGATTTGCGCGGTTTCACAATAAAATCCCTCCCCAAATTCTACATTCGCCGGGATCGGATGCGGCCACCAGTCGCCTTCCACATGTCGATCGTTGCGTACGTTGCTCATCCCGGAAATTTTCCTGAGCTGTAAAGTTTCGCATAGATGCCGCCATCCGCGATCAATTCAGGGCCGCGACCTTGCTCGACGATGCGCCCCTGTTCGAGCACGATGATTTGATCCAGGCTATGAATCGTTGCCAGACGATGCGTCGCGATCAACGTCGTCCGGCCGCGCATTAATTCCTTGATCGTTTTCATAATTGCCGATTCGGTCGCCGGATCGAGCGCCGAAGTTGGTTCGTCCAGCAACAGAACTGGGGCATTTTTTAAAAATGCGCGCGCGATGCCGATTCGCTGCCGTTGACCGACGCTCAAATGTCCGCCTCGCTCACCGACGAGGCTCGCGTAGCCATTCGGCAGTTGCCGGATGAATTCGTCAGCCTGTGCGCGGCACGCGGCATCGACTATTTCCTCTTCAGTCGCCTCTGGTCGGCCATAGGCAATGTTCTCGCGCACGGTCGTCGAGAAAAGCAGCGTATCTTGCAGAACAATGGCAATCTGCGTTCGCAAAGTTTTTTTTGTAATCTCGCGAAGATCGCGGCCGTCGAGTGTGATCGAGCCTTTGTTCGGATCGTAAAATCTGGGGACCAAACTCAGCAATGTGCTTTTGCCCGCCCCGGTTCCGCCCACGAGTCCAACGATTTGGTTGGGGTCGATGCGCAGATCGACATCGCGCAAGACATGTCGATCCTGCGCGTAACCGAAACTGACGGATTGGAATGCGATCGCGCCCTTGGCGGAAGAAATTGCGACTGCATCAGGAGAATCGACGACATCATCCCGTCGATCCAAAATTTCAAAGCAGCGCTTCGCGCCGGCGGTCGCACCTTCCATTGCCCAAGTCGTATAGGTGAGCGCCTCCAGCGGCTGATAAAGCATCAACAGATACGCGCTGAAGACGAGCAGCGAACCGAGCGTGAGTGTCCCGGCGAGCACGTGCAGCGTGCCCACGTAATACATCGCCGCCGTGCCGATGACCATGAGGGTGCTGATGACCAGCGCGCTGTTCACGTTCGTCAGCGTGAGCCGCAGATTTGCCTCTAAGCTTTGCCGGGCCTGCTGGTGAAATTGGCGGACTTCAAATTCTTCGCGACCAAATGCGTGTACCATTCGGATGGAGCTCAGTCCTTCCTGCGCCTGCGTGAGGACGGCGCTTTCCTGCTCCTGGATGGACGTTGATTCACGCCGAATTCGGTGCGCAAAAATATAAATCGCGCCGACAATCAGCGGCACGATCGCAAGCGAAAGCAATGTCAATTGCCAATCCAACTGCACCATGATCACGAATGTCCCGATGAGTGTAATGGCCGATCCGAAGATGTTGGTGAAACCTTTGTTGTAGATTGTCTGGATCGACTGTGAATCGTAGGCGACGCGAAAACTTGAGTCGGTTGAGCGGCGCGCGTCGTGATATTTAAGCGAGAGCGACTGGAGGTATGAATAAAGGTCGGTGCGCAATTTAAGAAGCGCTTGCAGGCCGATCTTCACGAAAAGATAGTTAGTGACCCAATTCATGATTCCCCAGAGGAGTTGGATCACGACAAGGGCAAGGCAAAGCAAGGCAACCCAGGCGCGCCAATCAGCTCGGATGGCTGACTGGCCGGGTCGCAAAAAATTATCGACGATGATTTTAAACGGCCACGGCTTGAGCAGATTCAGGCCGATGCCCACTAGCGAAAGCACGAGGCCGAGCAGCGTCTGCGGCAGAAACGGCCTGTAGTATTTAAGAACGCGCCGGTAGATCGACATGGTGATTTAGATTGCAGATTCCAAATTTAAGATTGAACTAGTCGCGCGTTCGGCAGCGTAAATCCGAAATTCTAAATCGAAAATCCGAAATTCTTTGCCATGCATCATCTTCTGGAAATCTGGTTCAGCTGGGTCCTGAGCGGCGGTTATATTGGCATTATCGTGTTGATGGCGATGGGAAGCACGCCCCTGCCTGTGCCTGCCGAAGTCGTGCTTCCGCCCGCGGCATTCCTCGCCGCGCAAGGGAAACTTAACATGGCCGGTGTGATTCTGGCAGGAACGTTCGGCGCGTATCTTGGCGCGGCCTTCATGTATTGGATTTCGCGATGGATTGGACGGCCTTTGATTTTACGATTTGGCCGCTTCATCTTGCTTACGCCCATCAAACTCGAACACGCAGAGCGTTGGCTGAACCGTTATGAAGCAGGCGGAGTTTTCTTTGCGCGCGTATTGCCAGTCGTCCGCCATCTCATTTCCATCCCAGCGGGAATCGTTCGGATGAGTTTTCCTGTTTTCAGTCTGGTCACGATTTTGGGCTCGGCGATCTCGTGCAGTATCTTGGCTTATCTGGGTCACCGGGCTTATTTGGTGGAACCGGAGCTTTTGACGAACCCCGAGGCCCTGGTCCACTTCATTCGTGGTCAATCGGGCGGCATCTTGCTTGTCGTTACGATCTTCGCCGCTCTTTACATGTTAACCATGCGACTCATGAAGCCCAATTCCGTCTCGTAATGGACTGAACTGATTTAGGGTTCCTATTCCCAATGTTGATGGGCGATCTCGCCATGGATCCGGCGACGCAATCAAAATTTGTTTATTTGTGTTCGAAAATTGAACAAAAGCGTCGCCGAATGGTCAGTTCAAAGGTGCACAACAAATGAATAAGTGCACAACTGAGCATGACTGAGATATCCACAAGGACCAATGGCATTGAAATTGCTCTTCACGGGAATGGACATAGCATGAAAAACAATCGGCAAATTTTGAAACCGCGCTCGAGGCTTTCGCTGGGCGATCTGATCCTCGCAGTAAGCTCTTGCACGAAGAACACTAAAGAAACAGCCGCAACGGTAGCGGCTCTTCTGGCCACGGGTCAGGTGCGCGTTAAAAACAACGGCCGTTTTATTCGCGCCCGCGTTTGCCAAAGCTAGGTAGCAAAATCGATAACCCCGAAACAATTGGGGCCTTCAAGCTCCGAATCGCCAGTCGCTCCGCTAATTTACGCGGAGCGATTTTTTTGTAGATAAAACGCTTTTCGCGCTCGTCGCTCGCTTTTATCTTGCCGGCGTGATCGATCGTTATTCCCGGCCAGAAATGCGCAAGATCTGGTCCGACGAACGCAAGTTTGAGATTTGGCTTGAGACTGAAGTGCTCGCCTGCGAGGCGATGGCTGAGCTTGGCCAGATTCCGAAGCAGGATGCAGCGGAAATTCGAAAGCGGGCGCGGTTTTCAATTCCTGAGATTCTGGAGATCGAAAAACGAACAAATCACGACGTGATCGCTTTTCTGGAAAACGTTGCTGAATCAGTCGGGCCGGCCGCACGCTGGATTCATCAGGGATTGACCTCGTCAGACATTCTAGACACGACGCTGGCAGTGCAATTGACTGAATCATCCGAGCTTCTGCTCGCCGATCTGAAAAAGCTTAGATCGACAATCGCCAAACAAGCGCGGCGATTCAAAATGACGCCGATGATCGGGCGCAGCCATGGCATTCATGCCGAGCCGATCACATTTGGTTTGAAGCTTGCGCTCATGTTCGACGAATTTGGGCGCGCGGAAGAGCGCCTTATCCAAACACGCGAGCGCATTCGCGTGGGTAAGATTAGCGGCGCGGTCGGCACCCATGCCCACGTCGATCCAAAGGTCGAGCGCACGGTTTGCGAAAAACTGGGCTTAAAGCCGGCAACGCTTTCCACTCAAATCGTGCAGCGGGACCGCCATGCCGAATTCGTGACAACTCTCGCCGTGATCGCATCAAGCGTTGATCGCTGGGCAACCGAGTTTCGCCATCTCCAGCGGACTGAGGTTTTGGAAGCAGAGGAGTTTTTCGGCGAGGGCCAGAAAGGCAGTTCAGCCATGCCGCACAAGCGCAATCCAATTACGAGTGAACGGTTGAGTGGCCTTGCACGCGTGGTTCGTGGAAATGCGCTGGTCGCGCTGGAGAATGTCGCCCTTTGGCATGAGCGCGACATTAGCCACTCGAGCGCCGAAAGAATCATCCTGCCCGACTCGTGCACCCTTCTCGATTACATGCTGGTGAAATTGCAGGAGATTGTCGAAAAGTTGCAGGTTTATCCCGAGCGGATGCGGCAGAATCTTGAGCTGACAAAGGGTCTTTATTTCAGCCAATCCATCTTGCTCGCACTGACTCGCGCGGGTGCGGAACGCAAAAGCGCATATGAAGCGGTGCAACGCGCGGCCATGAAAACTTGGAAAGGCGAGGGGACGTTCGCCGAAAATGTGAAACGCGAACCGGAAATTACGGCCAAGCTTTCCGCGGCGGAAATTGATCGACTTTGCTCGCTCGACGTTCACTTTCAACACGTCGGTACAACATTCAAGACGCTCGGCTTGGATTAGAAACTTTAGTGGCGCTCGTGGATCGAATTTCTTATTCGTAGCGCAGCGCCTCGATGGGGTCGAGAGCCGCTGCCCGATAAGCCGGGTAGAGGCCAAAGCCAATACCGATTGCCGAACACACAATCAGCCCGGCGAACGCCCAGCCGTAAGGGAAAATAATGTCCACTTTCAACCACACAGCGAGTAAATCGCCGCCAATCACCCCAAGAATAATCCCCAGGATTCCGCCTGCTTCGGAGATGAAAACCGCTTCGGTTAAAAATTGCCGCAAAATATCGCGACTGCGCGCCCCGATCGATTTGCGCACGCCGATTTCTTTCGTTCGTTCGGTTACGCTCACTAGCATGATGTTCATAATGCCGATGCCGGCGGCCACGAGGGCAATAAAACTGATCACGAACGCGCCGATGCGCACCACACCCGCAATCGAAGTAAACGCGCTCTTGATCGAATCATTCGAATAAATCTCGAAATCGTTTTCCTGATCCGCGCGCAGCCCACGCGCAATGCGCATCGCGCCGATGCCTCTAT
>WNGK01002435.1_pt1 | contig 21330 bp, 26 predicted proteins | sample 5400601 | NCBI WGS metagenome assembly WNGK01 (sample SAMN13153376, study PRJNA577476) | soil metagenome | isolation source: 60 cm soil or saprolite under Garry oak tree replicate 1 | place: USA:California | collected 2016-06-15
CGGCCGCGGATCTTCCTCACTCCCGAGTTTGCCGCCCTCGAAGCCCCAGCCCGGGCCAATCTGGAGCGCTCGATCGAGGCCCTGCAACGCGCGCCTTGACGGCACTGCGGGAGGCTGCTAGCGTCGCTGACGCGATGCGCTTCGAGGTGGATCTGATCCAGGAAGAGGGCGGCCTCTATCGCGCCACCGCCGTGGCCTACCCGACTGTCACCGTCACCGGTCGCACCGAGAAGGAAGCGCTCGGCCTCCTGATCGACGCGCTCGATCGGCACTTCAAGGACGAGGCGCGCAAGAGCCAGACCCGGTCATGAGCGCGGCGCCGGGCGCGCTCGGCGATCTCCGGGTCATCGACTGCTCGCGGCTGATCGCGGGCGGCGTGCTTGCCACCATGCTGGCCGATCTCGGGGCCGACGTCATCAAGGTGGAGAATCCCCGGGCGGGCGATCCTCTCCGCACCTGGTCCAAGTCCCTCGGCGAGCTCTGGTGGAAGATCTACGCCCGGGGCAAGCGCTCGATCACGCTGAACCTGACCGCGCCGCCGGGACAGGCCCTCCTGAAAAAGCTCGTGAAGAACGCCGATGTCCTCATCGAGAACTACGTGCCGGGGACGTTCGAGAAGTGGGGCCTCGGCTGGGAGGCGCTCTCCAGGGAGAACCCGCGGCTCGTGATGGTGCGCGTCTCGGGCTGGGGCCAGGACGGACCGTACCGTGATCGTCCGGGCTTCGGCACCATGGTCGAGGCGATGTCGGGCTTCGCGGCCACCACCGGTCCTGAAGAATCGCCCACGCTGCCGTCCTTCCCCATGGCCGACATGGTCGCCGCCCAGGCGGGCGCGGTGGCGGTGCTGGCCGCGCTCCACCATCGCGACCGCGTCTCGGGCCGGGGCCAGATGATCGACGTGCCGCTCTACGAGCCGCTCCTCTCCATCCTCGGCCCCAATCCCATCGAGTACCGGGCCCACGGCATCGTGCGCGAGCGCATCGGCAATCGCTCGCACAATGCGAGCCCGCGAGGGACGTACCGGACCAGCGACGGCAAGTGGGTGGCCCTGTCGGCGTCCACCCCGGCCTCAGCGGACGCCATGTTCAAGGCCCTCGGGCTCGGGCGCCTGCTCGCCGATCCGCGCTTCGCGACGAACGACGCGCGCATCGCCAATGGCGAGGCGGTCGACCAGGCCATCGCGGAGGCCATCGGCCAGCGCTCGCGCGAGGAGATCGTCCGGCTCTTCGAGACGGAGGGGCTGACGGCGGCCCCCGTCTACGACATCGCCGACATCATGGAGGATCCGCACTTCAAGGCCCGCCACACCTTCGTGGACCTGCCGGACCCGGAGCTGGGCACGGCGACGATGAGCGCGCCCACGCCGCGCCTCTCCCACACGCCGGGCACCATCCGCTGGGTCGGCCCGCCCCTGGGCGCCCACAACCGCGAGGTCTACGCGGGCGAGCTCGGCCTCTCCGACACCGAGATCGAGCGACTCAAGGCCGACGGCGTGATCTGACCCGCCGGAAAGTCGAGTGATAGGATGTGGCCGATGCCGCGAGATTTCGGGCCCAACCCATTCCTCGACGCGACGGCGGGCGGCCTGCTGGCCGCCGTGGCCGAGCGCTTTCCCGAGCGAGAAGCTATCGTCGCCGCCGACCGGCGCATCACGTATGCCGAGCTATACCAGGGCGTCAATCGGTGCGCCCGCGCGCTCCTCGCCGCCGGGGTGAAGAGGGGCGACACGGTCGCCCTCTGGCTCCCCAATCGCCCCGAGTGGTTCTTCATCCAGTACGCGTGCGCCATGCTCGGAGCGGTGGCGGTCTCGCTCAACACGCGCTACAAGGCGCACGAGCTGGGCTACATCCTCGAACAGTCAGAGGCCACCACCCTCATCCTGACCGACCGCCTCGGGCCCGTGGACTATCTCGACACGCTGCACGCGGTCCTTCCCGGGCTCTTCGAAGCCGAGCCCGGCGACCTCGCGGCGGAGAACCTTCCACATCTCAAGCGGATCATCGTGGACTGCGAGGATCCTCATCCCGGCTGTCTCGGGCTCCGCGACCTGAGCGAGACCGCGGAGGGCGACACGTGGCAACGGCGTGTGGACGATGTCGCGAAGGCGGTGGGCCCGGACGATCCGTGGATGATCCTCTACACGTCCGGCACCACTTCGTTCCCGAAGGGCGCGCTGATCAGCCACCGAAATGCCGTCCCTCACGGCTGGTACGCGGGCAAGGTGCTCGGCGTCACGGACACCGACCGCGTTCTGCACGCCCTGCCCCTGTCAGGCACCTGGGGCGGCCTCTGCATCCCGCTCTCCACCTTTGCCCACGGCGGCTGCCTCGTGCTCATGGAGACGTTCGACCCCGCGGTGGCCCTGCACCTGATCGAGCGCGAAGGGATCACGATCTGGAACGCGGTGGACGCCATGGCCATCGCGGTGCTCGATCACCCGGACCTGGCCCGCCGCAAGCGCTCGACCCTTCGCACGGGGGGCTTCGGCATGACGGGGGGCGGCCGCGACGGCCTCTTCGAGGACATCGTCCACACCCTCGGCGTCCCTCAGGCCTATCAGCCCTATGGCATGACGGAGCTCAACGCGCTCTGCCTGCTCCACTACCTCGACGAGAGCGAGGCGTCGCGAGCGATCTCCGGCGTGTGGCCGGCCGAGGGCATCGAGGTGCGTGTGGTCGATCCAGAGACCGGGGAGGACATGCCCGTCGGGAGCCAGGGCGAGCTGTGGTTCCGCGGGCCGCTCGTCACGCGGGGTTACTACAAGAAGCCGGAGGAGACGGCCAAGGCCTTCTCGCCCGACGGCTGGTTCACGACGGGCGATCTCGCCGTGCGTGACGCCGAGGGGCGCACGATGTTCAAGGGGCGACTGCGTGAGGCCCTGCGGATCAGCCACTTCATGGTCGCCCCCGCGGAGATCGAGGCCTTCATCATGACCCACCCGCAGGTGTCGCAGGCCTTCGTGATCGGCGTCCCCGACCCCAAGCTCAACGAGGCCGCCGTGGCCTTCGTGATCCCTCGCAACGGCGAGCCGCTCACAGAAGCCGAGGTGATCGCCCACTGCAAGGGCAAGATCGCCTCGTTCAAGATCCCCCGCCACGTGCGCATCGTGGCCGACGTCCCCCGCACCCCCGGCCCCCACGGCGACAAGGTCCAGAAGGCCAAGCTGCGCGAGCTCTTCCTCTCGGAGCCTTCATAGTCGTCTCTCCAGCGTGGCTCGGTTGAAGGTCCGCGCGCTCTCGCGTATGCTTCGGGAGCCTCGCCACTCAGCGATGAGACAAGGAGACCGCCCGTGAAGCTCGATATCGGCATGCTCAGCCACGACCTCAAGACGCTCCCCGACTATGCCCGCAAGGTCGAGGCCATGGGCTATGACTGCCTCTGGTCCGCGGAGACTCAGCACGACCCGTTTCTGCCCTTGGCCGTGGCCGCCTCCGTCACCGAGAGCGTCAAGCTCGGCACGAACATCGCCACGGTCTTCTCGCGTAGTCCCATGATCGCGGCCATGATCGCCTGGGATCTGCAGAAGGCTTCGGGCGGGCGGTTCATGCTGGGGCTGGGCACGCAGGTCAAGGCGCACAACGAGCGGCGCTTCTCGGTAAAGTTCGAGTCGCCCGGCCCCAAGATGGCCGAGGCCGTCCGCGCCATCCGCGCCATCTGGGACTGCTGGCAGAACGGCACCAAGCTCAACTTCAAGGGGCAGTTCTACACCTTCGACGTCATGACGCCCTTCTTCAATCCGGGCCCCATCGACCACCCGGACGTGCCCATCTACATCGCCGCCGTGAACGCCTACATGTGCGGAGTGGCCGGCGAGTTCTGCGACGGGATGCACGTGCATCCCTTCAACAGCCCGAAGTACCTCCGCGAGGTCGTGCACCCGACCGTCGAGGCGGGACTGAAGAAGTCGGGCCGCTCGCGCAAGGACTTCACGTACGCGACGGCCAGCTTCGTGATCGTGGGCGACACCGAGAAGGAGCGGCGCGATCAAGAGCTGATGGTCAAGCAGCAGATCTCCTTCTACGCCTCCACGCGCACCTACCAGCCCGTCCTCGACGTCCACGGCTGGGGCGGGCTGTCGGCCCAGCTCCACAAGAAGAGCGTGGAGGGCGACTGGAAAGGCATGGCCGAGCTCATCACCGACGAGATGCTCGACACCTACGCGGTGACGGCGACCTACGACAAGCTGCACGACAAGATCATGGAGCGCTACCAGGGGCTGCTCGACCGCACCTCGCTCTACCAGCCCTACCAGCCCAATCTCGGCGATCCGCGACTGCCTGCGCTGGTGAAGCAATTCAATGGGTAGCCCTCGCCTCGCCGCTCGAGACGATAAGAGGAATAGATGACGAGCAAGGTGCAGGTCGAGATCAAGGCGCCCGTGGCCACCATCACGCTGAACAAGCCCGAGCGGCTGAACGCTCTCGACCTCGAGGTCTGGGAAGGCATTCGCGAGGCGGCCGAGGCCGTGGACAGCGCCCCGGGCGTGCGCGTGGTCATCCTCCAGGGCGCGGGCGGGGCCTTCTGCTCGGGCCTCGACGTCAAGGCGGGCTCGACGCTCGGGGCCGCCCTCGAGGGCTCGGCCGGCGCCGCGCTGCCCCGGATCCGGCATCACCTCGCCCATTTGCAGGATTGCTTCACGCGACTCGAGCGTGTGCGCGCCCCCGTCATCGCGGCCATCCAGCGCGTCTGCATTGGCGCGGGCATGGAGCTGGCGCTCTGCTGTGATATCCGCATCGCCGCCGAGGGCACGGTCTTCGCCATCCCCGAGGTCCAGCTCGGCATCATCCCGGACATGGGCGGCACCCAGCGCCTCCCGCGCACCATCGGGATCAGCATGGCCAAGGAGCTGATCTACTCCGCCCGGCGTTTCGACGCGGCCGAGGCGCTGCGCATCGGCTTCGTGAACCACGTCTACCCGGCGGGCGAGATCCCGGCGCGGGCCGCCGAGCTGGCGGCGGAGATCGCCGCGAATGGCCCGCTCGCCGTGCAGGCGGCCAAGCAGTCCATCGACGGCACCTTCTGGCGCGAGCGCGATGCCTGGCTTGCCTGGGAAGCCGACCAGGCGACAGGCCCGCTGCTGTCCGAGGACCGCAAGGCAGGCATGCGGGCCGCCGCGGAGCGCAAGCGCGCCGACTTTCAGGGCACGTAGGCTCGAACCGGAGGAGACGATGGCAGATCTCTACGACATCGGCGAGAAGCCGCCGCTCGGCGAAGTGCCGGCGCGGATGCACGCGTACCTCGTCAGGCAGAACCGTTTCGGCCAGCCGCGGGACGCGTGGAAGCGGGAGACCATTCCCACGCCGACCATCGGGCCCGACGAGGTCCTCATCTACGTGATGGCCTCCGGCATCAACTACAACAACGTCTGGGCCGCGCTCGGCCAGCCCCTCGACGTCATCGCCGAGCGCCAGCGGCTGGGCGAGCCCGAGGACTTCCACGCGGGCGGCAGCGACTGCTCGGGGATCGTGTGGGCCGCCGGCAAGGACGTGAAGAACGTCAAGGTCGGCGACGAGGTCATCATTCACAGCGGCTGGTGGCGGCCCGACGACCCCTGGGTGCTCTCCGGCAAGGACCCCATGCTCGCCGAGAGCACGCGGATCTGGGGTTACCAGACCAACTACGGCAGCTACGGCCAGTTCGCCCGCGCCCAGGCGCACCAGTGCGTGCCCAAGCCGAAGCGGCTCACCTGGGAGGCGGCCGGCTGCTTCCTCCTCTGCGCGTCAACCGCCTACCGGATGCTCATGGGCTGGGCGCCTCATACCGTCGAGCGCGGCGATGTGGTGCTGGTGTGGGGAGCCACGGGCGGGCTCGGCAGCATGGCGCTCGAGATCACGAGGGCTCAGGGCGGCCGCGCCGTCGCCGTCGTCTCCGACGAGGCCAAGCGCAAGTTCTGCACCGAGCACGGCGCCGCCGGCGTGATCAATCGCACTCAGTTCGACCACTGGGGCCCCATGCCCGACACCAGGGACGGCAAGGCCTACGGCAACTGGGCCAAGGGCGCGCGTGCCTTCGGCAAGGCCATCTGGGACGGGCTCGGCGAGAAGACCAATCCCCGCATCGTCTTCGAGCATCCCGGCGAGTCCACGCTGCCGACGTCGGAATTCGTGTGCGCGACGGGAGGCATGATCGTCATCTGCGCGGGCACCACGGGCTACAACGTCACCCTCGATCTGCGCTATCACTGGATGCGCCAGAAGCGCTTCCAGGGCAGCCACCTCTCCAACGACGAGCAGGCCGCAGCGGTGACGAAGCTGGTGGCGGCCGGGCAGGTCGACCCATGCCTGTCACAGACCTACAGCTTCGACGACATCCCCGAGTGCCACCAGCTCATGCTGGAGAACAAGCACCCCTACGGCAACATGGGCGTTCTAGTCAACGCGCCCAAGGCGGGGCTGGGCGCCTCCTAGCGAACTTCGTAGCGCCGGCGCAGGCGGAAGCTTCGAGACGCACTCTCCATCCTCATGGGAGCGCCAGGTGGCCATCGGGACGATCAGCAATCTCGACTACGTCATCCTGCTCTGCGAGCACCTGGCAAAGACCCGGGAGTTCTACCTCAATGTCATGAAGTTTCCTCTCGAGATGGATCGGCCCGACTGGGTCAGCTTTCGAGTGGGCTCGGGGTTGCTGACATTGAGGCCGCGCGGTCGGCGGGACTCATGGCACGACGGTCCGGCGGTCGATGGCTCAGCGTGCATCCAGCTCGCGTTCCGCGTGCCACCACCGGCCGTGGAACAATGCCACCAGGAGTTGATCGCCAGCGGGGTGGAGATTCTCAGCCCGCCAAAGGATTTGACCAGCTGGCGGCACCGGACGCTCTTCTTCCGCGATCCGGAGGGCAACATCATCGAGATCTATGCGGAAATTTAGCGACCCTGATCAGCCACATCCATCAGCCCGGGCCGCCTCGCATCGGGACTTTTGGAGCCGCCGGCGGCGTTTCAATGTGGCAGGTAGATGCGGGCGTAGTGATTGTCGACGACTTCGCCGTCCGGGCTGACGGCGAAGTTGGACGTGATGATGCCGTGGGCGCCGGCGAAGCGCCCGTCGCCCCCCGTCACCTTCCACATCACGGCGCCTCGGCGGACCCCCGGCACGTCGCTGGGAACCACGACGCCCTTCCCCAGCGTGGCGAAGGTGATGCCGCCTGCTTGTCCGTAGCGGATCGTGCCCGTCTCCGTGAACGTGCTCTCGTCCACGATACTGACCTCGGCCTCGAGCACGGCCTCGTCGCCCGTCAACCTTTCCACGTCTCCCTCGACGGCGGCCGCCGTCATCACGCTCGAGAGGGCCTGGCTCGGCGCCACGCTTCTCGATCGCCGCTTTCCCGCGACGCCGGCCACCGCCCCCGCCCGGCCCCGGAACTCGAGCGCGAAGACCAGCTCCTTCACGTCAATACCAGCGGGGATCGCCCGGCAGCACCGGCACGGGCTTGCCATCCACCTGGAGAATCCGCGGACGGATGGTCGGCACCTCCCGCACGCCGAGCTGGGCGAGCACGCGCTCGGCGGGCGCGCCACCCTGCTGAACCAGCTCGAGATTCTTGATGGTGGGGGTCCGGAGCCCGATCTCTTTTCTCTTGTGGGCCGCGAAGGCCTCGGCGGGGGTCAGCCACTTGAGATCGACGATCTCGTAGCCGTCCGCGGTGGGCTCCTGCCCCGGCGGCATCCGGGCGGCAAAGAAGCGCGTGTCGAAGCGGAGGGGCTGCTCTTCAGGCGTGATCCAGTGGGCGAAGTACACCACGCGGTCGGTGGCCAGGGTCAGTCGCTCCGCTCTCAGCATGCCGAAGAAGGCGGGGTTGGCTTTCTGCGTGGCGGACCGGTAGGCAGCGTAGCGCTCACGGCGGTCTGCCGTGATCCTGAGCAGCTCATCGTCCGGACCGTAGGCGAGGAGGATGCCCACCTCCTCGAAGGCTTCCCGGATCGCGCCAACCCAGTAGGAGAGGGCCACGCGGGGGGAAAGATCGCCGCCCAGTCGGGCCGACGCCGTCTCGGCCGTCAGCCCACGGCAGAAGCTTTCGCCATCCGCCGGCATGTCGTCGGTCTCGACCTTGCCTCCGGCGAACACGTAGTCCCCCGCCGCGAACTTGCTCTTGGCGTGGCGCTGGAGCAAGAGGGTCTCGACGGCGGAGGGCGGACGATCACGCACGAGGACGAGCGTGGCGGCCGCTGACGGGGTCACGGGCTGGGCCATGGGGCGGTCTCGAGGATTGTCACACACGAGGCGTGACCTGTCCAAGCGCGTGCTACCCTTGGGCCCGTCGCCAACACGTCATCGGGGAGGCATGGCTCGGATGTGGCGCATCGGACGAGGGCTGGGAGCGGTGTTGCTTGGCCTCGCCGTGGCCGCCTGTGCGTCGAGCACGGACCCACCGGTGCGTCGGGACAGCCCGCCGGCCCGCGCTCGCTGCGTGAGCGACCTCGACAAGCAGCCCGGCACCATCAACCGGCCCCTCTTCTATCTTTTCTGTGTCGAATCGCCGTGAGCCGCCCTCGCATCGAATGGGCGTGAGGAATCGCGCGCGAGAATTACAAAGGGACTTGTCAGAGACCGTGGGGCAATGAGACAATCCGCCATGGCCATGAGCGACCGGCGGGCAGATCTGAGACGCTACCCCAGGGCCAAGGTGACATGGCCCGTGATCCTGGAGCTGGAGAACCGCTCGCTAGAGCTGGAGACCGTGAACCTCAGCCCGATGGGCACCAAGGTTCGGGTCGACGAGCCTCTGGAGGTCGGCAAGACCGCCAAGCTCCACTTCCGTCCACCCAATGGCCGGTCGCTCGACGTGGACGCCATCGTCTGGCGCGCTGACCGGGACGGCTCGGCGTTCTTCTTCGTCGGCCTCGAAGGCGACGAGACGGATATCATCGCGCGACCCGCTCCTCAGAATCCCTGACTGTCCGCATCCCGCCCTCGCGGGATGTCCTCGCCGTCGCCATCGAAGTCGCCTCCACGTGCAAGGAGCCGCTATGAGCGCTGAAACCAGGATCAAGGAGCTCGGCATCGCCCTGCCCCCGCCCTCCAAGCCTCTCGGCAACTACGTGCCGGGCGTCCGCGTGGGCAACTTGCTCTTCCTGTCAGGACACGGGCCGATCAGGGGCGACGGCCAGGCGACCGTGCGCGGGAAGGTCGGGCGGGACCTGTCCGTGGAGGATGGCTACAAGGCCGCGCGCGAGGTGGGAGTCAATCTCCTCGGCTCGGCGCGTACCTTGCTCGGCAGCCTCGACAAGGTCAAGCGGGTGGTCAAGGTCCTCGGCATGGTCAACTCCGCCGAGGGCTTCGGCGAGCAGCCCAAGGTCATCAACGGCTTCTCGGATCTCATGGTCGAGGTCTTCGGCGAGAACGGACGGCATGCACGCTCGGCGGTGGGGATGGCCGAGCTGCCCAGCGGAATTCCGGTCGAGATCGAGATGATCCTGGAGGTTCGAGCTGAGACGCTGCCGACGAGCCCAGGCGAGGAGAGCGGCGAGGCGAGGGCTGAGATAGTCGAGTAGAGGCTACTCGTCCCGGCGCTGCTCCATTCGCTCCTGGATCTCGGCCGCAAAGAGGTCGAGGGTGAGGGGGCAGGGCGGCTCGTTTGCTCCCACGTACTGACAGTCGAGCTCGCTGCACTGCACGAAGAGCTTGCCGCTGCCGCCGATGACGGTGCTCCGGCGGAGCGTGACGGAAACCGTCTCGGACACCACCTCGCACTGGAACGACTTGGCCGGGGTACGGCGCACGGCACCACTCCTTCGAGAGAGCCTGCTTCCGGGAGCGTCGAGCGACTGCTTGTGAGGACCGCGAGGGTGCGATTCCCCGCGGTTCTCTTCCACGAAGAGGTGCCCAGTATAGCAGGTCAGGCGGCGGATTCGCCCCCAATGAACCGAGGCAGGATGGCCAGCGCTTCCTTGATGCGCGGCCCGTACCACGTCGCGAGCTTGCCGTCCACGAGGTGAAGGCGGCCGTCGCGCACGGCCGGGATCTCGGGATGCGCCTGGAAATCTGCCAGGTGCACCCCCCGGAAGCGATAGGGCTCATCCGGCAGCAGGATGACCTCGGGCGCCGCCCGCGCCACCTCGTCGAGCGTCACCTCGGGATAGCGCCGCTCGTGCCCGCCGAAGACATTGATCCCGCCGCACTCGGCCAGCATGTCGTGGGCGTACGTGTCGCGATTGACGGTCATCCAGGGCCGCCGCCAGATCGGATAGAAGACGCGGCGCCGAGGAGTATCCGCGCCCGACTTGCGCACGGCCTCCCGCGCGGCCACGAGCTCGCCCGCGAGCCTCCCCGCGCGCTCGCCCTGTCCGACGAGCTCGCCGAGATCCCGCACGAGGCGGATGCCGTCCGCGACCGTGTGCGGATAGGTGACGTAGACGGGAATGCCCCAGCCGCGCAGTGTCTCGACGTGCTCGCGAAGGTTCTCCTCGACATTGGCGATGACGAGATCGGCGTCGAGGTCACGGATCACCTCGAGCTTCGGGTTCTTCTCCCCGCCGACGCGCGTCTTGGTGGCCACGCCCTCGGGGGGCTGGGTGCAGTACACGGTGCAGCCCGCCACCGCGTCGCCCGCGCCCACCGCGAAGAGGATCTCCGTGATGCTCGGGATGAGGGACACGATGCGCCGCGGGGGGGCGGCGAGCGAGACGATCGCGCCCGTGGCGTCGTGGAAGTCCATGGCGGGCTAGGATACCATGTGCTCCCAACCGCCATGGTGCGCGCCGCCGATTCTCTCTATCGTGTGCTCTACGGCGGCATCCTCTCCCGCCTGCCCGAGGGCATCGCGGTGCCCCTGGGTCAGTGGGGCCTGCGGCTCTTGCCCCTCGATCTCCTTCCCTTCTTCCGAAATCGCGATCCGCGCCTCGCCACCAGCCTGGGCGGCGTGCGGCTCGCCAATCCGCTGATCCTGTCGTCCATGTACTACGACACGACCATTCTCCGGCGCGCCATGGGGCTCGGCTTCGGGGCGGTGACCGCGAAGAGCATCACGCTCATGCCGCGTCCTGGACATCCGCCCCCGAACCTCGTCCGGATCGATACGCCCGAGGGCCCCGGTCTCGTCAACTGCAACGGCTTCCACAATCCGGGGCTCGCGGCGTATCGCGCGGCGCTCGCCCACCTCCCGCACAGGGTCCCCCTCATCGTCTCCGCCACGGGCGAATCGGCGGAGGACATCGTCGCGGTCGTCGAGGGACTGGCGCCGTTCGGCGATCTCGTCGAGATCAACATCTCGTCGCCCAACACGAAGCTCGTCTACGCGTGGTCGGAGCGGCCGGAGGAGCTCGCGGCGATGCTCCGCGCGGCGCGCAAGGCCACCGACAAGCCCCTCATCGTCAAGGTGTCGCCCGATTTCCGCCGGATGAACGAGGAGACGACGATCCCCGCGGCCCTCGATGCCGGAATCAGGATCATCAATTGCGGCAACACGCGCCGCCTGGACGAGCCACGCCTCTCGCAGAAGTCGGGCGGCCTCTCCGGCCCTGCCCTCTTCCCGCAGACGCTCGACAACGTGCGCCGCTTGCGGGATCGATTCGGCAGCCGCATCGACCTCATCGCCACGGGCGGTATCGATTCCCCCGACAAGGCTCTGCAGGTGCTCGCGGCGGGGGCGACGGCGTGCGCGTACTTCACCGGGTTCATCACGCGGGGTCCGCTCCTCGCGCGGAGAATGCTCGATGCCATTGTCAAGGCCCATCGGTAACCCACAGCTTATCCACTTATCCACCGGCATCCACAGAACGAGAAATCGCACGGTCTGATGCGGCTCTGCGGGCACGTGTCGAAAATATGACGCTCCGGCCGTCCACCGTTGCAAGGGACCGAATAAGAGCCAGCAATCACGCGTGTGCGCCGCGAGAAAAGCGCGGAAACCCGCATCTGGCGCGGCCAAACGAAGCCTTGACATGGTTTGCGTCGCTTCATACTGTGGGCCCCTGCTGCAGCGTCACGAGAGTGAAACACGAACGTGAAACGATGCTGAAGGGACGGTGAGCATGGAGGCAAGCCGAAAGCCACTGGCGAAGGTAGAGGGCAGGAAGCGGATGCGGCTCAGCGGGCTCACCGTGGCATGGCGCGGGACCCCGAGCCTGGATGACTGGGTCGCCTACATCGTCAACGGCACGAAGTCGAAGAAGCTGATCCTCGCGGATCACAGCTCGGAACGGAAGGTGAAGTCCATCCTGGCGCGCATCCAGGGGATGTCGAAGAAGGAAGTGGAAAAGCTCGCCAAGGGGTAGTTTTCCGCGAGTTCTAGAGAGTGCCCCGCTGGGCCATGCTGATGAAGCGCTCCCGGCCGATGATGACGTGGTCGTGGATGCGCAGGTCGAGGAGCTTGGAGCATTCGACGAGCTGGCGGGTCAGGCGCACGTCCTCGCGGCTCGGGGTGGGATCGCCGCTCGGATGGTTGTGCAGCAGGATGATGGAAGCCGCGGACTCCAGGATGGCCGGCTTGAAGACCTCGCGGGGATGGACGAGGCTGGCCGATAGCGTGCCCTCGGAGATGACCACGTCCTTCAGGAGCCCGTTCTGGGCGTCCAGGAGCGCCACCCGGAAGACCTCCCGCTTGAGGTCTTCCATGAGCGGCCCGTAGCGCCCGAAGACCTGCTCGGGGCTCGAGAGCACGGGGCGGCTCGGGCCATTCCGCGACCGCAACCGCCTCGTGATCTCGAAGACCGAGGCCAGCCGGACCGCCTTGGCCCGCCCCACGCCACGCACGGCCGCCACCTCCGCCACCTCCCGCCCCGCCAGCTCCTGGAGCGAGCCGAACTGCGTGAGCAGCTCGCGGGCGACCTCGAGGACGGAGAGTCCGGGCACGCCTGTCCCGAGCTGAATCGCGAGGAGCTCGGCGTCGGAAAGCGCGGCCGCGCCCTTGTGGTAGAGCCGCTCTCGCGGGCGCTCCTCCGCGGCCCATTCGCGCTCGCGAGCACTCTTGCCCATGCCACCGAGGTAGCATGCGGCGCGCGCGAGCGTCAATGTCCCCAGTCTCAGACGGTGGCGAGAACCTCCTGGGGGCCGTCGAGCTCGATGTCGCGCGGCTCGTCTCCCAGACCCCTGATGGCGACGGTGATCGCCGTGGAGGGCAGGAGGGGCAGGATCTTGTCGGCCCACTCGATGACGGTCACTCCGGAGCCATGGATCATTTCCTCGATACCCACGTCCACGAGCTCGCTCAGGCTCTCCGTGCGGTACGCGTCGATGTGATACACGGTCAGGCGACCCTGGTAGAGGTTCACGAGCACGAAGGTGGGGCTGGTGACGTCGGCGGTGACGCCGAGGCCGCGGGCAAGGCCCTGGAGAAAGCAGGTCTTGCCCGCTCCGAGCTCGCCCGTGCACGCGACCACCGCGCCCTCCCGGAGGCGCCGGCCCAACCGCGTCCCAAGGGCCTGCGTCTCCTCGGGGCTCCGGCACACGACGATCATCGGAGGCTCGGGGTGAGGGCGGCCGGGATGGCGCGGATGATGTCGCTCGCGATGAGCCCCTCCTCACCCCGGTCGGCCGCGGCCAGGTCTCCGGCGAGGCCGTGGAAGTAGCAGCCCGCCTGAAGGGCGGCGAGGGGATCGAAGCGTCGCGCGAGAAAGGCGCCGATCATCCCGGTCAGCACGTCGCCGCTGCCGCCCGAGGCCATGCCGGGATTGCCGGTCGGGTTGATGAAGACGCGTCCATCCGGGCAGCCGAGCACGCTACGCGCGCCCTTGAGGACGAGATGCACGCGATACCGGACGCACGCCTCGCGGACGATCTCGATGCGGTCGGCCTGGACCTGCGCCACCGTCATCTCGAGCATCCGGGCCATCTCGCCCGGATGCGGCGTGAGCACGCGCGGCGACGATGCCTCCTCGAGCAGGTCGAGGTGGCCCGCCAGGGCGGACAGCGCATCGGCATCGACGATCATGGGCCGGGGCACCTCGGAGACGAGGGCGCGGGCGAGAGCCTGGCTCTCCGCGTCGAGGGACAGCCCCGGCCCCACCGCCACCGCGTCGCGCTGAGCCGCCAGCTCGTCTATCCGTTCCTTGGCCTTGAAGGCGATGGTCCGCCCGGCCGTCTCCACCAGCGCCTCGGTCATGAGCTCCATGGCGAAGCCGGCCACGATCGGCTGCTGGGAAGACGCGGTCGCCACCGTGCACAGCCCGACCCCGCTCCTGAGAGCGGCGGAGCCCGCCAGGGCGGCGGCCCCGCTCTTGCCGAGGGAGCCCGCCACCACGAGGAGATGACCGTATGTTCCCTTGTGGGTGTCGGGACGCCGGCGCGGGAAGAGCCCGCGCACGTCGGACTCCTCCAGGAGAAAAGTCGTGACGCCGCGCCCGACTTCCGCCTCGGGGACTCCGATGGGCACCACGATCACACGCCCCGCGTGCTCGGCGGCGGGGTAGAGGAGGAGCGCGCGCTTGAGCCCCGCAAAGGTCACGGTCATGTCTGCGCGAATGGCGGGGCCGAGGAGCAAGCCGCCGTCGGAGGCGAGACCCGAGGGCAGGTCGAGGGCGACCACGGGAATGGCGCCACGGCCGCACACGTCATTGGCCAGCTCGATGGCATGGGCGATCAGCCCGTGCGCGGCGCCCGTGAGCCCGGTGCCGAGGAGCGCGTCCACGACGAGATCCGCCTCGGCGAGGGCGCTCCGCACAGAGGCGAAGCCATCCTCGCCCTTGATCTCCTCGACGCGCCCGCGCCAGCGGCGCAGCGCCTGCGCGGCATCCCCCGTGACCTCGGCCCGCCGGCCCAGGAGCAGCACGCGCGGCCGCGCGCCGTTGCTCTTGAGGTGTCGGGCCACCACGAAGCCGTCGCCGCCATTGTTGCCCTTGCCGCAGAGGATGGTCACCCGCTTGCCCCGGATGGGCGGCCATTCCCGGACGATCGCGGCCGCGGCGCCGCGTCCCGCGCTTTCCATGAGCTGCGGGCCCGGAATGCCGAGCTTCTCGATGGCCCGAGCGTCGAGGGCCCGCATCTCGGCGGCCGTGAAGACCGGCTGCACCCTACCTCCCTTTCGAGGAGGCGAGCAGGTCGGCGGACTGGGCGAGGAAGTCGGCGAGCACGGCCGTGTAGGTCTCGCGATAGGTGGTGCGCGCGACACGCGGCAGCTCGATGTGCAGGGCCTTGTCCGAGCGACCGAGGAGGCCGCCCGCCCTCGCCTGCGAGGCCGTGTACCGAAGGGCATCCACCGGTCCCACCAGGATCTCCAGGCGCGGGACATCAGGCCGCGACCGCAGGTGCGCGTCGCGCACGAGCTCGAGCAAGGCCTTGAGCCGCCAGGCCTCGTCCGTGCTGATCCCCACGGTGGCGATCTCCACGCGGCCGGCGCTCTCCTCGTGCGCGTTGCCGTGGACTTCGACGTAGTAGCGGAGGGGGCCCTGCGCGGCCTCGCTCACCGACCGGTCGTACGTCTCGTAGACGCGACGCGCCTCGGCGCTCTCCTTCTCGCCGGCGGGCGAGGTACCGGCCACGCTTTCCGTGGGCCGGTTGACATTGTAGCGACGCCCCTCGGCGTCGAGCTTGCCGAAGCCTCGCGCGATGACGACGCTGAAGCCCGTCAGCCTGGCGAGGTCGGCGCCGATCACGTCCGTGGCGCTGTCGGTGGTCCCGTGCGGGGCCCCGATGACGAGGCCGGCCCGGCCCTTGTGGACAGTGACGGTTCCCTGCCCCGGAAGGGTCGGTCGCGCGCTGTCGGCAACGGACACGGTCTGCTTGCCTCCCAGAAGCCCCGCGCAGCCGGACAGCAGCATGGCGAGGCCAAGCGCAAAGCTAGGTAGAAGCCGCCCCGGCATCCGGCGAGTCCCCGACGAGGAGCGCCTGCGCCATGGCGTAGTCACCATCGTGCGAGAGCGAGAGCAGGACGCGCGAGGCGCCCTTGGCGCGGGCGATAGCCTTGGAGCGGCCCGAGAGGACCATGACGGGCGCCTGGCCGCGCTCGCGGCGGACCTCGAGCTCGCGCCAGTTGACCCCCATGCTCAGACCCGTGCCGAGGGCCTTGAGCGTCGCCTCCTTGGCCGCGAAGCGGGCCGCGAGGTGGGGGATGGGATCGCGGCGACGCCGACAGTAGGCGATCTCCGCCTCGGTGAAGACACGGCGCAGGAAGCGCTCGTCCCAGCGCTCGACGGCGCGGCGCAGGCGCGTGATCTGGGCCAGATCGACCCCCACTCCTTTAATCATCGACCAGGTCTCCCGTGAAAGACTCCGCTTAGCGGTTGGGGCCTCTTCGCGCAAGCGGTTATCTGGCTCTGGTCTCGGGTCGAAGACCTCGCTCGCCGGTAGGGCCTCTTCGCGCAAGCGCTCATCAGGGTCATGCCCCGATCGCTGCCTTGATGAGCTGGGAGAGGTCGGCCGCGATGGCCTGGACCCGGTCTCCGTCCTCGTACTCGACCATGACGCGCGCGAGATTCTCCGTGCCGGAGTAGCGCAGGAGGATCCGCCCCGCCGAGGCCATCTCGCGCTCGAACGAGGCCTGCCGCTCCGCCAACCCGGGAATGGACTCGAGCGGCGGCTTCTCGCGCACCTTCACGTTGATCAGGATCTGGGGGAACTTGGTCAGGCACTTCGAGAGCGCGGACAGCGGCTGACCGGTCTCGCGCAGGACGGCCAGGAGCTGCAGGGCAGAGACGATGCCGTCCCCCGTCGTGGTGTGGTCGAGAAAGAGCAGGTGACCCGATTGCTCGCCCCCGAGGTTGGCCCCCGTCTTGATCATTTCCTCGAGCACGTACCGATCGCCCACCTGGGTCTTGATGGTGCGTATCCCCGCCTGCCCCAGCGCCTTGTCGAGGCCCAGGTTGGCCATGACCGTGGTGACCACGACGCCGGTCTTGAGCCGGCGATGGGCGGCGAGGTGGCGCCCGCAGATGGCCAGCACATAGTCTCCGTCGCGGACCTCGCCCGTCTCGTCCAGGGCGATGAGCCGGTCGCCATCGCCATCGAAGGCCAGGCCGATGTCGGCACCGCCCGTGCGCATCCGCGCGGTCAGGCGCTCGGCATGCAGGGCGCCGGACCTCATGTTGATGTTGAGGCCATTGGGCCGCGCCCCGTGCACGGCAACCCGGGCGCCCAGGGCCCGGAAGAGCTTGGGGGCGACGCGATACGTCGCCCCGTGAGCGCAGTCGAGGGTCACCGTGAGACCGGCGAGGTCGAAGGGGAACGTCTGCCGCGCATGTGCGATGTAGTCCACCTCCGCCCGGTCATAGTGCACGAGCCGGCCCACGTGCTTGCCCGTCGGCTTGGGGGCAACGTCGCGGCCGTTCAGGCGGGCCTCGATCTCGCTTTCCCAGCTGTCGGGGAACTTGGAGCCCTCCGAGGAGAAGATCTTGATGCCGTTGTCCTCGAAGGGATTGTGCGAGGCCGAGAGCACGACTCCGCCCTGGGCGTCGAGGGCACGGGTGAGATAGGCGATGCCGGGGGTGGGGAGCACGCCCACCGTGAAGACGTCGGCCCCTGCGGAGAGAGCACCGGAGACGAGGGCGCCTTCCAGCATGGGCCCGGACAGTCGCGTGTCGCGGCCGACCACGAGCCGCGCCTTGCTGAGGCCATGGTGCTCGAGGAGCGTGGCGACGAGCTGGCGCCCGAGGCGAAAGGCGAGCTCGGTGGTCAGGGGCTCTGCATTGGCCACGCCGCGGATTCCATCGGTGCCGAAGAGGCGGGCCATCAGCGCTCCCGGGCCAGACCGATACGCACGATGTCAGGGTTGACGCGGAGCACGGTGACGCCGGCGGGGACGACGATCTGCTCGGGCCCCAGCCGTAGCATCATCTCGCCTGGGCGGGCCCCGGCCAGGCTCACCCGCACGCGCATCGAGTCCGGCGAGACCCGGGCCAGGGTGGTCCGGAGGCCGTGGATTTGCACTTCCACGGTCTCGGGCGCCTCGCCCGTGACCACGAGGCCCGCGGGCAGCGAATGAAGCTCGATGGACAGGGGCAGGACCGCGTTGGTCTTGTCAGAGGTCATGACGAAGAGCCAGAGTGCCGTCGAAAAAACGAGCGCCAAGAGCTTGAGCTCCCAATGGCGCGTCAGGATCCTGAGCATGGGGCTATTTTCTCAGCCAGCCGCGGGCGGGGACCCACCAGGGCTGCTCGGCGGGGCCCGGCGGGGCGCCGAGCGAGAAGAGCTCGGCCAGGCGCTGATGAAGGGCCTCGACGTCGTGCAGGGTCTCCATGTGTCCCGCCACGGCGAGGGAGATTCGCCCGGTCTCCTCCGAGACCACAAGCACGACCGCGTCCGTCTCCTCTGACAGGCCGAGGGCCGCGCGGTGACGCGTGCCCATGTTCCGCGCGAGCTGCGCGTTGCGCGAGAGGGGCAGGAAGCCGCCCGCCGCGGCCACGCGTCCGCCGCGGATGAAGACGGCGCCATCGTGCAGCGGAGAGTACGGCAGGAAGAGGCTCTCGAGGAGGTCGGCGGAGACGAGCGCGTCCAGCGGCACGCCGAGCTCGACATAGTTGCGAAGCCCCGTGGTCCGCTCCAGCACCACCAGGGCCCCGATCCGCTTGCCGGCGAGCGACTCGGCGGCCTTGGCGACCTCGTCGAGGAGATGGCTCTGCTGCTCGCGTCCCGCCCGCGTCACCACCTGGAAGAAGGAGCTCTGGCCGAAGTGCGCGAGGGTCCGGCGGAGCTCGGGCTGGAAGAGCACGATGAGCGCCAGCACCCAGAAGGACCAGAAATTGTCGAGGATCCAGCTCGAGCCGTAGAGCTCGAAGCGATGGGCGAGGAAGGAGGCGGCCATGAGCGCGCCCAGCCCGAGCAGCATCTGGACGGCCCGCGTCTCCTTGAACATGACGAAGACGCGGTAGAGCACGACCGCGACGAGCAGGATGTCGATCGCGTCCCGGAGACGGAAGCCCTGGAGGGCCGGCCACACGGGTCAGACCCCGTCTCTCGCGCGCCGGATGGCCCGCGCCACGCGCACGGCCTGGACGGTTTCCGCCACGTCGTGAGCGCGAATGAGATCGGCGCCTCCCAGCACGGCGGCCGCGGTAGCGGCGAGCGAGCCAGGGAGCCTCCGAGCGGGATCGGCCTCGCCCGCGAGCGCACCGATGAAGGACTTTCGAGAGACACCGACGCCCACGGGCCGCCCGAGCTCGCGGACCCGAGCGAGACCGGCCAGCACGGCCGAGTCCCACTCGTGCCAGGCGACACCCCGATGCCTGAAGAATCCGATGCCGGGATCCACCACGATCTGCTCCGAGGGGATCCCGGCCTGGGCGGCGAGATGGAGGCTGGCTCGAAGTATCTGCGTCACCGTCTCCACGGGTGGGCCCGATCCCGCTGCCCCGGACTCGGAGGCCATCACGATCAGCCCCGCGCCGTAGCGGGCCACGAGAGAAGCAAGGCCCGCGTCCGCCATGAGGCCGTGCACATCGTTGATGATGCCCGCGCCCGCCTCCAGGGCGGCCCGCGCAGGCTCGACGCGGCTCGTATCGGCCGAGACGGGCACGACACCGAGCTTGCCCGCCAGCAACCCCACCGCCCAGCCCAGGCGGTCGGCCTCCTCGGCCGCGGACACGCGACCGGCGAGATAGGGCGCGGTGGACATGGCCCCCACGTCGATGATGGCCGCGCCCTCGGCGACCATGCGCTCGGCTGTGCGCAGCAGCTCGTCGGCGGCGGTGACCACGGATCCCGGATAGAAGGACCCGGGGCTGACATTGATGGCCCCCATCACGGCCACGTCCCCGCCACCTCCGAGGTGGACGCCGGCCAGGGTCGCGCGGATCGGAGTGGTCACGAAGTCAAAATACCATTGCCGAGAGCGTGCAGAACAGCCGAATTACGGGGTGGGAGGAGCGGCCAGGCGCGGCGGGCGGGCCGCGAGTCGGGCCGGATCAGGCGGGGGCGGGAGCTTCCTGGAAGGGCCGGGCGATCAGGATCCGGTTGATCTCTTCGCCGTCCAGCGTCTCGCGCTCGAGCAGGGCCCGGGCAAGTATGTGGAGCTTCTCGAGATTGGTATCGAGGAGCTGGCGGGCGCGCGCCGCGCAGTCAGTCACGATGCGCTTGATCTCGGAGTCGATGAGGATGGCGGTCTCTTCGCTGTAGTCCTTGGGCCGCGAGACCTCGCGTCCGAGGAAGATGTGCTCCTCGGCCTTGCCGAAGGTGAGCGGCCCCATCTTGTCGGACATGCCCCACTCGCAGACCATCTTGCGCGCCATCTCTGTGGCCTTCTCGAGGTCATTGCCGGCGCCGGTGGTCTGCTGCTGGAACACGACCCTCGGAATGATGGTGACCTTGTGGAGGGGATCGGCGCCCGGCAAGAGATAGGCCACGAGCGCATGGCCGCCCTCGTGATAGGCGGTGGTGCGCTTCTCGGACTCGGGGATGATCATGGAGCGCCGCTCCACGCCCATCAGCACCTTGTCCTTGGCGTTCTCGAAGTCGATCATCTCCACGACCTTCTTGTCCTGCCGCGCGGCGAGGAGCGCCGCCTCGTTCACCAGGTTGGCGAGATCCGCGCCCGAGAAGCCCGAGGTGCCGCGCGCGAGGACCATCAGGTCGACCTTGGGGGCGAGGGGGATGCGGCGCGCGTGCACGCGGAGGATCTCCTCGCGGCCCTTGACGTCGGGGCGCGCCACCACCACCTGGCGGTCGAATCGTCCCGGACGCAGCAAGGCGGGATCGAGGACGTCGGGACGGTTGGTGGCGGCGATGAGGATGACGCCTTCGTTGGTCTCGAAGCCGTCCATCTCGACGAGGAGCTGGTTGAGGGTCTGCTCGCGCTCGTCGTGACCGCCGCCCAGTCCCGCGCCCCGGTGCCGGCCCACCGCGTCGATCTCGTCCATGAAGATGATGCAGGGGGCGTGCTTCTTGCCCTGCTCGAAGAGATCGCGCACGCGGGAGGCGCCCACGCCCACGAACATCTCGACGAAATCCGAGCCGGAGATGGAGAAGAACGGCACGTTGGCCTCGCCCGCGATGGCCTTGGCGAGGAGCGTCTTGCCCGTGCCGGGAGGGCCGACGAGGAGCACGCCCTTGGGGATCTTGCCCCCGAGCTTCTGGAACTTGGGCGGGTCCTTGAGGAACTCGATGATCTCGCGCAGCTCCTCCTTGGCCTCCTCCACGCCCGCCACGTCCTGGAAGGTGACCTTGTTCTGCTTCTCCGAGATCAGCCGCGCGCGCGCTTTCCCGAAGGACAGGGCCTTGGCGCCCCCTCCACACGCCGATGAAGAGCAGCATGGGCACCCACTGGAGCACGTAGGCGTACCAGGGGTTGTTGTCCTCGGGCTCCACGGCGATCTTGACGCCCTTGTCCTTGAGGGCCTTGATCAGATCGGGATAGTCGGCCGTGAAGGTGCGGAAGGAGTTGCCGTCCGCGAGCTTGCCGCTGACGGACTTGCCGCGAATGAGGACTTCCTTGACCTCGCCCGCCTCCACGCGCTTGAGAAAATCGGA
>WNGK01002156.1_pt1 | contig 21326 bp, 24 predicted proteins | sample 5400601 | NCBI WGS metagenome assembly WNGK01 (sample SAMN13153376, study PRJNA577476) | soil metagenome | isolation source: 60 cm soil or saprolite under Garry oak tree replicate 1 | place: USA:California | collected 2016-06-15
TGCACCACACCGCGATCCAGGCACAAGGGTTCAAGTCGCTCGCCGAGGGCGAGCGGGTCGAGTTCGACGTCGTGCAGGGACAGAAGGGTCCGGCGGCGCAGAATGTCGTGAAGCTCTAACCGAGCTGCACGACCGGTACCAAGACGAGCGGCGCCGTCCCAAGGGACGGCGCCGTTTGCCTTATTTGAGCACGATCCGCATCGCGTGCGTGTCCAGGTCGATGTCCCACGTCGTGATGCGCGGCCGCAGAAACTCGTCACAGTCGCGCGGCGTGAGCGACGCGGCATCGGCGTCGAGGAACTCGAGCAGACGCATCCGGGCTTGGAGGTAGGTGCACCCCTCCCGCACGGCCGCCATCCGCAACCCCACTTCATCCTCGAGCTTGCGGTTCACGAACCCTTGCGCGACCAGGAGCAACCGGCCGACGATCACCCGCTCGAGCTCGACACCCTCCGCCCGCGCGAACCGCCGCTGCAGCAGCCGCTGACGCTCGGGCGCGCACAGCTCCAGCACTTGGCGGCAGACCTCCGGGTCGGGCCGGCCGGCAGCCACCGCCGCCGCGCGCTCGGCGCGCGCGCAGGTCGGCAGGTCGTTGCGGTGTAGCCGCAGGAACTTGGTCATGGGGGCGTACAGGTCGCTGCGGCCCGGGGCTGGAGGGCGGCGCCGCCCCGACACCAGATCCGCCATATAGTCTTCCGAAACCTGAACCGCCTCGGCGAGCTCGCGCGGCGTGCGCTTGAGCTCCCGCAGGCGACGCCGGAGCAGTTGACCCACCTTCACAGGATCCTTGAGCGGGAGCGCTGCAGGCATCTCGAGGTAGCTCCTTTCGGACGGCACAAGAAAAAGCCCACGAGTGCGCAGAGCAGCCCATCAGCACACCGCGGGCGAACGTCGCTAAATATAGCTAGGACAGGGCGTTAATGGTACCCCGCCCGCTCCGCAGCTCCAAATCGGCTTCACTAGCCCGCTTCCGGGCCAGGGCGAGCGACCCCACCGCGATAATCACGGCGAAGCTGAACCACTGGATGGCGTAGGAGAGGTGGGGGCCGTCTGAGAGCTCAGGGATCGGCCAGCGGACCAAACCGGGCGGTAGCGGGCGGTACAGGGCGGTAGAGGGCGGCAGCTGCTGGATGACGAAGGGCAACAGCGGGTACGGAAGCGAATCCCGGAGCGCCACCGGGTCCACGTCCCCCCGGGCGCGGGGAGCGGCAAACCCGAGTCCCACAACATCGGCGCTGTCCCCTTCCCGATAGGCCCCCTGGTCCACGTGATACGCGTCGGGCGACGGCGCCCAGCCCCGATCCACGAGCACCGCCGCGCCGTCCGCGAGCCGGAGCGGCGTCACCAGGTCGACGCCGGGCACGCCTTCGTAGCTGCGGGCCCGCCAGAACTGCTCGTGCCGGTAATCGTACATGCCCCGGGCGTGCACGCGGCGGTCGCGGGCCGTGTCGGCGGGGAGCGACCCGTCGACCTCGAGCGGCGGGCGCGCGCGGGCGGCGAAGAGCGCGGCGTTGCGCTCGCGCCGCCCGTGCAGCCGGTCGAGCTGCCACACGCCGAGCCGGACACACGCGGCCGCGATGAGCAGCGCGACCACCAGGCCCGCGAGATCGCGCCGATCCAGCTTCCTTTTGGGCCTCGTTTTGGGACTCATCCCGCGCCCCGCACGAGCGCGAGCTTCTCGCGGCGCGACAGCCGCCGAACCGCGGCCTCGCGCCGCTGCGCTGCCGACCGGTCCGGCTGGCGTTCCTGATACACCAGCCGCACGGGGCGCCGCGCGCGCGTGTACGCGCTCGCGGTCCCCGCTCTATGCCGCACCAGGCGCCTGGAGAGGTCGTTGGTGATGCCCGTGTACAAGGAGCCGTCCCGACAGCGCAGCATGTACACCGTCCACACTCGTCTACTCCAGCTTGGCGTCGAGCGTGATCTGCGGGATGCCGGCCAGCGCTTTCGATACCGGGCACCCGCGCTTCGCCTCCTCGGCGGCCTTCTGGAACCCGGCCTGATCGAGACCCGGCACCCGTCCCCGCACCGTGAGCTCCATTTTGGTGATCTTGGGCGCCCCGTCCACCATGTCCATGGTGCACGCCGCCGTGGTCTCGACCCGGGCGACGGGCGTCCCGGCTTTTTCGAGCCCTGCCGACAGCGCCATGCTGAGACAGGCGGCGTGCGCGGCGGCAATCAACTCTTCGGGGTTCGTGCCCTTCTTTCCTTCGAATCGGGTTGCGAACGTGTACGGGCCGCTGAACGAGCTGCTCGCGGCCTTGAAGTTCCCCTTCCCGTCCTTGAGCTTGCCTTCCCAGACCGCCGTCGCTTGACTCGTGGGCATCGTCTCGACTCCGTTGCAGGTGAGAGTCGGAAATCTGGCGGAACCGGCGAGGGGACGCTACGCTTGGGGCGCGCGTCGCCCGTGACTAGGGAGGAGCACCCACGATGGCCACGAAGAAAAAGCAGGCCCGGCGTCCCGCCAAGAAACGCCCGGCCGCCCATCCCCAACGCCAGCAGCCCGAGTCGCTGCGACTCCGGTCTATGGCCGCGTCGTTCACGGTGAGCGACCTGGATAAGAGCGTTGCGTGGTATCGCGACGTGCTGGGCTTCATCGTCGGCGAGCGCTGGGAAGAGGGGGGAACGGTCCGCGGCATCCAGATGAAAGCCGGTAGCTGCGACATCATGCTCGGCCAGGACGATTTCGCGAAAGGGCGGGATCGCAAGAAGGGCGACGGCTTCCGCCTGTGGGTGGCGACGGTCCAGGACATCATCGCCGTGGCGGCACAGATCAAGGCGAAGGGATGGACGCTCGACCGTGAGCCGTCCGAGACGCCGTGGGGCGACTGGGCGTTCGCGGTGAGCGATCCGGACGGATTCAAGATCACCGTGATTCAGGAATGACGATGTGGAGCGCGGAATGCGGAGTGCGGAATTGATGCGCTGGACGATCGCGTGCTGACTCTCATCGCCGCAGCTCTCGCGCTCCAATCGCAGATCGCCGACACCTCCCCGTTCCGCGCGCTCCCACTTCCCGCGCCGAACCGCGTGCGCGGGGCCTCGGGCGCGCCCGGCCCCGACTACTGGCAGCAGCACGCGGACTACGTGATCCGCGCGACGCTCGACACCGCGGGCTCCGTCCTCCGCGGCAGCGAGCGGATCCACTACGAGAACCATTCGCCCGATACGCTGCGGTTCGTGTGGATCCAGGTCGAGCAGAACATCTTCTCGAAGAACAGCGTGACCTACGCCCTCAACCAGCCGCCGCTGCACTTCGCGGGTGGCGCGGTGTTCGACTTCACCGGCAAAGGCTTCATCGGCGGGATCACGATCGAGCGCTTCGCGTCCGCCGGGAAGGAGCTGCGACGTACCGAGGACGGGACCATGATGCGGGTGGACCTGCCGCGTCCGCTCGCCCCCAAGGGGATGGTCGACTTCGATGTCGCGTGGCATTTCCCGGTACCGCCCTACGGCGGCGGCCGGATGGGACGGATCGGGACGCGCCTCTACGAGATCGGCCAGTGGTACCCGCGCATGGTGGTGTACGACGATGTGCACGGGTGGAATCCCCTGCCCTACATCGGCGCCGGCGAGTTCTATCTCGAGTACGGCGACTTCGACGTGACCCTCACGCTGCCCGCGGGGTTCCTCCTGGCCGCCACGGGCACGGTGGCGAATCCGCTCGCCGTCTGGACCGCGGAGCAACGCGCGCGCCTCGCCCGAGCTCGAGGGTCCGCCGACCGCGTGGAGGTGATCACCAAGGCGGAAGCAACCGCGCACAGCGCCCAGCGGACCCCGGGCACCAAGACCTGGCACCTCACCGCCAGGAACGTGCGCGACTTCGCCTGGGCCGCCTCCCCCGATTTCCGGTGGGACGCGTCGTCCTGGAACGGCGTCCTGATCCAGACGTTCTACCGGCCGAGCGCGACGCCGTGGGAGGAAGCGAACCGGATGGCGTGGTTCACGATCAAGCACTTCAGCGAGACGTGGGGGATGTACCCCTGGCCGCACGCCACAACCGTCGAAGGGCTGGTCGAGGGGATGGAGTACCCGATGCTGACGTTCGTGCCGTCCATCGAAAAGCGCGAGGACCAGTACTGGGTACTGACGCACGAATTCGGCCACGAGTGGTTCCCGATGATGGTGGGCTCGGACGAGCGCCGCTATCCCTGGATGGACGAGGGGTTCAACAGCTTCATCGATTACGGCTCGGCCGAGGGCTACTTCCAGGGAACGGCGTACGGCGACACGGTGCGGCGGGAGCTCCTGAGCGCGTATCGGATCTCGGCCGTCCCGGGGAACGAGCAGCCGTTGATCACCAAGCCGGTCGAGTCGCGCGATCTCGCGTGGACCGCCTACCAGAAGCCGGCGTTGATGCTCACGGTGCTGCGGGACGCAGTCCTGGGGAAAGAGGCGTTCGAGCGCGCGCTCCGCGAGTACGTGCGGCGCTGGACGTTCAAGCACCCGCAGCCCGCGGACTTCTTCCGGACGATCGAAAACGTGTCGGGAAGAGACCTCGACTGGTTCTGGCGCGCCTGGGTGTACACCACGGCTCGCCTCGATCAGGCCGTCGACTCCGTCACCGTCGCGGGCGACACCACGCTCGTCTTCCTGTCCAATCGAGGGCAAATGGTGCTGCCGGTGACGCTCCAGCTCCGCTACGCCAACGGCGCGAGCGAGAGTCGCGAGCTCCCGATCGAGATGTGGAACCTGGGCAGCCGGTTCACGGCTCGAGTCCGAACGGGGGGGGGACAATCCGTGGCCGGCGTCACGGTCGACCCAAAGGGGATCTACCCCGACATCGATCGCGCGAACAATCGGTGGCCGCGATAGCCACTCGCCCGCTGCGGGTGGCCCTGCTGACGTCGAGTCGGTTCTGGAGGGGCTCGAGCACCGTCTTCGCCGTCCTCGGTCGCGGGCTCGCCGGCCGCGGCCACACCACGACGGCGGTGGTCGCCCACGAGCCGCTCGTGGCGGGGTTTCAGGCCCGCAGCCTGCGTGTCCGGAAGCTCCCCGTCGGCCACACGAGCCTCAAGGGCGCCCGGGCCCTGCGGCAGGCGCTCGGCGCGGCGGAGCTCGCAGCCGACGTGGTGCTCGTGGACAGAGCCCGAGACATTCGCCTGGCGGCGTTCGCCTCGCTCGGCAGGCCGCTCACCGTGGTGTACTGCATCAGTACCCCCCGCCCGTCGCGCGACCTGCTGACCCGCCTCGCATTCCGACGCGTGGCAGCGACGGTGTTCCTCACCCAGCAGCTCGCGCAGAGCGCCCTCGCCGAAGCGCCCTTCATGCGCCGTGCCGGACATCGCGTGATCCCGAATGGCGTGGACTGCGACCTATTCCGTCCCGATGAGGCGGCGGGGCACGCGTTTCGGCGGCGTCACGCGCTGGGCGACGGCCCGGTACTCATCGGCGTAGGGGCCCTGGAGATCGAGAAGCGGTGGGACCTACTGCTCGACGGCGTGGCCCGACTCGCGCCGCCCGCGCCGCCGCTGGTGCTGTGCGGCACGGGTGCCCTGGAGGGGTCGCTGCGCCCGCACGCCGAGCGGCTCGGTCTGGACGTGCGGTTCGTAGGTCAGGTGGACTCGGCAGAGCTGGTCGGGGCCTACAATGCGGCGACGTGCGTCGTGCACACGCGCCCCGATGAGGTGTTCGCGCTCGCCTTGATCGAAGCCCTGGCGTGCGGGCGACCGGTGCTCGCGTCGGGGGGCGGCGGGACGCCGGAGCTCGTGGGCGACGCCGGCGTGCTGGCGCCGCCCGCGGATCCGATCGCGTTCGCCCGTCTGCTGCAAGACCTGCTGGGCGACCACGAGCGCCGCGCGGCGCTCGCCGTCGCAGCGCGGCGCCGCGCGCTCGAGCGCTACTCGGTCGAGCGCATGGTTCGCGACTACGCGGAGCTACTCGAAGCCCTATGATTACTTGCCATCGGTCGTCGCCGGCCGATTCTCGTCGTCGATCGGATCGACGTCAGGCGGGCTCTGCCCGCCGCCCGGGCCGAAGCCGGTCCTGCCTGGGCGGCTCACCGGGAGGGTGATGGGCGCCTCCGCCACGTTGTTGTCGTAGCGGCGCTCGAAGAAGTTGTGGCACATCCCCTGAGGATCCACCGGTCGGTTGTGATCGCGATCGAACTTGGTGCAGGGGAACGGCGGGTTGACGTGGATGCGGATGATGTAGTTGCCGGGCGGCACCGGCGCTTGCCCGTCACCGCCATCCAGCACGAAATACTGCCCACCGAGCCACTTGTAGTACTGATCGGCGTGACCGGTGCTGATCCCCTGGTTGCCCACGATCGCCGGGCCGTTGGGGCCGGCGGGCCGGCCGCACACGCGGTAGACCCAGGAGGTCGGCGACTGCACGCCGCCGTTCCACGGAACCACGTCGATCATGCAGAAGCCGCGCTTGGCGGCCTGCCAGACTTTCCCCGTAGCGGGGTCCACCAACTCGTAAGTGGCGTAATGCTGGAAGTGCCAGTGCTGATGGCACGTGGACAACTGGTACAGTCCGTCTCCCGCCGCGACGTGCGCCGCCGGATCGCCCAGCGCGATGTCGGCGTCGCCGATGTTAGGCGTGTTCACCGTGAACCGAACCACCCGGTGCGGGACCGTGGGATCGAGCACGCCGCCTTCTTCTAGAGTGCACGTTCCCTCCTTGAGGATCTGATCGTACACGACCCAAGACCCCTCCAGCGCTTTGGCGTCGACAATGAGATCCGGCGCGCCCGTGAAGTCCCCGTCATGCGCGGCGGCGATCCGAGGCGCCGCGACGCGGTCCGCGTCGCTGGGGGTACAGGTGGAGAAGGCGACGATCACCGCGAGGGCGGCGAGGGGGGTGAAACGCATATGGCACGGCCTCGGTCGGAAGGGAGCCCGAACCTGCACCGCGTCGCTGTGGGCGTCAAGCGGCCTAGTGCAAGCCACTGCCGCCCGCGAGCTGTTTGACCAGATCGCCGATCACCGCCTTGGCGTCGCCGAACAGCATCCAGGTGTTGTCCTGCACGTACAGCTCGTTGTCGATGCCGGCAAAGCCGGGGTTCTTGCTGCGCTTGATGGCGAGGACCGTCTTGGCCTTGTCCGCATCGATGATCGGCATGCCGTAGATGGGACTGCCCTTGGCGTAGCGGGCGGCCGGGTTCACGACGTCGTTCGCGCCGATCACGAGCGCTACGTCGCACTGCGGCATGTCGGGATTGATCTCGTCCATCTCGACGAGCGCGGTGTACGGGATGTTCGCTTCCGCCAGCAACACGTTCATGTGGCCCGGCATGCGTCCCGCGACCGGGTGAATGGCGAACTTCACCGTGATCCCGCGCTTGGTCAGCTGGTCGTACAGCTCGCGCACCTTGTGCTGAGCCTGTGCGACGGCCATGCCATACCCGGGAATGACCACCACCAGGCTCGCCTGCTCGAGCAACTGGGCCGCGCCCTCGACCGTCTCCTGCTTCCACGCCTTTTGCTCTCCGATCGTCACCGTCTTCTGCACGGTGCCGAACGCGCCGAACAACACGTTGGTGAACGACCGGTTCATCGCGCGGCACATGATGATCGACAGGATCAAGCCGCTCGAGCCGTCGAGCGCGCCCGCGGTGACCAGGAGCTTGTTGTTGAGCACGAAGCCCATCGCGACAGCCGAGAGACCGGCGTAAGAGTTCAGGATGGAAATGACGGTGGGCATGTCCGCGCCGCCGATCGGGATGATGAGCAGCACGCCGAACAGCACCGCGAGCCCGACGATCGCGTAGAACAGCTGTGCCGACCACGCAGCCGTCGGGTGCGCCACGACGACCACGCCCAGCGCCACCGCGGCCACTAGTACGCCGATGTTGACGACGTTCTGGCCGGGGTAGGTCACCGGACGCTGCGGGATCCACTTGACTTCCTGCAGCTTGCCCGCGGCCATGAGGCTGCCCGTGAACGTCAGGAATCCGAGGATCACCTCGGCCACGATGGCGCTCATGCGGAATGCGGTGAGCTGCGCCGGATGCTCGGTCAATCCGAGGACGTATTCCGCGGTCCCGACCAGCCCGGCGGCGAGCCCGCCGAAGGCGTGAGAGAGCGCGGTCCGCTGCGGCACGGCGGTGAGCGGGACGAGGGAGAGCGGCACGCCGACGATGAAGCCCGCCCCGATCGCCAGCACGATCCAGCCGTGGTGCACGATCTCCGGCTGGAACCAGGTCGCCAGCACGGCCACGAGCATCCCCGTGACACCCGCCGCCACGGCGTGGCGGGCGGTTTTGGGATCGTTCATCCAGTACAGCGAGAAGATGAACAGCGCCGTCGCGAGGATGGCGGCGACTTGGGCGACGGCGTACGTCATTGCTTCTTGAACATCTTGAGCATCCGGTTCGTGATGAGGAATCCGCTGACGATGTTCGTCATGGAGGCGAACAGGGCGATCGCCCCCAGGACGCGGATCATCCTCGGGTACTCGGCGCCCGTGACCGCGATCGACCCGACCACGGCAATCGCCGAGATCGCGTTCGTGAGCGACATGAGGGGCGTGTAGAGCAGGCGGGACACGCGACGAATCACACCCAGCCCGATGAACGTTGCCAGGACGAACACGAACAGCATGGACCAGTAGTCGATCATGACTTCCGCACCTCCCCGGCGTGGGTTACGCAGGTCTCACGAATGATCTCATCGTCGAAATCCAGGACGAGCTTGCCGTCTCGGGCAACGTGCAACAGGAAACTGGAAATGTTTCGCGCGTACATCTGGCTCGCGTGCAGCGGCAGCGTGCTGGGGACATTGAGGGGTCCGAGTACCAGCACGCCGCTGTGGCGCACCTCGGTCCCGGGCTCCGTCAGCTCGCAGTTCCCGCCGGTCTCCGCCGCCAGGTCCACGATCAGGGCGCCCTGCTTCATCCCCCGCACCGCCTCGGCGGTGATCAGGACCGGCGCGCGCTTGCCGGGAATCGCCGCGGTCGTGATCACGACGTCCGCATCCTTCACGTGCAGCGCGATGAATGCCAGCTCGCGGCGGTGGGTCTCCTCGGAGAGCTGCTTCGCGTAGCCACCCGCCGCCTCCGCCTGCTCGCCGAGCTGCATCTCGAGAAACTTCGCGCCCAGGCTCTCCACCTGCTCTTTCGCCGCCGCGCGGACGTCGAAGGCCGAGACCACGGCGCCGAGGCGGCGCGCCGTGGCGATGGCCTGGAGCCCCGCCACACCGGCGCCCAGCACGAGGACACGGGCCGGCGGCAGCGTGCCGGCCGCCGTCACGAGCATCGGGAAGAACCGGCCCGTCGCCCCGGCGGCGAGCAGTACGGCCTTGTATCCGGCGACGGTCGCCTGGGACGACAGGACATCCATCGGCTGCGCTCGCGTGATCCGCGGGAGCAACGCCAGGCTGAAGGCCGTCACGTTGCGAGCCGCGAGCTGGGACACGATGGCTGGTTCGGCCGACGGCTGGAACAACGCGACCAGCGCACTCCCTTCGCGGCACAGCCGCACCTCCGGAGCCGAGGGTGGCTGCACCTTGAGCACGATGTCGCTCTGCCCGAAGGCGTCGGCGGCCGTCGCGACCGGCGTCGCCCCGGCGGCACCGTACGCGTCGTCCCCGAACGACGCGGCCGCTCCCGCGCCGCGCTCGAGCAGGACCGAAAAGCCGGCCTTCACGAGCCGTCCGGCGACGTCCGGCGTCAAGGCTACACGGCGCTCGTTGGCCGCGGTCTCTTTCGGGACCCCGATCTTCATGAACCCTCGAGCTGGTATCGGTAAACCAACTAGCCCTTTGGTATGCTTCCCCGCTCCCGCGCCTGGGCGAGCAGCCGCTCCGCGAAGTCGAGCCGCTCCGCAAGCTCGCCGACCTGCGACTCGAGCCCGAGCATGCGATCTTCGAGGTCCGACACTCGACGCTCCGACGCTTCAGGTGCGAGCGCGGCATCGGACACCTCCCACCGCGCCACGCGCCGCCCCTCGCCGTCACGGAAGTCACCCGCCGCGACCACGACGACGTCGTAGAGGTACCAGATCCCCATCCCGCCGAGCGTGAGGCACATCCAGATGCCGCTGTGAATCCGCCCGGTGTAGAAGCGGTGCAGCCCGAACAGGCCGCCCACGAGCGCCAGCCCGAGCGCCACGCCGCGCGAGCGCTCGGACATCGGCTCGTAGCGCGACAGGGAGCCGGAGCTCACGCGGCGGGCTCCGACAGGCCGGCCAGCGCCTCGAGCCGCTGCCGCGGGATCACACCCGTTTGGCGGCCCACTTCCTGGCCCTGTCGGAACACCAACAGCGTCGGAATGGCGCGGATGCCGAAACGATGCGTGGTCGCCGGGTTGCGGTCGGTGTCGAGCTTCACCACCAGCACCTCGCCCTGGCGCTCGCGTGCGAAGTCGTCGAGCACCGGCGCCATAATCTTGCAGGGGCCGCACCAGTCGGCGTAGCCGTCCAGCACCACCGGCACCTCTGTGCCCTTGAGGACCGCGTCCAGCGTCGCGTCGGTGACCGCGATGGGGCGATCGAGCAGGATCGGCCGCCCGCAGCTGCCGCATTTCGGACGGTCGACGAGGCGGGTGAGATCCACCCGGTTGAGCGTCCCACAGAACGGGCAGCCGACCGTTGCGCGTTTGCCGACCTCTGTCACCGACACGGGCTCACCTCCGTCTGGAATCTACCTGTCGCGCTGCACGATCGCTTCCGCCTCGATTTCGACCAGCATCTCGGGCGCCACCAGCCGGCTCACCGCCACCAGCGTGGTGGCGGGCCGGATGTTCCGGAACACCTCGCCGTGCGCCCGCCCCACGCGCTCCCAGTCGGCGATGTCGGTCACGTACATGCGCGTCCGGACCACGTCGTCGAGCGACGCGCCGGCCTGGACGAGCGCCCGCTCGATGTTCTTGAGCGCCTGGACCGCCTGCAGGTAGGCATCCCCGATGCCGACGATCGTCCCTTCAGGCCCGGTCGCCGTCGTGCCCGCCACGTGCACGGTCGAGCCGACGCGCACGGCGCGCGAGTAGCCGACGACCGGCTCCCACGGCGCCCCGCTCGCGATGTTTTGCCGCGCCATGTCAGCGCACCACCGGCGCGTCGTTCTGTGTCTCGTGCGCGACGGTGTTCTTCCCGCTCTGCTTGGCCTGATACATCAGGCGGTCGGCGGCCGCGAGCAGCCCATCCACCGACTCGGGCGAGACCAGGAACGTCGCGACGCCGATGCTCGCCGTAATCCGCCAGCCGTGCGCCGGCACCACGTCGGACAACGCCTGACGCAGCTTCTCCACGGTCAGCCGGGCGGCCGCGGCCCCGGCCTCGGGCAGGAGCACCACGAACTGGTCGCCGCCGATGCGCGCGACGGTGTCACTCTCCCGCAGTACGCCCGTCAGGGCACGGGCCACCGAGCGCAGCACGGCATCGCCTGCCTCGTGTCCCAGGCGAAAGTTCACGAGCTTGAACTCGTCGAGATCGATGTAGGCGACGGAGAACGCGTGCGGATAACGCCGGGCACGGGCGATCTCGGCGTCGGCGACCTCGTAGAATGCGCGGAGATTGGCGACGCCGGTGCGGGGGTCGGCCCGCGCCTGGTCCCGCACCCGCGCATCCGCCGCGCGCAGACGGGCCACCAGTTCCGCCACGAGAGCCAGCCCCGCGAGCCGCAGCAGGCCGTTCCAGTAGGGAATCGACCAGTGCGCGTACGCGCCGTGTGTCAGCCCGTCCGTGAGGACCCAGCCGACCGCGCCGGCGCAGGCCACGCCCAAGCCGGGACCGCGACCCGCGTACCACGTCACCAGCACGACCGGGGCGAGATAGAAGACCAGAGGAGTCAGCTCGGGACCGGTCGCGAAGTCGAGATAGCCCAGCCCCGCCACGGCGACGAGGCCGGCGACCACGATGGCCCACGGCGGGCCTGCGCCGAAAGGACGGGTAATGCGTACCCCCACGAGCGTCGGTGGGTCGGAAGATAACTCCCGGAGCCGGGGCCATGCCGAAGCCGCTAGCACAGGGCGATCTGGTCGGGCGGGGCGGCGGGATAGCGCAGCCGCCCGCCCGAGAGCACCTGGGCGTGCGGCGACAGGTGATGCGGATCTACGCGCGTGGCGCCGAGGATATGGACCACGTCCTCACCGCGAGCAACCAACGCGTCGGCGATCAGGTGGCGATGGCAGCGCCACGGTACGGCTTCCGCGCACAGGATCGCCGTCGGTCCGACCCGAGCGAGGTCGCGCAGCCGCGCCAGCGCATCCTCGAATTCCGGCGTTTCCATGTAGTCCGCATAGCCGCGGAAACCGGCGCTGCGCCACGCGGTGTTGGCCGAGTCCCGCCGCGCCGCACGGCGCCCTCCGAGATCGGGCTCATGGTGGTAGCGGATGCCCGTTGCATCGAGCGCCGCCGCCAGCGCGTCCCGGGCGAACTGCGGGTGGCGACGTGACGCCGGATAGCGGCGCACGTCCACCACCTGGGTGACCCGATGGGCCGCCAGCAGGCCCAGGAACTCCGCGAGCTCCCGCGTCGAGTGTCCGATCGTGTAGATCACAGCGAGAAACAAAGTGCAACGGCAGGGCTGGTGGCAACCCGCCCAACAGGTGAACTTGACGACCTATCGGGAGAGGAGGATGTATGAGCGAGAAGCAGCAGTTCCTGACCCAGCTGGAGAAGGAGCTGTCCACGACCATGCGGGTCCTCAAGGCCTACCCGGCCGCGAAGGCAGACCTGAAGCCCCATGCCAAGTGCAAGGCCGCGAAAGACCTCGCCTGGATGTTCGTGACGGAGCAGAAGGCGTGCGAGCAAGCGCTGGACGGCGGGATCGAATTCGGCAAGATGCCGAAGGCGCCGTCAACCTTGCCCGAAGTGATCGCCGCGTACGAGCAAACCGCCAAGGGGTTCGTCGAACGGATCAAGCGAACGCCCGACGCCGAGTTCAACAAGACGGTCAAGTTCTTCGTCGCGCCGAAGCAGATGGGGGATATGCGCAAGATGGAGGTGCTCTGGCTCATGCTGATGGACCAGGTGCATCATCGTGGCCAGTTCTCCGTCTATCTCCGTATGGCCGATGGCAAGGTCCCGTCGATCTACGGGCCGTCGGCGGACGAACCTTGGATGTAGCACGTAACCGGCCGGGCCCCCGCTTCGCGACAAAACGACGCAGTCGCTACGCGGGGCCCCGGCCGGCTACGACTAGAGATTCGGCAGTCAGAAGCGGATAGATCGCGGCACGGCAACGCGCTAAGTTCTCCAGCGTGAGCCGTGCCGCTGTTGTTTCCGATCTGACGCCCGAGCGTCGCTGGCGCATCGTGCTGGCGCGCGATCGCCGCCACGACGGCGCCTTCGTCTATGCGGTGCGGTCGACGGGGATTTACTGCCGCCCCTCGTGTCCCAGCCGGCGCCCGCGGCGGGGGCAGGTCGTGTTCTTCCCGGGACCAGAGGCGGCGGAAGTGGCGGGCTTCCGCCCCTGCCGCCGCTGCCGGCCGGGCGAGGCCGCGGCGCCGGACCCCGGGGTTCCGCTCGTGCGTACCGTCTGCCGGCTGATCGATGCGCACCCGGACCGGCCGGCGAGCCTCACCGCCCTGAGCATCCAGGCCGGTGTGACGTCCCATCGGCTGCTGCGCACGTTCCGGCGGGTGCTCGGCATCAGCCCACGTCAGTATCGCGACGCGCGCCGCCTCGACCGGTTCAAAACGGAGTTGCGCTCGCGGGGCCGCGTGAGCCCGGCGTTGTACGAAGCGGGATACGGCTCGACCAGCCGCGTGTACGAGCGGGCGCACGCGCAGCTCGGGATGACGCCCGCCACGTACGGCCGCGGCGCGCCGGGCACGCGCATCGACTTCACGGTCGTCCCCTGCGCGCTCGGACGGCTGCTCGTGGCGACCACGGCCCGCGGGATCTGCCGCGTCAGCCTGGGAAGCGGGGCGCAAGAGCTCGAAGCGGGGCTCTCCGCCGAGTTCCCCCGCGCCGAGTTGCGCCGCGCTCGCGGCGCGCTCGCTACCTCGGTCGGGGCCCTGCTGCGCTACCTCGAGGGGCACGTCGAGCCGCTCGACCTGCCGCTGGACGTGCGCGCCACGGCGTTCCAGCGGCGCGTATGGGAGGCGCTGCGTCGCATCCCCTACGGCGCCACTCGCTCCTACGTCGAGATTGCGCGCGCCATCGGCAAGCCGTCGGCCACACGTGCCGTGGCGCGCGCCTGTGCGACGAACCCCGCGGCGCTCCTGATCCCCTGCCACCGCGTCGTGCGCGCGGACGGCGGGCTCGGTGGCTACCGCTGGGGAGTCACGCGCAAGCGCGCACTGTTGGAGCGGGAGCGGGCGACCACGGTGAGCTAGGCGGCGTCGGCTTGTTGCCCGCTTGCGAGGCTAGGAGTGCTGCGACGCGTCTCGGGCCTCGAACTCGATCTTCACGGCGTCGAGCGTGCGCGGATTGGTCCCGGTGACCAACCCCTCCCCTTCCGCCTTCACCGCCCGGCCCGCCGCGAGCGCCGCCTGCACATCGGCGAGTGAGGCCAGATGCCCGTCGTCGTCGGCTTCCTTGGCCTCGAATTCGGTGCCACTCACGATGTGGATGATCGTGCCGCCGACGAGCGTGACCTTATTGGCCGTCTGATCCACCGATTGCACCATCCCCTCGAACTCCTGCTCGTCGTCGACCTCGGCGTTCTCCGCTCGCAGCGCCGTGGTGCCGTCGCTCAGGCGGAGCTCGATGCTCAAGCCGAGCAGCGTGAGCATCGCGTCGGGCGGCGTCGTCGGACTGGTGACGAGGTTGGCGCCCGTCACGTTGAGGCCGATCCGGGGATGGTCGTTTTCCTGGTCGAGCCTGAGCTCGCTAGCGAGAAAGCTCGCGTTGCCCGGGGCCTGCGGCGTGGCGGGGGGAGTGCGGCGCGCCTTCAGCGCCGGATGCCGCCCGGCCGCGAGGTCGGCCTGCACGCGCGCCACAAAGTCTGCCAGCGTCGTCCCGCCGCCGTCGCCGTCCGACATGAGCGCGGCGTGCTCAACGCTGTCGCCCTCGTCCGGCCGGAACTGCGTCGACGCGTTGAAACCGACCTGCAGCCCGCCCAGCTCCAGCGTCACCGTCCCTTGATCGGCTGTGGCGCTGATTGCGCTGATCCGGCTGCGAATTTCCTCAGGCCGCGCCAGCTCGTCGGTCGTCTCGATCTCAACGCGCCGTGCGACCAGCGTACCGGGAATCACCCCCACCACCACGCGCGCGGGACCGGTCTGGAGCAGGCCTTGCGCGTCGGGGAGCGAGATGCTGCGGGAGAATTGGATCGAGCTGGAGCCGGGATCGGTGGACGCGCGGTCGCACGCGGTGGCGACCAGAATGACCAGGACTGCGGTGAAGCTCGCGATGTGCACCGGGGAGCGGGAACGAACGCCCAGCGACATGGGGCACCTCCTTAAATGGCCAATGACTCGGATTCGCGCTGTTTACGTGAAGACTCAGGGAACGTCGCCTCCGTAACCCAGGGGTTGCGAGATGAGACGCGTGGCGCGGAATGGGCCGGTTACATGCCCTTACATGACCGGCAATCTCCAGGCTGACTATCAGCTCGGCGACTTCACGGCCGACAGCCGCATCCTGACCCTGACGGGCATGGCCGCCCTGATCGGCGTGATCAGCGCGTTCGTCGCCCTGGCGCTGCTGCGGCTCATTGGGTTCTTCACCCACCTGTTCTATTACCACGCGATCGACAGTCGTCTCGTCTCGCCGGCCGACAACCCCCTGGGTCTCTGGGCGCTGCTGGTCTCCATCGTCGGGGGCCTCATCGTCGGGCTCATGGCGCGGTACGGGTCCGAGCGAATCCGCGACCGCGCGTCGCCCTAGCGGTTGCCCGCCCCGGTCGCCGGCTCGGTGGCGCTCCGCCGATGCTTCTCGAACCAGCTCATCATGTAGAGCTGGGTGCGCATGAAGTTGGACGGCTTCGATCCCGTGCCGTGGTACTCGTCGTTGAAGCGCAGCATCACCGTCGGTACACCGCGCACCTTCAGGGCCGCGTAGAACTCCTCGGTCTGCGGGATCGGTGTGCGCCGGTCCAGCTCGCCCGTCATCAACAGGGTCGGGGTCGTAATGTGCCCGACCTGCATCAGTGACGAGTGGGCGAGCCACTCGTCCGGCTTGTCCCAAAACGGCTGATGGAAAAAGCTGTACGTGAACAGCGGAATGTCGGTCTGCCCCGCCATGCTGATCCAGTCGATCACCGGACAGCGCACCGCGGCCGCCGCGAAGCGGGTGGTGTGCCCGATCACCCAGCTCGAGAGCACGCCGCCCCCCGAGCACCCCGACACGTACATGCGCGTCGTGTCCACGTAGCCCTTCCCGATCACCGCGTCCACGCCTGTCATGAGATCGTCGTAGTCCGGCCCGGGATAGTTGTGGTCGATCGCGTTCGAAAACGCGTCGCCGTAGCCGGTCGAGCCGCGTGGGTTCACGTACAGCACCACGTAGCCGTTCGCCGCGAAGTTCTGGAACATGTAGCTGAACCCTACGTTGTACATCGCGAACGGGCCGCCGTGAATCTCGAGGATCAGCGGATACCTTCTCGCCGGATCGAACGCCGGCGGCTTGACGATCCAGCCCTGCACCCGCGTTCCGCCCGTCGACGGGTACCACACCTCCTCGACGTGCGCCAATCGCTTGTTCGCGAGCACGTCCTCGTTCACGGCGGTCACGCGCGTGGGGGCCTGTCCGCGCCGCAGATCGATTCGCACGACGTCAGGGCCATGCTCGGGGTCGCTGCGCACGCCCGCTCCCACCAGTGTGCGCGCCAGCGACGTGAGCGAGACTACCTGCGCCCCCTGTGTGACGTCCCGCACGCCGCCCGAGAGGTCGGCGTACCGGACGTTGATCGACCCGCGGTCCGGGGCCGTGAAGTAGACGCCTTTGCCGTCCGGCGCCCAGCGCACGTTGTCCGGATCGCGGTCGAGGCTCTTGGACACGTCGCGCGCCCCCGCGCCGTCGATCCCCATGACGTACAGGTCGGCCGTGCGGTGGGTCTGCCCCGTCGAGTCGTAGCCCGTGAACGCGACACTCTTGCCGTCGGGCGACACCGCCGGGTTCGCCCAGAAGCCGGGCCGCGATACGAGCGCCCGGATCGTCCCGCTCGCCACGTCGAGCCCGTAGATGCGCGACACCTGATACTGACGGTCCCAGGTCGTGTCGCGCAGCCCGTCGAACACGATGGTGCGCCCGTCCGGCGTCCAGTCGTAGCCCGCGCCCAACACCAGCCCGTCGAAGCGCGCCCCCACGTTCCAGTGCCCGTTGGTGAGCGCCCGTGCGGTCCCTCCGTCCGCCGGCACCAGGAAGAGGTGGGTGTAGCCCTGCGTCATATACCCGACCCGATCCTGGCGGTAATGCAGGTCGTCCACCACACGCGGGGCGGGCGTCCACTTCGCTCCCTCGGGCGGCTTGGGCAAAGAGATACTCCACGCCGTCGAATCGGGCACCAGCATCACGAACGCGATCGCCTTGCCGTCGGGAGCCCATTTGGGATCGCCGGGCTTTTCCGTGACGCGCGTGATCTGGGAGGACGCGCCTTCGGCGTCCATCCAGCGCACGAACAGCTGCGTTCCCTTGGGCTCACCCTCGGCCAGGTAGAGGATGCGCGTGCCGTCGGGCGACCAGCGCGCGTCGCTCCCCTTCACGAGGAAGCGGTGGTGCGTGCCGTCGGCGTTCATGATCCACAGCGCCGACTCCCACTTGTCGTCGATTTTGTTCACCCAGCGGCGCGTGTACACGATCTGCGACCCGTCGGGGGAGAGCTGCGGATCGGCGACCTGCTCCCAGTCGAGGTAGTGGTTTACCGTGAGCAGCGTGTCGGAGGCGGTCTCCTGAGCGCGCGCAGGCCAGGCGACCACCGTGGCCGCGAGCACGACGAACGAACAGCCAAGAACTTTGTGCATGGAATCTCCCTGGTTCGGACGACTTCAGCGTGCCGCTCTTGCTCCCCCCGTCAAACTGTCCTTCACCACCTGCCCGCCCTTCATCACGAACCCCACGTGCTCAAGCACCGTCACGTCCTGCAGCGGGTCGCCCATGACGGCGATCACGTCGGCGAACTTCCCCGGTTCGAGCGCGCCCACGCGGTCCGCCCAGCCGAGCAGGTCGGCGGCGTTGACGGTAGCCGCCTGGATCGCTTGGAGCGGTGTCGTCCCCCAGCGCACCATGTGCGCGAACTGCTTGGCATTCCAACCGTGGGGATAGACGCCGGCATCCGTGCCGAACGCGATCTTCACGCCCGCCTGCACCGCCTTCTTGAAGTTCTCGCGCTGCTGGCGCCCCACCAGGCGCTCCTTCTCGATGATCTTCTGGGGGAACCCGAGTCGCGTATACTCGGCGATGATATAGTCATCGTTGTAGATGTCGGCGACGAGGTAGGTGCCGCGCTCCTTCATGAGCCGGATGCCCTCGTCGTCGATGAGGCTGCCGTGCTCGACGGACGCGACGCCGGCGCGCACCGCGCGCTTGATCGCCTCCGCGCCGTGCGCGTGCGCGGCCACCTTCCGCCCCCACATCGCCGCCTCCTCGACCACCGCGTTGAGCTCCTCCTGCGTGTACTGCGGAGCGCCGACCGATTCCTCTTCGGAGAGGACACCGGCGCTTGCGAGCACCTTGATGAGATCGGCGCCGTACTTCACCTCGAACCGGATCTTCTCGCGAATCTGGTCCACGCCGTTGGCGATCCCGGAGAAGCCGTCGAACCGGAGGTAGGGGGACATGCCGTTCACGTCGCCGTGCCCGCCGGTGGCGGAGAGCGGCATGGTCGACACCAACATGCGCGGCCCCGGGATCGCGCCTTCGTTGATCGCGTTGCGCAGCGCCACGTCGATGAACTCACCGGCCCCGACGTTGCGGACAGTCGTGAACCCCGCGTCGAGCGTCCGCTTCGCGTACAGGTGCGCGCGGACGGCCTCATCGATCGGACTCATGCGAAACAGCTGCTTGTAATAATCGCCGGGATCGGACGTGATGTGGGTATGGCAGTCGATCAACCCCGGCAGCACGGTGGCGTTGCGCAGGTCGATCACGCGCGCATCGCGCGGAGCATGGCCGGCGACGGCGTCGGCGGGGCCGACCTCCTTGATGCGGTCGCCCTCGATCAGGATCGCCTGGTTCTGGAGGACCGAGCCCGCGCGTACGGCGATGAGCCGCCCGGCGCGCACCAGCACGCTGGGACGCGCGGCCCCCGAGTCCGCCTGGGCGGCGAGGTCGCGTCCGGCGAGGAGACCCGCGACCAGGATCACGCACGCGCGCCGGATCATCGCGCACCGCCGATCGTCTTCTCCACGCGCTGCGCGAACACGTGCGCCCCGGCCGGCGCCATGCGACTCGCGTCTCCCTTGATCTCATAGCTGTCGGCGAGCACCGGCTTCCCGGTCATGGCGTCGAACAACTCGGCCGTGAGCAGCCACACGAGGTTCGACAGGTTCGAGATGGTCCCCTTCGCGACCCAGCGGGCGCCGAGCTGCCGCGCGACGGCCACGGCGCAGTCGTTGCCGCAGGGGTTGCCGCCGGCCTCAGCGCCCGCCACGGCGGCCGCGACGGCGCTCGAATCGACCAGCGTGACCAGGTCGGACGCGCGCAGCGTCGCGAGCAGCTTGCTCGTCGCCGCCGCCACGACCGCCGTGTCGCCCGGCCCGAGCACGTTGGCGTGCTCGCCGTCGAACCGCAGGTTGACCACCACGATCGCGGGGCGCGCCGCGCCGCCCTGGGCCGCGAGACGCGGCGCGGCGACCGCCACCAGCATCGAGACGAGGGCAACGCCAGCTGCGCGCACGCGAATCCTCCGGGTCGTGGGATCTCGAGAACGGGTGTAATCTAGAGCTACCCCGACCGGGACACCAATGACCTCGACCGGCCCAGCGGCAAGCGATCAACGCGCCACCGTCGTCGCCGGATTCCTCGGCTGGACGCTCGATGCGTTCGACTTTTTCCTGGTCGTCATGACGCTGACGGCGATCTCCAAGGAATTCGGAAAGCCGGACGCCGCGATCGCCCTCTCGCTCACCGTCACGCTCGCGTTCCGGCCGGTGGGTGCGTTCATCTTCGGCCTGCTCGCGGACCGCTACGGCCGCAAGCTGCCCCTGATGATCGACCTGGTGTTCTACTCGGTGATCGAGGTGCTCACCGGCTTCGCGCCGAACTACACCAGCTTCCTCGTGCTACGGGCCCTGTTCGGGATCGGGATGGGAGCCGAGTGGGGGGTGGGCGCGTCGCTCGTGCTCGAGAAGGTCCCGCCGCGCTTGCGCGGAATCACCTCGGGACTGCTGCAGCAGGGGTACGCGCTGGGATACCTGCTCGCCGCGCTGTGCTACCTGTTCGTGTTCCCCCATTGGGGGTGGCGGCCGCTGTTCTTCATCGGCGGACTGCCGGCGCTGCTCGCGCTGTTCGTGCGGGCGCGCGTGAAGGAGTCCGAGGTGTGGCGCGAGACGCGCCACGAGAGCTGGAGCGGGCTGGGCCGGGCGATCGCCTCCAACTGGAAGCTGTTCCTCTACCTGACCGGCCTGATGGCGATGATGAACATGGTGTCCCACGGCACCCAGGACATGTACCCCACGTTTCTGGAGCGGGACTGGGGCTTCGGGCCCACCGCGCGCGCGGCGCTCACCGCGTTCTCCCAGGTGGGGGCGCTCGCCGGTGGGGTGATCTGCGGCCTCTACTCCGACCGGCTGGGCCGGCGGCGCACCATCGGGCTCGCGTTGGCGGGCGCGGTGCTCGCCATCCCCATCTGGGCGTTCGCGCCGGCTGTGCCGCTGCTTGTGGTGGGCGCGTTCGTGATGCAGTTCTTCGTCCAAGGCGCCTGGGGTGTCATCCCGGCGCACATCAACGAGCTGTCACCCGACGCGGTGCGGGGCTTCCTCCCCGGCTTCGCGTACCAGTGCGGCGTGGCGATCGCGAGCAAGATCCCGCACGTCCAGGCGCTGTTCGCGGCGCACACGAGCTACGCGCAGGCCATGGCGTTCTCGGCGGCGACGGTCTTCATCGTGGGTGCGGTCGTGGCGCGGGCGGGCCCGGAGCGCCGGGGAGTCGCGTTCGGGCTACGGGTGGGAACGAGCAACGGCCCGCGCTGAGCGGGCCGTTGTCGCGGGGCGAGCGGGAAGTCAGTTCGAGTTGCCCGACGGTGAGGTCCACACCGTGGTGTTCACGGTGATGTTGTCGAGAAACACAAACCCGGGGCCTACGTCCGTCCCCTCGTCGAACACGATTGCCAGGCTCGAGATCGTGGCGGCCGCGGGATCGACACCAACCGCCTTGATGGCCGCCGCGATATCCGCGCTGGAATACGAATCGCTGGTCCAGCCGTCAGTGCCACCCGGAGAGTGCGTGGCTGCGTTGCAACCCAGGAAGACCGTATGATCGCCGCTGGCATCCGTGACGCCGACGTTCCACCGGGGAGCTCCGGCCCCGCACCACCCGTCCGTCCGGTGCTCCC
>WNGK01005618.1_pt1 | contig 21325 bp, 22 predicted proteins | sample 5400601 | NCBI WGS metagenome assembly WNGK01 (sample SAMN13153376, study PRJNA577476) | soil metagenome | isolation source: 60 cm soil or saprolite under Garry oak tree replicate 1 | place: USA:California | collected 2016-06-15
TCAGTTTCGGGTTGAGCACACGAATGCGCTCTACCACCGACGTCATCACCTCCGAACACGAAAATTGCTTCCCGCGTATACCAGCAGCAACCTCGATCGCGCTGGCTTGCCACAATGGTCCGGTCATATTCGTCGATCAAGTCTCGAGAACGACGACGGCGCATGAAACCAATTGATCGTGCGTGAGCGAGACGTAAAATCTCTTTGCGCCCATCGCGGTCGCCTTGGACAGAGCTTCGCCGTACAAACGGAGTTCGGGTTTTCCTGAAGGCAAGCGCTCGACTTCAATGTCTTTCCACTTTACTCCCTGGGCCCAACCGGTGCCGAGGGCTTTGAAAGCAGCTTCCTTTGCCGCGAAGCGGGCAGCGTAGTGGATCTCCGAGTTCACACATTTCTTGCAATAGGCGATCTCACCTTCCGTATATATTCGATTTAGGAACCGGTCACCAAACCGCTGAACGGAATCGCGAAGGCGGTCGTTTTGAATAACGTCGACGCCGATGCCGGTAATCATCGACTTCTATGTTACAGATAAAACGGCGGGATCAAATAACCTTCCTTCAATCGGAAGTGCTCGGCCGGGTGCCGGGCATCATTCATGCGTTTTCGACCCGGCGGGGTGATACGAGAGACCTGAACCTGGGGCCGCATTCATCTGCCAATCCAATCGTGCAAATGAACCGCGTCCGGTTCCTCGCGTCTGTTGGCGTGCCCGGCTGGCCAATGATGAAATTGCGACAGGTCCACTCGGATAGGGTTGTCGATATACAAGACACATCCGCCGCAACCGATGCCGTCGAGGGTGATGCGGCTGTAACAGCCCTGAAGGGCGCTGTACTGGCTGTTCAGACTGCGGACTGTGTGCCGATTCTCGTCGCGGACTCTCACGGAACGGCTGTCGCAGCCGTTCACGCAGGCTGGCGGGGCACTGCGGCACGTATCGTTGAATCAACTGTCGCAAGACTGCGCGAGGAATTCGCACTCGATCCGCAAGACCTGGTCGCCGCGGTCGGTCCCCATATTGGAGTGTGTTGCTACGAAGTCGGCTTGGAGGTAGCCGATGCCATGGCCGACCCCGCCTTGTTTGAATACAAACCGGAATGGATGAAACCGCATCTGAATCTCGGCGAGGCCAACCGGCGACAGCTCATAAATTCAGGGCTACGTGAGGAGGGAATCGAAGTTTCATCGTTGTGCACTCGATGCCGCGAAGATCTGTTTCACTCTTATCGGCGGGATGGCAAGAAAATGGGCCATATGCTCTCCATAATCGGCATTGTTCCATGAAAAAGGCACGCGCCACTTTGGATCGAGTTCTATCCAAAGCAGGCATCGCTTCGCGCACGACCACGCGCGAATGGATCGAGGAAGGCCGTGTCAAGGTTAACGGCCGCGTGATCCGAAATCCGGATCATTGGGTGGAAACGGTAAAAGATGTTGTTCACTTTGACGGGCTCAAGATTCGCGAAGAGAAAAAAATTTACGTTGCATTGAACAAGCCTGGGGGCGTGGTTACTTCATTCGGCGACAACCGAAATCGCCCGACTGTTTACGATTACATCAAAAAGCTGGATCGCTGGGTATTCCCGGTCGGCCGTCTGGATATGGATACCTCCGGGCTTCTGATTCTGACCAATGACACCCAATACGGCGAGGCCCTGCTTCAACCGGAATCAAAGATACCCAAGACCTACTATGTAAAAGCGGCGGGTGTGTTTGCTGCCGGCGATTATTTCGATCTTGCTTATGGCCTCGATATCGGCCGTGGCGAAACGAGTGGACGAGCCATTGTTCGTGAGGTGCGTGTCAGCGACAAATACACCTGGTTTGAGCTAACCATAACTGAAGGGAAGAATCGTCAGGTCCGGCGCATGTGTGACGCCATCGGCCATGCCGTTCTCAAACTGGTCAGGATTCGTATCGGAGATCTTTCGCTTGGGGATTTGACGGTTGGGCAATTCAAAGTTCTTAAACATGAGGAAGCGCAAAAGGCGCTTCAAAAATAGCAATTATTAAGTGCCGCTGTGTGACGACCGCTTACTCGCGTGGAGTCGATGATTATCCGTAGCGGTACTTAGTGAGTTCCGGTAGGATGTGTACCTATGAAATCACTCATTGTTGCTTTGCTTCTGGCGATGCAGGTTCAAGGCGTGGCTCCAAATATCTCCGGTTTTTCGATCCAGGGCACGACGATCAACCTGAATTCGTTTAAAGGCAAAAAGACCGTTCTGGTCGTCTTTTACCGGACCCAGGCTTGAGGGTTCTGCCGCGCGCAGCTCGGTGAGCTGCAAAAAAATTATCAGAAGATTAAAAGCCTCGGGGCGGAGATGGTCGCAGTGAGTGCAGATACGCCAGCCGATGGTCAAAAAGTAGCGACCGAGTTGAGCCTGACGTATCCGATCCTTTCCGATATCTACAAAAATTTCATCCGGCAGTACGGGGTGCTGCATCCGACGGAAGGCATCGCGCGACCTTCAATGTTCATTGTGAACAAGGAAGGCAAAATTGTTTGGAGGTACGTTGGAGCAGAAGCCAACGACCGCCCGCCTATCGATACGGTGCTCCAGCAACTAGCTGCGGCGAAATGAAATTCGGGGTGCGTCCCCGAATTTCCTACACGAGTCTGCCGGGGCTTTTCTTGTACCGATTCACGATCGCGTCGGCACTCATATAAGCAAGCGCTTGAATGGTCAACGTTGGATTGAAGCCGCTCATCGTTGGAAATGTCGAGCTGCCGATGATGAACAGATTCGGAATATCCCAGCTTTGGCCGTAGCGGTTTACGACCGACGTCTTTGGATTATCGCCCATGCGCGTGCCGCCCTCGTGGTGCGCACCGGGAGCTCCGGCGCCCATGGGCGCACGCCAGACTCGTGTAGCACCCATGGCTTTGGCCAACTCTTCTAACTTCACCAGCATGAACTCGATCCGCGCAAGCTCGTTGGGCCGGCGCCAGTCATAGGTCAGGCGCGGCGCGGGCAAACCCCATTGATCGCGCACGTTCGGATCGAGATCGATGGTCTGGTCGGTATAGGGCAGGTTCTCCGTTTGCGCGACCACGGCGGCGTACCGCGTAAAGTATTTCGCGAGGAAGTCGCGGTAGGCAGCGCCCCATCGCGGGATTCCGGGCGGCGGATTGATGCTCATGGCGGCGCCAATCGGACCGGCCTCCAGGTCGGCGGGGGAGACCGAAATCTGGGCTCCGCGGATGAAGTTCAAGCCGCTATGGTCGAAGTTGTCGGCGTTGAAGTCATCGAGGCTATGCTTCTGGGCGCTGGGGCCCATGTAGATGTTGACAAACCGGTCGTCGAACGTGGCAAACACTCTGGGAGTGATGTGAGCCATGAGATGCTTGCCGACTTGGCCGCTCGAGTTCGCCAAACCATTTGGGAATTTCCGGGTCTTTGAAAGCAGCAGCAACCGCGTGTTGTCGTAAATGAAAGGTGCAAGGATAACGAGTTCCGCCTCGATCGTATTGCTGGAACCATCCGGCCCGTAGTACGAAACGCCGGTCACACGCCCGCTGTTGTCACTATTCACTCGGAAGCACATGGTACCGGTCAGCAATTTGAAGTTGCCGGTGGCATCGGCCTCAGGAAGTTTTGTGACGAGAATGCTGGATTTTGCGCCGACGTGGCAGCCGAACGCCTGGCAGAAGCCGCAGTAGGTGCAGCTCGCCCGCCCCCCGTACGATTGTGAGAGGATCGCGCGAGGCGTCGAAAACGGATGATAGCCCAGCGTGCGAGCTCCCTCTTCGAAGATCACGCCCGACTGATCCGCCACGAGCGGCGGCAGCGGATATTCGCGGCGGCGCGGCGCTTCGAACATGTTGCCGCCTTCGATCTTGCGTCCCTGAAGGTTTCCAGCTTTGCCGGACACGCCAAGCTCGTATTCGGCACGATCGTAGAAGGTTTCCAGATCGGCGTAAGTCAAGGGCCAGTCGGCGAGCGAGGAATCCTTGGGGATCGCCGGCACTCCGTAACGTTCAATCGTGTGCGACCGCACGCGGAAGTCGTCTTCGTGAAACCGCCACGACACGGCGCCGTAATGCACCGTGCCGCCCCCTGCCTGGTTGCCGTAATTCAGAATCGGCAACGGTTTCGCGGGCATATTCGCGTTCGGCCGCCAGGTCACCGGTTGACGTTTCGCGTTTGGACGCAGATCTTGCCGCTGGAAGTATCGCAATTCGTCCTGTCCACTGAAATCGGCGGTAGTCAGGCGTGGGCCTCGCTCGAGGCCAATGACTTTCATGCCTGCTTTCCCGAGCTCGGCAGCAAGTATTCCGCCTACGGCGCCCATACCGACAATAACCACATCAGTTTTTTCGATTGCCATAGCTCATGCCTCCGTCTCTACAGGCCAGTGATTGGCGCACGCTTGAACGCCTGTCTGCTCTCCATGTCGGTCCTGGTGAAAATCGGCTGTGCGCCTGGAAAACCCACCAGCCGCCACCCGGCAAAATCCTTGTTGCCGCCATAGATCGGGTCGGCAAACATGCCTTCCATCGTGTGCGTGCGGATCGTATTGAAGAACTCCTGTGCCGTGGGCCAGGTGAACTCTGCAGCTTCGCCCAGCTCGAGGGCCGTGATCACTGCGTCCTGACGCGCGGCATCCAGGCGAACGAACGTGTCGTTATAGGTCTTGCGGCAATACGCATCCAGCTGTGCAAGACCGCGCCTATAGAAATCCTGAAGATCGGCATAGGCGCCGGAGAGCGCAAGATCAATGTAATTGACCACTCCAGCATCGTGCGCGCCCGGTTTGCCCGGTGCACCGGGCATCAGCCGCTCAGCGAACGCCACAACTGTGGCGGCGTCGCTGCGGTTGAAAAACGCACCGTGCCGCTCGGTTTCCGAATGGAGCTGAGCTGGGGCGTTTGTCTCCTTCCGCGCTTCGTTATTCTGGGCCGGCGCGAGTTCCGCGCCCGCCATCGCTCCGGTACCAATGAGTGCGCGCACTAAAAAAGTGCGGCGCCCGGGATTGTGCTCGGTCATCTCCTTCCTCCCTTCCGCCCAGCACCATATTCCAGCTGCCGAACCGGGTCAATGTAAAAGCCGTATGCCTTGCCGGGCGTTGTCAAATACCCTTTTGCGGAATCGACATTACGTTATAATGCCCCGGTTATGGAAACAGTCGGTACGAAGCCGGCGCTACGCGCCACGGATCGTTTGCGTCAAACGGTAGCGGCATTGGCCAAGCTGCTGGATCAGACAATGATTGATATTCAGGCGCTCGATTCCGAATTGCAGGAGCACAACCAGGTTTCGAAGGAATTGGAACAACTGAGACAAGCCGCCGCCGAGTGGGGGGTCGAAAGAGCAAAGCTCCTCGCAGTGGTCGATCATGGCAGGACTGAAAACGGCCGCGCTATGGCCGAGACCGACGAGGCAGCGGCAATCGCTCTGGATCGGCAGGTCACTAGTGCGGTCGAACGCATCCGCGCCGACATGAGGGCGCAATTGGACGTGGAGCGGGCGAAGCTTGCGCCCGAGCACCTTCGCGCCGCCGAGGAGGCTGTTCAGGCCGAAGCTGCCCGCGTCGAAGCTTTGATCCAGGAGATCAATAGCGTGATCGACAATCCGGATACCGAGTTATCCGTTGTTATTCGGAAAAACGCCGAGCGCGCAGAGCTCGAATCCTACCTCAAAGGTCTTCGCTTCAGGATTGCAGATCGGTAGCTGTCCACCGCTACTGAGCGCTATTGGCCTAATTTGAGCGCGAGCGTGATTTCGGTGTCGACACAGCGAGGGCCGCTGTCGTCGCGGACCGGCGTGAACTTCCATTGTGTGACGGCACCACGTACCGCGTTGTTCAGGAGCGGATTGCCGTCGGTGATTCCGGTGACGGCCACGTCCCCGGCTTCGTTGATTCTTGCTTTCACCCGGACAACAGCCTGCGGATTGATCTTCAGGTAAAGCCGAAGCTCACCGGCGATTGCGGGATCCACTCGGGACCTTAGACGCGTCATCGCAAGCTGCGACTGCATCGTCAGACAGGTGCCGTCGTTGTCGCCTTTCGGCGCGATGTCGATATTAGCGTTCTTCGTTTCGTCGCACGAGACCATTTTAGCGCGGAGGTCTTCTCCGAACGAAGGTTCGGGCAGCAGTTCCGAAATTCGGCCGCGAATAGCGCTCATGGCCGCCCTATTACCTCCGGCACAGGTCCGGTTCCACTCCTCCACAAGACCGGATAGCGCTTTCCGGTATTCATTCCTTACATAAGCCAGCGCGGTCGTGCTTCCGTCATCCTTTGCTTCGGCGAGGCGGCTATAATCGGCGGCTGCTTCCTTGAAACGTTGGGTGTCGAAAGCGCGTTGCCAATCGACCAGCGATCGATCCTGTCCCACTTGGATTTTGCCCCGGGTAAGGTCGGCGTATTCGCGAGCCAACTCGTGGTCGGGCGAGAGCGCTAACGCCATCTCGAAGTTGGACAGCGCGTTGAGAAGGTCACCGCGCTTGTATGCGGCGGCACCCGTTTTATAAACGATCTCCGCCGCCTCGGGGTTCAGGGCTTCCAGCCCGGCGCAGCTTGGTCCCAGCGACCGAAGCAGGGTGAGGAATGATTGGATCTGCCCCGCGTCCACGCGCGCGCGGGCCTCTGTTTGAGCCGTGGAACACCGGGCTTTGAATTGTTCCGCTTTTGCATCGGAAGCGACTGCGACGACCTTTGGCGAGAACAGGTCCGCATCGAGCGCATAGCCGGGATTCAAAGCGTACACTTCCATGAAGTATGACTTCGCTTTGGCCGTATCGTTCAGACCAATGTGGGCGAGCGCCAATCGCAGTTTGGTGTCGATCTTTTCCGGTTGCTTGCCGGGCTGTGTTTTGAGCAGATCATCGATGCGTGCCAGCAACGCGATCGAGTCGCTGAACCGTGCAGCATAATAAAGGGCTTCCGCATGAGCCAAAGCATCCTTGACTTCGTCCTGCGGCGCTGGCTGGGCGACGGCCTGGACCGTCGTCAATAGAACAAAAACAATTCCGAGCATCTGAGACCTCTACGGAAAATTCACCTGGATCGCTGTGTCCTTTTCTGTGATCCGGTGGCTTTTTGCTGGGAAGTTGGGATTCTCGAAGACGAGAACACCTCCAATGGGAACGCTAATGTCGCTTAGCGGTGTCTGTCCGAGAGGACGCCGCTGCGCGCCATCGAGAAATACCTGGGCCCAAGGTTTGGCATTGATCTGTACGGTTACTGAAAAGGTAATCGACGCTGTCGCCGTTTCGTCAGGCTTGATCTCGTGGCTGACGGCCGTACGCAGATCGCCGTGGCGGTACTCCAGTGTCTGGCGGCCCGCGGGTAACTCCAGAGTCGTGGGGGTTGATCCGATATATCGGTCGCCCGCATAGATTTCAGCTGGTATGGGCGAACTCAAGGCCAGCTTTCCCACTGCAGTCGAGATCGCTATGGGTGGCGGCGCGGGAGCTCTTACCACTAAGACTTGCCTTGCCGGAGTCGGTACCGGTACGGGATCAATGGCCGGTGCCGGTACCGGTACATTTGATGATACGGGCACGGGTTGCGGGGTGAGGGATAAAGCGGGGCGGAAATCCGATTCGCGAGGCCGCGCCTTTAGCGCAGCTTGAGCGGCCAGCGCGTTGGGATTGAGGCGGTCAGACTGGGCGATCCGGAGAATTCCCCCTCCGGCGGCAAGCATTGCGATCAACATGAACGGCAGCTTTAAGCGAAACTTTCTCGTGACGTCTTTTTTGGGAGAACCGGTCCGCGGCGTAACAATGAATGGAACATCCTCTCGGCTTTGCTCGGGCGCCGAAGCGCGAACACTTTGCAACAGAGCCCGTGCTCCGGCGTTTTCCGGATCGAGGTGAAGCGTTTTCAAAAGGATGATCTCGGCTGCCCTACGATATTTCTTCCGTTCATCCTGAGTGCCGGATTGTTCCAGCAGCATACGCGCATCCTGTAAATCCTGCCGGATTTGCGCGGATAGTTCTTGATTGAGCATACGGCGCTGGAAGGCACGCCAGAGACCAAAAAGCGGACCTCGTTGGTTCCAGGAAAGATAGCCTTACTCAGGGTGGATCCCGTCAACAAAGTTTGTGTAAACGACGTATAATCTGGACACCATTTGAACCATCTCGATTGAATTTCGTGGAGCTTACCGTGCGAAAAGCAGTCCTGTTGATAGTCATCAGTTCAATTGTCGCCTGGGCGCAGACATCACCGTTGTCTCCGGAACAGCGAGCGACCTTTCACGGAAGACAGAGTGAAGCGATCGAACCGTTCCATATTGTCGGCAACATCTATTACGTTGGCGCAAGGAACATCGCGTCATACCTGATCACCACGCCTGAAGGACACATCATGATCGATACGGGAACAAAGGAGATGCATGACGTGGTCCGGGCGAATGTCGCCAAGCTTGGTTTCAAGTTGCAGGAGATCAAGATCCTGCTGTCCGGACACGCCCACTTCGATCACGTGCAGGGACATGCGGCCATGAAGAAAGCAACCGGCGCAAAAGTCATGGCGATTGGTGAGGATGCCCGAGCGCTGTCGGCTGGAGCCGACTTGTCACCCCTCGGCGATGAAGGCTGGGAGCCCGTCAAAGTCGATCGTGTGCTGAAAGACGGCGACACTGTCACGCTCGGTGGAACCACACTGCGGGCAGTCTGGACACCCGGCCACACGCCGGGCTGTACCACGTGGACTACCAGGACCGAGGAAAAGGGCAGGGCCTATTCGATCGTTTTCCAGGCCTGTGGGGGACCCAACGCCGGCGTGAAGTTGATTGGCAACACGAAGTTTCCCAAGCTTGTGGAAGACACACTCCGGACGTTTCAGACTCAGAAGGCGCTGAAGCCGGATATTTATTTGCCGATGCACCCGGAGAGTTACTTTGCCGGCAAGGTCGATAGGATGAAGGCCGGCGAAACACCGCATCCTTTGCTCGATCCGAACGCTTACGCAAAATTGATTGCGGACACGGAAACAAATTTTCAGAAACGCCTCCAAGAAGAACGCGCAAAGGCATCGACCTCCGGAAAATGAAGGCCGAAATAGCGGTAGTATAAGCGTATGGGTGGCACCAATCCCTACGTCAATCAGGAGGCTCCGGCTCCGGCGACTCAAAAATTTACGATCACCTTTCTTCCCATGAACGTCACGGTGGAAGTCGATCCGGAAAAGATGCCGTATGGCATGACGGGCCTTCCAGGCAGCATTCTGGATATTGCTCTCGCGCACGGAATCGCCATCGATCACGCATGCGGTGGCGTCTGTGCCTGCTCGACCTGTCATTGCATTGTCCGCGAAGGTCTGGAAACAATTTCAGAAATGAGCGACGCCGAAGACGAAGAACTGTCGTTCGCGCCGGGTCTTACTCCCAACAGCCGGCTCAGCTGCCAAAGCGTTCCGAATGGCGAACGAAATCTCGTGGTGGAAGTTCCGAATTGGAACCGGAATGTGGTACGCGAGGGGCACTAAGCCACTGGAAAATCCTCTTAGTGCCTCACCCAACCTGGGTATAAAATGGGTTCGCGTCCCTGACACTGGTACAAAATGAACAGGCGTGCGACAACAATGCCGCCGAAGAGTGAGCTGACGATGAACGCACGAAATTACGTTTGGATTTTCACTATTGTTTTTCTATGCGTCTTGTGTGCCGGAGTTGTATCCATTGCCGCACACCCCCAGCAGAATCCGCCTCAGGAGAATACGCAGGCGCCACCTCCGCCAACCGATCCCCAGGATCCTCGATTCAAGCTGAATGTCGAGGTCGAGTTGGTGAACATTACAGCCACAGTGCTCGATGAGCAAGGCAAGTACATGGACGGGCTGAAGCTCGAGGACTTTCAGGTCTTCGAGGATGGGGAAGAGCAGAAGATTTCCTTCTTCTCACATGACCTGCGCGTGCCGATCAGCGTCGGTGTTCTGATCGACAATAGCGGTAGTATGCGGCACAAATTGCAGCAGGCGTTGCAGACCGTGCGAGAAATCGCAACTGCCCTGGGTCCACAAGACGAAATGTTCGTGATTTCTTTCAATTCCGATGTGGATGTCCGCCACCACTTCACAACAAACATGCAGGAGATTCAACGTAGCTTCAGAGATCTCAAGGCGGGCGGCGAAACCGCGGCATACGACGCAATCGAGCTGGCCGTGAACGAGGAAATGAAGAAGGCAAAGCACAACAAGAAAGTTTTGCTTCTGGTCACGGATGGTTTCGATACCAAGAGCCGTATCAATTCGACGCAGGTTGAAGACGTCTTGAAACGCGCTCAAATTCTCGTCTATGCCATCGGAATCGATGATGACGACGACGATCCGCTCGTGTTAAGACGGACGCGCTACCACATCTATCACTACATGCTCGGCCGCCTCACCAGCATAAGCGGCGGACGCGCCTTCCGGCTCTTTACGGGCAGAAACTACGCTCTGAACAGTCTGGCTCAGGTGCTTCTGGAAGAACTGCATCAGCAGTACACGCTCAGCTATTATCCGGGATCCGGACGGGATAAGAATGCCTGGCGTCAAGTCGAGGTGAAGGTCAAGAAGGCGGGTTCGCAAATCCGGCATCGCACCGGATATTACGTCAACCAGTCCAATAAGGCTTCAAATTAGAGCTTTTCATTTGCAGTCTTGTTCCTGAACGTTGCTTTCATAGCAGGACAACCAATCCTTGGCGAGGATCGCCTGACGGTGCTTCCACGTTATACCGCTGTCTGGATGGTAGATTGAGTACTCCCTCTCTCTCTCTGTTGGAACGTCTGACCGGGCATCGAACGCTCAGCGCCGCGCCCCAAGAGCAGATCGCATGGCTTGCGGCGCACGGTGTACTCCGTCATCTGGATTCGGGCGCGGTGTTGACTTCGATGAAGGGGCAAGTCGAAGGACTGCATGTTGTGCTTTCAGGACACCTGAGCATTCACGTCGATCGAGGGGCCGGGCGCCGGAAGATCATGGAATGGCGCGGTGGGGACGTTACGGGTCTGATGCCGTATTCGCGGCTGGTTGCTCCGCCCGGAGATGTGGTGGCCGAAGAGCCGACCGAGGTGGTCACGGTATATCGCAACGACATACCTGAAATGATTCGAGAATGCCAAGAACTCACCGCGATATTTGTCCACATCATGGTTGACCGTGCGCGTCACTTTACGTCCAGCTATCTCCACGACGAAAAACTGGTTTCTCTCGGTAAGCTGTCGGCTGGACTGGCGCATGAACTGAACAATCCGGCATCGGCGTTGGCCCGAAGCGCCAACGCGTTGCCGGAGAGCCTGAGGGGAGCCGATCTGGCAGCCTGGAATTTGGGCGCCGCCGGACTCCGCAAAGAGCAGATCGCGGCTGTCGAAAAAGTGCGCGCGGCCTGCCTCGCCTGCGGCATGCCTTCGGTGCTCTCCCCTCTGGAACAGGAACAGCGCGAGGAGTCGATCGCCGGCTGGTTGGCCGGCCATGGAGCAGAAACCGCGTTCGCCGAGGCGCTCGCCAGTACTGAGATTACGTTCGAAATGTTGAATGAACTCGCGGGACTGATGGATGGGCAGTTGCTCAACACCGCCGTAGAGTGGATTGCAGCGGGTTCTACCACACGCCGTCTGGCCTCCGAAATTCATGAGGCCGCCTCACGGATACACGACCTGGTTGGCGCCATCAAGGAGTTCACTCAAATGGACCGCGCTGCCGTCCCCGAGCCCGTCAACGTGGAGAGAGGTTTGGCCAGCACGCTCGTTGTTTTGAGGGCCAAGGCAAAGAGCAAGTCGGTCCGTTTGAGTCTCAACATCGAGAACGATCTGCCCCCGGTCAAAGGATTCGGTGGTGAACTCAACCAGGTATGGGCAAACCTGATCGACAACGCTATTGACGCTGTGAGCGAGGGTGGGCGGGTTGAATTGTTCGCCAACCGCCGGGACAGCGATGTCGTGATCCGTGTAATCGACGATGGACCGGGCGTTTCAACCGACATTCGCGATCGCATCTTTGATCCGTTTTTCACAACAAAACCCGTAGGCCAGGGTACAGGACTTGGACTGGACATCGTGAGGCGGCTGGTCCAGAGGCACAACGGACAGATTGAACTCGACTCCAAGCCGGGATGCACCGAGTTTCGCGTAACGCTCCCCGCCACCGAGGTTAGTTGAAGGAGGCGTTCTTGGCCGAACCCATCATTCTCGTTGTCGATGACGACCCCCAGGTGTTGGCTGCTATCCGGAGGGACTTGAGATCACGCTATCGGGCAGACTACCGCGTGTTAGCCGCGAATTCCGGCGAAGCGGCATTGGATGCCGTCAAGGAGCTAAAAGCGAGAGGCGACACGCTGGCGATGCTGATCAGCGATCAGCGCATGCCTGCCATGCTTGGCGTAGATCTATTGACACGATGCCGCGAAATTTATCCGGTTGCGCGGCGCGTGCTGCTTACCGCTTATTCGGATGTTAAAGCCGCTGTACGGGCGATCAATGAGGCGCATCTGGACCACTATTTTGAAAAACCCTGGGATCCACCAGAGGAGCATCTCTTTCCCGCAATCGACGAACTGCTGGCGGCCTGGCAAGCCGAATACCGCCCGGAAGTGACCGGCTTGAGACTCGTCGGACATCAGTGGTCACCGCGATCCCACCAGGTGAAAGACTTCCTCGCAAGCAACCTCATTCCGTATCGATGGCTCGACGTCGAGCGAGATCCGGAGGCACGGCAGCTTCTGGAAGCGTCGGGCGTGGCGCCCCATGAATTGCCTACTCTGCTTCTCGAAAATGGAAGGGCACTGCGAAACCCGGACCAGCAGCAACTCGCCGAAAACCTGGGGCTGGCCACGTCGGCGGCTCACGAATTGTATGACCTTGTGATCGTGGGAGCGGGACCTGCCGGCTTGGCGGCGGCCGTTTATGGAGCATCCGAGGGAATGCGGACGCTCTTGCTGGACGGACATGGGCCGGGAGGCCAAGCGGCGGCGAGCTCCAGAATCGAAAATTATCTTGGATTTCCTTCGGGCGTGTCGGGGAGCGAGTTGACCCGGCGAGCCTTGGCCCAGGCGCAACGTTTTGGGGCCGAATTTCTCGTCCCGGTTTCCGTGACGGGATTGTCCGTGGACAGAGGCTACAAACGTCTTCGGCTGGATGAAGGGCGGGAAATCGTGACGCGGGCATTAATTGCAGCCACCGGAATGAGCTATCGGGAACACGAAGCTTCAGGGATTGCCGATTTCACGGGCGCAGGCGTGTATTACGGGGCGGCAGTCACGGAAGCTCATTCCTGCCGGGAACGCCGCGTGGTGGTCATCGGCGGCGGCAACTCCGCTGGACACCGAATGTTCGAATACGGCCTCGAACGATTGTTGAGCGCGTCGGCGGAGAAGGCCGGGTGCAACACGTCTGGCTACGGTCACTCGAAGACGACTCGGTCATCAACGAGACGGCCGACGCCGTGTTCGTTTTTATCGGTACGCGCCCGCATAGCGGCTGGCTGCCTCCTTCAGTTCTTCGGAACGGCAAAGGATTTGTTCTCACCGGACGTGATGTGGCCCTGGCAGACGGGTTTCCCAAAATGTGGAAGGAGAGCCGCGAACCGATGCTGCTGGAGACCAGCGTCCCAGGCGTTTTCGCAGCTGGAGATGTACGCGCAGGCGCAATGAACCGCGTTGCGTCCGCGGTTGGTGAAGGATCCATGGCTGTGAAACTCGCCGGAGATTATCTCGCGCGTACCTGATCGTTCCGGCTTACACGTGTTCCGGGAACGAAAAAGATGTCCCACGTTTGATCGGGAAGTGACTCCCCGCTAACGGACCTTTGTCAACGGGCGCCCGCTGCCCGCTGTTGCGGCAGGCTCCATTCCGCTGGCTCGAAGAATTGCGGCGCCTTTATTGCCACTGATGAACTCAACGAGCGCCTTGGCACGATCCGGTCTTTCGGATCGTGTACCAATACCAGCGGCAAAGACAACGGAAGTTTGAAACTCCTCCGGCAAAAGGCCGAGAAAATCTACGCCTGGAACCGGCACGATGGCTGCGGCCGGCGCAATGACAAGGTCGATCTTACCCGAGCCAACGGCGTCTGCCGGACGTCCTGCCTGATCGGCGCGGACAATCTTCGGATCGATCACACTGGCGATGCCCAAACGCTCGATCATCTTTTCGATCACCGGGGTTGCAGATCCCACCTTCGAGAAGGTGATCGAGCGTGCCGACAATAGTGTTTCCTTCACCGCTTCAGCCGTTCGGATGTCGCGTCGGGGCCCGCCGGATCGAACGCCGATCCCGAGTGAAGTTTTCGCGATATCGGTCCGCGTGCCGGCTTTAATCTGTCCGCTCTTCATTAAGCCGTCGACGACCTGCGGAACCAAGATCGCAAGATCGAAAACCTTTCCGCTCGCGATTTGCTGTTCGATCACAGCCGATTCTTCGTACTCAATGCTGACATTCTGACCGGAGGCCCGCTTGTACTCGGGCAGGATCTTTTCCAAGGCACCCTGAACGCCGAAAGTTGCGACGACGTGCAGGTCGCCCTGCTGTGCGGCAAACCTCTTTGGTAACAAGACACTGGCGACGAACACGATTAACAGACAGCATACCGGTTTCTTCATAGCGTCGCTCCACGTCCGAATTGACCTCTACGGGATCCATGGTGGCTAATACTACCATCGACCTAGCACCTTCAAGGTAGAAAGTACTAGGCTGACGATGGTTGGGAAAGGCAAACCCAAATCGTGTTGCGCAAGGGGAACCGCCGCGCGATAGATGCAAAAGACCCGCAAGATGCGGGTCTTTTCGGTTGGATGCGGGTAGCGGCCTTATCCGCAGTTACGCATGCGCGGCCATATGCTCGGCGAGCCCGATGCGTTTGATTTTTTCAATGAGAGTTGTACGCTTCAGATTCAGCAATTTAGCGGCGAGCTTCTTGTTACCGTTAGTTTTTCGCAGGCTCTGCACAATCAATTCCCGCTCCATGTCGGTGACGACGTCTTGGAAACTAATGCCCCCCTCTGGAATTTCAATCAACGGGACGAAGTTCAGCGAATCGCGGTTCTGAATTTCCCCGGGAAGATCGGCTGGAAGAATTGCAGGCCGGTTTGCGGTCAAGGCGACCATTCGTTCAGCGATGTTCTCCAATTGACGAACGTTGCCGGGCCAGTCATAGGCCATCAACACTTTGAGGACATGCGGGGAGATTGTCTTAAGGTCGAGTTTGTGAGTTTCGCAGAAGTGTTCGATGAAGCGTTGCACCAGCAAAGGAATATCTTCCCGGCGTTCGCGCAGTGGTGGAAGATCGATCGGGATAACGTTCAGCCGGTAATAAAGGTCCTCACGGAAGGTACCGTCTTTGACCATCTGTTCGAGGTTGGAACTTGTTGCCGCGACGATGCGCACATCAACTTTCACCGTGCTGTTTCCGCCGACGCGCTCGAACTCGCGTTCCTGCAGCACGCGCAACAACTTCACCTGAAGCGCTAACGGCATGTTGCCGATTTCATCCAGGAAAATGGTTCCACCGTTGGCTTGTTCGAATCGGCCGATACGCGTCTGAACGGCGCCGGTGAAGGCGCCTTTCACATGGCCGAACAATTCCGACTCCAGCAGGTTTTCAGGGATCGCTCCGCAATTGATGCTGACCATTTTCTGGTCTTTGCGCTGGCTGTTGAAGTGAATCGCTTTTGCAATCAGCTCTTTTCCCGTGCCGGTTTCGCCCTGAATCAAGACGGTACTGGTCAAGCCCGCGATTGTCTCCACCAACTCAAAGATCCGCTTCATCCCCCGTCCGGTGCCGATGATGTTGTCGAAGCCGTATCGTTCGTCCAACTGCTTGCGCAGGTACTGATTTTCGAAGCGCAAGTGACGTTCTTTGAGGCCTTTCCGAACCATGACCGGAAGCTCGACCAATTTGAACGGCTTCGTCAGATAGTTATATGCGCCTTTCTTGATCGCGTTCACCGCAGTTTCGATGGTCCCGTAGCCCGTGATGATGATGCCGATGATTTCCGGATACCGAACCAGAGACTCTTCCAGCAGTTCGACACCGGTCTTGCCGGGAAGGTTGTGATCTGTAATCAGGACGTCGTACGCGGTCTGCGACAGTTTCTCGGCGGCTTCCTCAGCGGATCCCGCCTGATCGACCTCAAAACCGTCGATTGTCAAAATATCGACAATAGCTTTCCGAAGATCCTCTTCGTCATCGACTACCAGGACTTGTTCCCTGTTGATGTCCATTCTCTAAGCCTCCTGCTAAGAATTTGGCGATTGTAGACATGGGGCGTGAAGTTTTCAAGAAATCCGCCGATAAAATGGCCATGGTGAATATTGCGGAAGTGTTTCCCGGGAAAGCCCGGATCCTGGTCGCCGACGACAATAGCGACTTGAGATTGACACTTTGCGAATATTTGGAGTCGCACAATTTCATAGTCACTCCCGCGCGGGATGGATCAGAAGCCATAAACATTCTGCAATCACCGAGATCGAACTTCGAGATCGTGTTTACCGACCTCGTCATGCCGCCCGGTCCGGACGGTATGGAGGTGCTGAAGATCGCCAAACAATTCCATCCTTCGAGCTATGTTGTTGTAATGACAGGCTATTCTTCAATTGAGACCGCCATTGAATCCATCCGGCACGGTGCCTTCGATTACCTCACCAAGCCGTTTAAACTCGCTCAAATCGACATCATCGTGAACCGGATTCTCGAGTACTTCGCCATGCTCGACGACAATAAGAGGTTGTCTGCAAAACTGGCCTTCATCAACGAAAGATCCACCACGATCGATTCCAGACTCGAACGAATCGAGTTCCTGCTGAGCAGCCTGGTAGCCAAAGTTCCGACATAGTCCAATACATTGACATAGTTATTTTTGACAGACCCGTCCGGTTGGTGCGTGTCAAAACGATGTTCACTTCCCCGTGCGGGATTGCCAACATTCCGACACTTTGATCGGTCGAACTAGGCAAAAATTGCCTTAAGTCTTTGCTTTGCCTACCGTCGACTTCTGGCATTCCGACTGCCCTTAACGGCGGCGATGAGTGGACATGCAGTCACCCTTGAAGATCTGTTAGTGAGATTCCAGTCGGCTTCCGAATCGTTGGAGCGTTCGTACTGTGAACTCCAGGGACGGGTTCAAGCTCTCACGGCGGAGCTGGAGAGAGAACGGGAGGAACGGATTCGGCTGGAACGGCTGGCTGGGATGGGTGAAATGGCCATGGAGTTGGCGCATGAAATCAGGAATCCACTCGCGAGTATCGAACTCTACGCGTCGATGCTCGAAGGCGAATACGCCGAACAAATCGTGCGGAGTGTGCGTTTGCTGAATCACTCGGTTACGAACGTTCTACAGTTCGGCAGGCCCGTTATGCCGGCCCCGGAACGGATGTCGGTGAGCCGGTTACTTGAAGGGATTCGAGTATTTCTTCAGCCGATCGCGCAGCAAAAACGAATACGGATCGCAATGGACTGCGATTCGGAATGCGTGGCTGTTGCCGATCATGAGCTGCTGCACAGGATGTTGCTGAACCTCGTACTCAATGCTGTTCGCGAGACCCCCATGGATGGGAAGGTAAGCCTTTCGGGGCGAGTCGCAGGATGCGACGTATTGATCGCGGTCGAAGATTCGGGACCAGGAATTCAGGATGAACGAATGGCCCGGATCTTCGACCCGATGTTTTCTACGAGCCGCGAGGGATGCGGTCTACGAGCCGCGAGGGATGCGGACTGGGGCTTCCGATCGTCAAGAAGATTGTCGAAAGCCATAAAGGAACAATTACCGTCAGCTCGGGAAATGGAACAAAGTTTCTGATCAGGATTCCAGCCAACGTAAGTGGGGGAACCGGCCAATGCCAGTTCCGGGAGGCCGCCGTTGGAAGCGCGTAGCGCGACAGTAACGGCGGTGTACCAACTACGGCTGGCCGGTGGGCCCGACGCCAACATGGAGGTTGCGCTTGAGCCGGTTGCTAGTTGTTGATGACGACATTCAAATGCTGTCTGCCCTGGAAGCGGCGCTGCGCCGGAAGGGGCACACAGTGGAGACCGCGTCGAATGGACTCGATGCGGTTTCCAAGTTAGAGAGCGCGCCCGTTCAAGCCGTCATTACCGATCTGCGTATGCCGGGGTTGGATGGCCTCGGACTGCTTCAGCACATACGACGCAGCCAGAGGGCACTTCCCGTTATTGTCTTGTCCGCATATGGCACGGTCCCTACCGCGGTCGATGCGATGAAGGCCGGTGCAACCGATTTTCTTCTTAAACCGTTTTCACACACAGCACTCGACGAGATCCTGAATCATCATCTAGCTGCGGGTGCTGGACCTCGGTCGTCCACCGAAGCGACAGAAATCATCACGCAGAATTCTTTAATGCTGTCGCTGTTGGATCAGGCGGCCCAAGCCGCAAAGACGAATGCCACGATTCTCGTGCAAGCGGATAGCGGTACGGGCAAGGAATTACTCGCGCGATGGATACACAAAAACAGCGCGAACCACAACGGCGCGTTCGTCGCCGTCAATTGCGCGGCGCTTCCCGAGAATTTGCTCGAATCCGAGCTTTTCGGGTACGAGAAAGGTGCATTTACAGGAGCTGCCAACTTCAAGCCGGGCAAGTTTGAACTAGCACAGAACGGAACCATTCTGCTCGACGAAATCGGCGAGATGGCGCCCCTTCTTCAAGCCAAGCTTCTCCGTGTCCTTCAAGAACAGGAAGTCGACCGCATCGGCGGCAAGCGGCCGATTCCAATTCGTGTCCGGGTCGTCGCCACCACCAACAAAGACCTGAGGAAGCTGATCGCGCGCGGACAATTTCGCGAAGATCTGTTCTTCCGGCTGAATGTCGTTCCGTTGCGTGTTCCTCCGCTGCGTGACCGCAAGGACGACATTGCCGTGCTTACCCGGCATTTCGTCAAGAAATACGGGGGAGCCGCGGCAAGCGAGCCCGATGCGGAAACGCTGGAGTCGCTCCAGCGCTATGGCTGGCCCGGCAACGTACGGGAACTGGAAAACATTATTCATCGGTCGTTTGCCCTACGCGGCCGCCTGAAGATCACCCCCTCAGACTTGTTCGATCAGAGTGTTGAATCACCGTACGCGCCCGCACTGCAAGCCGGACAATCCGTGGGAGAAATGGAGCGCAAGCTCATCATGACGACACTCGAGCAGACCAACGGCAATCGGACTCACGCGGCGAGATTGTTGGGTATATCCCTTCGGACTCTGCGCAACAAGCTTCGCGAATATCGAGTTGAGGAGGCAGCAGTCCTATGATCAACCCCAGCAATGCCCCTTTCTTTCCCGCGGTCGAGGAACTTCTGTCATGGACGTCCAAGCGGCAACAGGCTCTGGCCGGCAACGTGGCCAATATGGATACAACCGGTTATCGAGCCCAGGATTACAGTTTCGAACAGGAACTGGCCACGATTGATCTCTCAACCACCACGGCGAACCACATTGCGCCGCTAAAGGATGAGGCTCATGCTCGGCTGCATGCAGTGAATAGCAAAGTGAAGCCCAATGGAAATAACGTCGATCTGGAGCGTGAGATGACTGAGATCACGAAAAACGGGCTTCAGTACATTACGCTCGTCCAGTACTTGAATCAGAAAATCCGAACCCTGCGTGCTGCGATCAATGAGGGAGGGAAGGTTTAGGTAAGATGAGCGACTTCAGAGTCTACAGCGACATTCCCCGAATCATGGTGCCTACGGCGGCGCCCAGCCGGCAGCCGTCAGGCCCGTCATTCACCAAGCTCCTCAATGAAGCCGTTCAGCAAGTCAACGATGTCGAAAAGGGGTCGCAGGGGGAGCTTCAGAAATTTCTGAGCAACCAATCCGATCTTCATTCCGTGATGATCGCGTTAGAGAAAGCAGACCTTTCGTTCCAAGTCATGATGCAGGTGCGCAACAAAATCGTCCAGGCGTACCAAGAATTAATGAAATCTCAAGTCTGATCCGAGGATCGGTAATCGAGAATGGCTGCTCCAAATCCGTTCGAACAAATCAAGACGTTCTTCACGCGCTACAGCCTTCAACAGAAATTGGCTCTGGCCGGTTCTGCCGCTCTGGTTTTGATTCTGCTGTGGGTGCTCGTTTATTTCGTCAATCGTGTCGAGTATCAAACGCTTTATGCCGATCTCGATCCGCAGGAAGCACAAGGCATTATTCAAAAGTTGCAGGAGTTGAAGGTGCCCTACGAGCTGGAACCGGACGGTCGAACCGTCAAGGTAACCGCTGACAAGATTGCTGAAGTCAGGATCCAGCTTGCAAGCCAAGGATTGCCGGAAAGCGGCCGTATCGGCTTTGAGATATTCGACCGGACGAATTTCGGGCTTACGAATTTTCAGGAACAGGTCAATTACCAACGTGCTCTCGAAGGTGAGCTGGCACGCAGCATCATGACGATCGCAGAAGTTGAGGCCGCGCGCGTGCACCTTGTGCTGGCGAAGGAATCCCTGTTTCAAAGCTCGGACGAGCAAGCGAAGGCGTCGGTCATTCTAAAGTTGAAAAACGGCCGTTCGTTACCGGGCGCGGCCGCGCAGGGAATCGTCAATATGGTTGCCAGTGCAGTCAAAGGCCTCAGGCCGGAGAAGGTAGTCCTGCTCGACTACCGAGGCAAGATCCTGTCACGGAACGAGGGTCCCGAAAGCGGGCTTTCGGCGCAACAACTGGACACGCGGCAAAGAGTGGAAACGGAGCTCGCGGGAAAAATCGTTCAGATTCTCGAACCGGCTGTGGGTCAGGGCAAAATCCGCCCGCAGGTTTCCATCGTCATGAACTTCGAGCAAGTAGAAGAGACCGTTGAACAGTACGATCCGCAACACAGTGTCGTCCGAAGCGAGCAAAAGCAGGAAGAGCGCCAACGGAAGACGGAACGCGTCGGCGGTATCCCCGGTCCGCGCAGCACTCCAACCAACAATCCGGCGGGCGCGCCTGCGGCACAAGCGGACCAATCGGCTGGCAGCACCAACTCCGATTTCGTGAAGCAGAACGAAACGGTCAACTATGAAGTGAGTAAAGCCGTCCGCCATGTGGTCAATCCCGCCGGAAAGATCGAACAGGTTTCCGTTGCGGTCGTTATCGATAATCACACCAAGGTCACAACACGCAGCGACGGCGAGGAACAAACCAGCCAGGAGCCTCGTACTCCGGAGGAAATGAAGAAATATCGGGGCCTGGTTGCCGCAGCCATCGGTTTCAATCCCGATCGGGGGGATCAGCTCACTGTTGAGAATATTTCCTTTCAGGGTGAGACCGAACTGATCGAGAAACCCGGGTTCATCGAGAAACAGGGCCCGACGATAATGATGTTTTTGCGGTATCTCATCATTCCGGTTGTATTCATCGTTCTGTACCTGTTGTTCCTGCGTCCCGTGCAGAAGTCGGTATTCGCGAATTGGCCCACAACGGG
>WNGK01002161.1_pt1 | contig 21320 bp, 15 predicted proteins | sample 5400601 | NCBI WGS metagenome assembly WNGK01 (sample SAMN13153376, study PRJNA577476) | soil metagenome | isolation source: 60 cm soil or saprolite under Garry oak tree replicate 1 | place: USA:California | collected 2016-06-15
GGGCCGCGCCCGCAATGGCGGCGCAAGGCGCCGACCAAAATCCAAGCAAAGGAGCATTGACCATGGCCAGAAAGTCGTCGCCGAGATCCACCCGGAGCACCGCCAAGCGAGCCAAGCGCCCCGCCAGGGCGACTGCGGCGCCGAAGAAGACCGCGGCTGGATTCAAGATCCCGAGCGCGAATCTCGGCGACCTGTCCAAGATGGCGAAAGTGTTGACGCCTGAACAGGCGTTCGATTTGTATCGCGCCAATGCCCGCATGGCGCTTGACGTAATCGACGCCGCGATCGAGAGCACGGCGAAGTTGCGCAAGCATCAATTTGCTGGCGAGGAAGAGGCTCGCTCGATGCAGAAGAAAGCGCTGCGGCATGCTGCGGAAGCCACTGATCCCCAGACGTTCATGGCTGCCGGTCAAAGCGTGACCCAGGAGGCCGTCGAGAAGGCGATGCGCTACTGGGGGGAGATGTTCGACATGATCGTCGAGATGCAGAAGCGCTTGTTCGCGCTGATGGAAGAACAGATGGCCGGCATGCCGGGCGCGAAAGAAGCGAAGGCGGCGATGGCGATGATGCCCGACCTGCGTCAGGCGCAGAACCTGGTTAAGGCGATGCAGGGCGTGATGTCGTCGGGCGGGTCGACGTTCGAATCGATGCAGCGCGTCATGGGCGATTTCACGCGTTACGTGAAGCCTTGATCCGCTGGCAGACGCGCGGCAGCGCGCCTGCTGAAGGTCGTGGGGGCTCCGCGGCGCCTTGGCGCGGTTCCGGCCGCGCCTCGGTGCAGCGCTTCACGTCCTGCGCCAAGGATAGAGAGAGAGAGAGAGAGACGGAAGGAATCGCCGTCCTCACGGCGGCGATGCGCCTGCGCGATGCACAACGCGCAACGCACTGCAAGGGATTATTCCACGCGGCCGCCAGGGAGTATCGGCTGGAAGCTGCGTCGGGCTGCACCCAGAGTACGTCGGTGCCCAGACGTGGTCGATAGCCGCGCCGCAGGGCGAGACAAGTTGACGAAATCCGTCACCACCGGCGCAACACGGGCTGCACTGCCGGAAACCGGCACCGTCGCCCGACGAGGTGAGAGAATGGGTTCGCTGGCACTCGCCAGACGTGGCATATGTCTTGCTTAGCCTTTGAAGCTTCAGGGAAAACGGACGGATGCACCGATACGATCCGGCCCAAGGCTCAAGCGATGAAGGGAAAACGCCGATTCCGATGAAGGTCCGCGCACAGCCGATCAGGGGCAAGTGACGGTGGTGGAGCAGGGGGCAACATAGCCCCAAGGGGCGAGACCCATCGAAAATCTGACGGGTCAGAGCACCCGCTTGGCGACGTGTGTCGGGGGGGAGGGAAAAATAACGTAGTCGGTAGTTGTGACGGCTCGAAAAGCGAAGACGACAAAAGCACAGCCATGACGCTCGCCATGACTCTCGGTAACTCTCGTGTCACGGGTGGCCCGGACAATCTCGGCGACCTTCGCCGCGATCGGTACCGATGTCGAACCCCATGAGCACCTCGTTACGTCAGTACGGCGGCGGTGTCGCTTTCCTGCAGCTCGGGGTGGAGTTGGGATGGCTCGTTGCGGCAGTCGTGCTTGCGGTGAGGTATCAGAGCGCGCTGTCGTCGCTGAGTGTGGCCACGCCGGCGCTGGTCTTTGCCGTGCTGATGGTCGGCCTCAATGCTGCCTTCGGGCTCTACCGTCGAGACCGGCGGCTGGCCTTCGGCGAATACGCGGTGAGACAGTCGGCCGCGCTGGTGATCGGGTTGCCGATCGCCTACCTTTCCTCACACATCCTTCCCGGCGGGGTCTTCTTCCAGGAGGCGTTCGGTCCGGTCGTCCTGATCGCGCTCGGCGGCCTGCTGGCGGTGCGGCAGATCACCGTGTCCCCGGTGGCGCGGATGCTGTTGCCGTACCGGGTTCTGGTGCTCGGGACCGGACCGGAGGCGCTTGCCGTCGAAACTTCGCTTGAGATGGCCAATCCGCCAGGTCTGGAGCTGGCCGGTTTCTATCCGCTCGAGAAGGTCCCTGTCAGAAGTGTGGCCGCGACTCGGATCGTCTCGAATCATCTGACGCTCGAGCAGACGGTGGCCCACCTCGCCATCGACGAAATCATCGTCGCCGTGCGCGAGCAGCGTGGCGGGGTCCTCCCGCTGCGAGAATTGCTGGAATGCCGTCTGGGCGGCATCCAGGTTACCGATCTCCCGCGATTCTTCGAGCGTGTGCACGGTCGTGTGCCCATCGAGTCGCTCAAGGCAAGCTGGCTCATCTACGGGAACGGATTCCGTCAAAGCTGGCCGCGCAATGTCGTGAAGCGCTGTTTCGACATCTTGGTCGTGGCAATAATGCTGCCGATCGCCCTGCCGATCATGACAGCGATGGCAGTGCTGATCTTGCTCGATGGGGGCGCCCCGATCATTTACCGGCAGGAGAGAGTCGGTCGCCATGGGCAGAAGTTCACGCTGCTCAAGTTCCGAAGCATGACCAAGGACGCCGAAAAGGACGGGCGACCGTCCTGGGCGAGCGTCAACGATTCGCGCATTACCGCCGTGGGGCGATTCATGCGCCACACGCGCATCGACGAGCTGCCGCAGCTGATCAACGTCCTGCGCGGGGAGATGAGTTTCGTCGGTCCGCGACCCGAGCGGCCCGCGTTTGTCGGCACCCTTGCCGAGAAGATCCCGTTCTACGCGGTCCGGCACAGCGTCAAGCCCGGGCTGACCGGTTGGGCGCAGGTGCGCTATACCTACGGCGGCAACCTGGAGGAATCGGTCAAGAAGCTCGAGTACGATCTCTTCTACGTCAAGAACCACTCGCTCCTGCTCGATCTGCTGATACTCATCAAGACCGTCAGAGTTGTGCTGCTCGGCGAAGGCGCTCGGTGAGCGACGGATGCCTGGGAAGCAGCTGTCCGTGGCGTTTGAAGCGGCGCCGAGGCGTCGCATCCACCGCGGTTGGCGCAATACGGTAGTGGCCTGGAACCGAGTCGCCCGCGCACAAATCTGCGCTGGCGAGTCGTCGCCGCACCGTCCGATCCGCGGTAAAGTTCAACCCTCTTTCACACAGCGAATTTTCTCCCGTGACTGCAAGTAATCTCATGACCGCGGCAATCTGGAGCTACGGTTTGGCCGCGGCCGCGTTCTGCGCGTTCGCGTTGCGGATGACGCTGGGATGGCGCGCCGGGTTGCGAGCAGCGCTTCTCGTTTCGGTCACCGTCGCCAGCGCTCTGTGGGCGGCCGCGGAGCTCGCGCTCACGCTTTGGCCGAACACGGCCACCTGGGTGACTTCCAACAGCGTGGACACGGTACGTTACGCGCTATGGTTCGCGTTTCTCTACAGCCTCACCGACCGCCTGCGAGCCAACGCGGCCGGCGGGAGCGCAAGGATCGTGTCCGTGCCCTGGTGGCTCATCGGCAGCGTTGCTCTCGGACTGGTCACCGGCATTGCCGTCCCGGACGGGGAGGCGCGCGGTGTGTTCGGTGATCGAGCCGGCATGATCGCCTTCGCGGTGCGTGTCGGACTCGCCGTGGTCGGATTGGTCCTGGTCGAGCGCCTGTTTCGCAGTACCGCCGCGCACGCGCGGTGGGCGGTGAAGCCGTTGTGCCTGGGGTTGACGGCGCTCTTCGGTTTCGATCTACTTTTTTATTCCGACGCGATGCTGTTTGGTCATCATGACCCGAACCTGTGGGCGTCACGAGGTATGGCGCACGCGTTGGTGATTCCGTTCCTCGCGGTTGCGGCGGCGAGAAATCCGGCGTGGACGATCGAGATGCATCTGTCCCGCGGCGCCGTCATGCGCTCGACTGCGCTGCTCGTGTCGGGCATGTTTCTTCTCGCAGTCGCGGCGGCCGGTTATTTCGTACGTTTTGTCGGTGGCGAATTCGGCAAGGTGTTGCAGATTGAATTCCTGTTCGCGGCGTTTTTGCTCTTTGCGTTGGCAGTGTTCTCCGGAAGCTTCAGATCCAAGCTCAAGGTCTTCGTCAGCAAGCATTTCTTCTCCTATCGCTACGACCACCGCGAAGAGTGGCTCCGTCTCACGCGGACGTTGTCCGCGGACAGATCTCCGCAGGGCATCCAGCAGCGAAGCATCAATGCGCTCGCGGATCTCGTCGAGAGTCCTGCGGGCGCACTGTGGCTTAGGCACGGCGACCAATCGTTCCGGCCTGCCGCCCGCTGGAACATGTCGGTAGTCAACGCCGTGGAACCGGCGGACGGTGCGCTCGGGCAGTTCCTTGAGCGCACGAACTGGGTCATCGATCTGTGCGAATACGCCGCGTCACCGGAACGGTATCCAGGCCTCTCCGTGCCACCGTGGCTTCTCTCGCTGCCGGGAGCGTGGCTCGTGGTGCCGTTGCCGTCACCCACTGGCCTGGTGGGGTTCGTCGTGCTCGTTACAGCGCGCGCTTCGATCAAGATGGATTGGGAAGTGCTGGATCTGCTGAAGACTGCTGGCAGCCAGGCAGCGAGCTATCTGGGTCAGATTCAAGCGACCGAAGCCCTGCTCGAAGCGCGCAAGTTCGATGCGTTCAATCGCATGTCTGCGTTTGTAGTGCACGATCTGAAGAACCTGGTAGCGCAATTGTCGCTGCTGCTGCGAAATGCAGAGCGCCACAGCAACAACCCGGAGTTCCAACGCGACATGCTCCTTACCGTGGTCAACGTCGTCGAACGAATGAACAAGTTGATGCTTCAATTGAGGACCGGGGCGACGCCGGTCGAAAAACCGCGCCCGGTGAATCTCGAAAAGATCATACGCAGCGTCTGCGTGGCCAAGTCGGAGCAGAACGCGTCGATCGACGTGGATCTGACTTCCGGAATCTCGGCGATGGGTCACGCCGACCAACTCGAGCACGTGATCGGCCATTTGGTGCAAAATGCGCTCGACGCAACAAGCGCGCGGGGCAAGGTTGTTGTACGCTCGCGTCGCGAGAACGGGGCCGCGGTGATCGAAGTCACCGATACCGGCGTGGGCATGACGCCGGAATTCATACGCGACCGGTTGTTCAGGCCTTTTCAGACGACCAAGGAGACGGGCATGGGTGTCGGTGTCTACGAGAGCTCGCAGTACGTGACGGGGCTCGGCGGACAAATCCTGATCGATAGCACGCCCGATGTGGGAACGCGAGTCCGCGTCGTGTTGCCGCTGGGACATGACGCTGTGACGCCCAAGCTCGAGCCCAAAGAAGCAGCATGAGCGAAGCACGTAGACCCTTGCTCATTGTCGAAGACGATCCGGCGTTGCAGAAACAGATGTGCTGGGCATTCGATCAGTACGATACGATTGTCGCCGGCGACCGCGAGTCCGCAGTTGCATCGATTCGTCGCCATGAGCCGCCCGTCGTTACCATGGACCTGGGCCTGCCACCGCGTCCGGATGATCCGAGCGAAGGCTTGCAGCTCCTCGAAGAAGTTCACGCTCTGTCGCCGGACACCAAGGTCATCGTGCTTACGGGGCAGAACGACCGCGCCAACGCCCTCAAGGCCATCTCGCTAGGCGCTTACGATTTTTGCGAGAAGCCTTTCGAGCCCGCGCTGCTCGGGTTGATGCTCGAGAGAGCATTTCGCGTGCATGATCTCCAGGATGAGAACCGGCGCCTGCAGTCCCTGCAGCAGGCGCCGGCCATGTCCGGAATCGTCACGCGCGATCCAGGCATGCAGAAGATCTGTCGCACCGTAGAGAAGATCGCCCCGACCTCCGCAACGCTCATGATCATCGGCGAGTCGGGTACCGGCAAGGAGCTCCTGGCGCGCGCTCTGCACGACCTCTCGCCGCGAAAAGGCAACCGGTTCGTCGCGATCAACTGCGCGGCGATTCCCGAGACGCTGCTCGAAAGCGAGCTTTTCGGATATGAGAAGGGCGCGTTCACCGGTGCCGCGAAACAGACCCTGGGCAAGTTCGAGACAGCCCACGGTGGGACGCTGTTCCTCGACGAGATCGGCGATCTGTCGCTCGCCTTGCAGGTGAAACTGCTGCGTTTCCTGCAGGAGCGTGTGATCGAACGGATCGGAGGGCGACAGGAAATCCCGATCGATGTGCGCATCGTCTGCGCCACCAATCAGAATCTGAAGGATCTGACCACGGCCGGGAAGTTTCGTGAGGATCTGTACTACCGGCTGGCGGAAATCGTCCTGGAGGTTCCACCGCTGCGTTCGCGCAAGGGAGACCCGGCGTTGCTTGCGCACGGGTTCGTACATCGCTTCGGCAGCGAGCTGAAACGCGGTTCGATGATATTGCTGCCGGACGCGGTCGCCGCGATCGAATCCCATGCCTGGCCCGGGAACGTGCGCGAGCTGGAGAACGTCATCCGGCGAGCGGTAATCATGGCGGACGGACTGGGCATCGGTGCCGCCGACATCGGCATCTTGTCCGAGCAACAGGACCAAGCGCCCGTCCAGCTCAACTTGCGGCAGGTGCGCGAGGAGGCGGAGAAGCATGCCGTCCTTCGCGCGCTGGGCAGAGTCAACGGCAATCTCAGCAAGGCGGCCGATTTGCTCGGCGTCAGCCGCCCCACGCTTTACGAGCTCATGCACCGGTTCGGACTCAAGTAAACAGGTTCGGCACACCGGTGAGACTCCCGATAAACGAAAGCGCCATGAAAATGAAGCAACCTCGATGGAACATTCCAGTGAAGTTCGGTGTGGTCGCCGGGCTCTGTTTAGTGCTGCTCGCTGCCTGCGGCGGCGATTCGCCCGAACTGCTGATCAAGTCGGCCAGGGATTATCTGGCCAAGGACGATTCGAGCGCGGCTGTGATCCAGCTCAGGAATGCCTTGCAGAAGGCGCCCAACAATGCCGAGGCGCGTTACCTGCTCGGGACGGCCCTTACCGCGCGTCGCGATCCCGCGAGCGCGGTCAAGGAGCTTCGCATGGCGCTTCAACTGGGCTATCCGGCGGACCAGACGCTTCCAGCGCTGGCCCGCGCCCTCGTCGACGACGGTGACGCCAAGGAGTTGGTGGCGGAGTTCGGCGGGAAAACGCTTGGCACTCCCGACGCCCAGGCCGATTTCAAGACCATCATCGGCAACGGCTGGCTCTCTCTGGGCAAACCCAAGGAGGCCGAAGCGGCATTTGCCGCTGCGCTCGCGGCCAAGCCAGACTTTCCCGACGCGTCGCTAGGGATCGCAACGTTGCGCGCCGGAAGCCGAAATCTCGAAGAAGCCGAGAAGATTGTGGATGGCGTCCTGGCGCAGCCAAAGGCCCCGCCCGAGGCATCCCTGCTCAAAGCCCAGCTCCTGTTCGCCGAGGGTCAGCCCGACGCGTCGCGCGCCGTGCTGGAAAAGCTGGTGGAGGCAAGGCCCGCGTACCTGCCGGCGCGCTATCAGCTCGCCGCGTTGCAAGTTGCCCGGGGCGATCTGGACCAGGCGAGCGCTCAGGTTGCCGCCATCCGGAAGACATCGAAGCAGGACACGCGCGCCTTTTATTTCGAGGCGCTTATCGCTTCCAAGAAAGGCGACCTGCCCGCGGCTCGCGAGGCGATCCAGCAGGTCTTGAAAGGCTCGCCTCAACACGTCCCCAGCCTGGTGCTTGCCGGCGAGGTCGAGCTTCGCGCCGGACAACTCAATCAGGCTGAGGATTACCTGCGTCGCGCGCTGAGCGCGGCGCCCGGGCTCGCGTACGCAGAGCGCCTGCTCGCCGCGACTTACGTGCGCATGGGCAGTCCGGCCCGTGCCCTCGAAGTGCTGCAGCCGCAGCTCGCGCGCGGCTTCCGCGACCCTCAGCTCATGGCGGTCGCCGGCGAGGCCTATCTTGCCGTCGGTGATTTCCCCAAGGCGGCACAGTATTTCGCGCAGACGGCGGCGCTGGATCCGAAGAATGCGGCGGCGCGGACGCGGTTGGGGCAGGTACGTTTCGCCGAGGGAGACACCGAGGCGGCGATTCGCGACCTCGAGGCGGCCTCGGCGCTGGATCCCAATGTGTCGTCTGCCGACCTGGCGCTGCTCTCGAATCTTCTGCGTCAGAAACAGTTCGACGAAGCCCTGGCGGCGGTGGGTCGGCTGGAAAACAAGCAGCCGAACAACCCGCTGGTCTACAACCTGAAGGGCATCGTCTACCTGAGCAAGCGCGACCTGGGAAGCGCCCGGGCGAGTTTTGAGCGCGCGCTGCAGATCCAGTCCGACTATCTTCCCGCGATCGGCAACCTCGCGCAACTCGATCGACTCGATAAGAAACCCGACGTCGCACGCAAGCGTTACGAGGCGGTCCTCGAGAAGGAGCCGAAGAACGAACAGGCCTTGCTGGGCTACGCCAATCTCGTGCAGTCGCTCGGCGGCGAACCGAGCGAGATCGAAACGCTCCTCAAGAAGGCGGTAACCGTGAACCCCCAATCGATCAGCGCCCGAATCGCGCTGGTCGCCTTTTACACTCAGAAGGGCGATCTCAAGCAGGCACAGCTCGCGGCGCAGGAAGCGAACGCTGCGCTGCCGAACGATGCGCGAACGCTCGAGCTGCTGGGGCAGATTCAACTGGCAGCGGGCGACGCGGCGCAGGCCGTCAACACTTTCAACAAGCTGGTGGCGGCGCGGCCCGGGTCGGTCGAGCCGCTCCTTCGCCTTGCTCGTGCTCTGGTGGCCGCAAAAGACTACGACAAGGCGGTCGAAAAGCTGCGCGCGGCCCTGGTGATCAAACCCGAGCTCTTCGAGGCCAGTCGGGAGATCGTGGTGATCTATGCCCTGACCGGACGCACCGAGCAGGCCTTGCAGGAAGTCAAGGCGATCCAGCGACGGCAGCCGGGCGAGGCGCGCGGTTACCTGCTTGAGGGCGAGCTCCTGGGCACTCAACAGAAGTGGTCCGATGCGGAATCAGCCATGAAGGCTGCACAGAAGCGCGCGCCCGATGACGGCAGGATCGCACTCGCGCTGTACGCGGCTACGAGCGGCGCTGGCAAGGCTGCGGCGGCGGATGCCGCAGCCGACAAATGGTTGAAGGATCATCCGAAAGATGTCGTACTGCGCAATTACCTCGGCGAGCGCGCCGTGCGCAAGCAGGACTACAAATCTGCGGCCCGCTACTACCAAGCGGTCGTGGCGCAGCAACCCGATAACGCGATGTATCTCAATAATCTCGCCTGGGTCCTGGGCGAGCTGGGCGACCCCAAGGCGCTGTCGCAGGCTGAGAAAGCGTTGGCGCTGGCTCCGGCGAATCCCGCGATCCTGGACACGACGGGAATGTTGCTGCTCAAGAAGGGCGATGTGACCCACGGGGTCGAAAAGCTGCGGCTGGCCGCGCAGCGCGCGCCGAACCAGGCTGACATCCGGTTGCATTTGGCCAAGGCCCTGATCAAGGCCGGCGACAAGGAGGCGGCCCGCAAGGAGCTTGATGCGCTCGCACAGGCGAGCGGCACGATGCCTGACAAGGCGGCAACGACCGACCAGGGCAAGAGTGTGGACCCAAGCTCCGCGCCGCAAGCAGGCAACAAGGTGCCGTCTCTGACCTGTGCTCCTGAGTGCGCCGCGGAAGTGGCTGCGCTGCTGAAGACGCTGTAGTGCAACGTGCAGTTCCCCTGCCCGAGATGACCGGGACTGATCGCCGTCGGGCGCGCTGCGCGCAAACTCCACGAAGGGAGTCGAAGTGACCGTCGTTGCCGTGGTTGGCTTGGGATACGTGGGCCTGCCTCTGGCCGTTGAGTTCGGAAAGAGACATCCGACCATCGGCTTCGATCTTTCCGAGAGAAAAGTCGCCGCGTACCGCAGCTTCCGCGACCCGACCGGGGAAGTCAGCGAGGCAGAGCTCAGGGCCGCGTCCCGTCTGCGCGTGACGACCCAGGCTGCCGACCTCGCCGAGGCGGACTTCATCGTCGTTGCGGTACCAACACCGGTGGACCAGGCGCATCAGCCGGATTTCGGGCCTTTGCTGGGAGCCAGCGAGGCCGTCGGCAAAAACCTCAAGCGCGGAGCGACCGTGGTGTTCGAGTCGACCGTCTATCCCGGGGCGACCGAAGAGATCTGCGTGCCGGTCATTGAACGGCACTCGGGACTCAAGTGGCGGAGCGGGTTTTTTGTGGGCTATTCGCCGGAGCGCATCAACCCAGGCGACCGTGAGCATTCGCTGACGCGGATCACCAAGGTGGTCTCCGGGGATTCACCCGAAACGCTCGAAAAAGTTGCCGAGCTCTACGGCAGCATCATTGTGGCAGGTGTGCATCGGGCGAGCTGCATCAAGGTCGCCGAAGCGGCCAAGGTGATCGAAAACACCCAGCGCGACCTCAACATCGCGCTGATCAACGAACTTGCGCTGATCTTCCACAAGATCGGGATCGATACCACCGAGGTCCTGGAAGCTGCGGGAACGAAGTGGAACTTCTTGAACTTCCGGCCCGGGCTGGTCGGAGGGCACTGCATCGGCGTCGATCCGTACTATCTGACGCACAAGGCCGACATGCTCGGCTATCACCCGCAGGTCATCCTGGCGGGGCGGCGGATCAACGACGGTATGGGCAAATATGTCGCCGATCAGACCATCAAGCTGATGATCCAGGCCGGATCGGCCGTTCACGGCGCGGACGTGAACGTGCTCGGCCTTACCTTCAAGGAGAATTGTTCGGACCTGCGCAACTCCCGCGTGATCGACGTCGTCCGGGAGCTCACCTCATTCGGGGCGCGGGTTCACGTCCATGACCCGGTCGCCGATCCTGCCGAGGCGTTGCATGAGTACGGGGTGGTGCTCGAGCCATGGGAGGAGCTGCCGCGGGCCAGCGCAGTCGTGTCGGCCGTCGCGCACAGCGCGCTGACGCAACGGTCAGTCGACGAGCTTGCCGGAAAACTCGTCGCCAATGGCGTCTATGTCGACGTGAAGAGCCAGGCCAATCTCGCGGCGCTGCGCGCGCGTGGCGTGCGCGTCTGGAGACTCTGATGACAGTTGCGCGCGAATCGATCGCTCTGCGCACCGTGCTTTCGGAGCTGCGCGCCAAGCCTCTGCGCTGGCTCGTGACGGGCAGCGCGGGATTCATCGGTTCGCACCTGGTCGAGGCGCTGCTGCGCTTGGGGCAGCACGTGGTGAGCCTCGACAACTTCGAAACCGGTCATCGGGAGAACCTCGAGGAGGTGCGGGCGGCGGTCGGTGAGGAGCAGTGGCGACGGCACGAGTTCCGCGAAGCCGATGTCGTCGATCCAGCGTCGTGCCGCCAGGCATGCCAGGCGGTGAACGTCGTGCTGCATCAGGCAGCGTTGGGCTCGGTGCCACGATCCGTCAGCGATCCGCTTCATACGCACGCTGCCAACGCGACCGGCTTCCTCAACATGCTCGTCGGGGCCCGTGACGCCGGCGTCGCCCGGTTCGTGTATGCAGCGTCGAGCTCGACCTATGGCGACGCTCCAGAGCTGCCCAAGGTTGAGCACCGGATCGGACGGCCTTTGTCTCCCTACGCGGTCACCAAGTACGTCGACGAGATCTACGCCGACGTGTTCGGCCGCTGCTACGGTACCCCTTCGATCGGGCTGCGCTACTTCAACGTATTCGGTCCCCGCCAGGACCCGGAAGGCGCCTACGCCGCGGTAATCCCGCGTTGGGTGGATGCGATGTTGCACCGCCGGCCGATCGTGATCTATGGAGACGGCGAGACCACGCGCGATTTCTGCTACATCGCCAACGTCGTGCAGGCCAACCTGCTGGCGGCCACCACCGCCGATCCGGAGGCTCTCGGCCAGGTCTACAACGTGGCGATCGGCGGGCGCATGTCGCTCAACGCGCTGTTCGACACGCTGCGTGCTCTGGTCAAGCGGCGGCATGGCGATCTCGCGATTGCCGAGCCCATCTACGAGGATTTCCGGTCCGGTGACATCCGGCATTCGCAGGCCGATATAGGCAAGGCGCGCCGTTTGTTGGGTTATGACCCGGTCTACGACGTCCGCATCGGCCTCGAGGAAGCGTTGCCATGGTACGAGGCCCGGCTGCGTCGCACGGAAGAGACTCAACGAGTCGATGATGTCGCGTAGCGCCGGGGTTCGGTTTCCATTCGGCATGGGCGCTGTGGCGGCGGTCGGGGTTGCGCTCGCGGCGGGTGGCGCGATGGCCGACGAGCTTGCCGCCGCGCCGGCCCTGGCGCCCTTCAACGGACCCAGTGACAACTCGACATCGAACGCGGTCCCAGGGTCTCCTGGGAGTTCCGCCCCGCAGTTGCCGGTCGTTGGGGTGACCCGGGTCGCTCAAGCCTTGGCGTACGAACACGGCGAGGGCGTGCCGAGGGACCAGGTCCGGGCGGCGAGCCTGTACTGCGCGGCCGCGCGCGACGGAGATGCGGAGGGACAATTCAGCCTCGGCTGGATGTACGCCAACGGCCGCGGCGTGGCGCGTGACGATGCCATGGCTGCTTCGCTTTTCGCGCTCGCTGCCGACCAAGGCCACGACGCCGCACGCAAGGCATTGCGATTCGTCGGCGACGCGCGCGGTGTTCTGCCCGATTGCATGCGGCCCGACGTACTCGCGGACAACGACGTTCCGCAGGCAGTGGACGTCGATCCGTTCGCGGAACTGCCACCGGCCAAGCAGAAGATCGCGGCGATGGTGACCGCGCTGGCACCGGCCTATGCCGTCGCGCCCAGGCTGGCGCTCGCGGTCATCACGGTCGAGTCGAATTTCGACCCGAAGGCGCGATCGCCCAGGGATGCACGCGGGCTGATGCAGCTCATCCCCGACACGGCGACGCGATTTCGCGTGAAGAACGCATTCGATGTTCGCGACAACGTGCGCGGGGGTTTGTCGTATCTGCGCTGGCTGCTCTCGTACTACCGCGGCGAAGTTGCGCTTGCCGCGGCCGCCTACAACGCCGGCGAGGGTGTCGTCGACCGGTACCGCGGTGTCCCGCCCTATCCGGAAACGCGCAATTACGTGCAGCGGGTCCTCGCGCTGTTCGGCAGCGAGCATCATCCGTACGATGCCGAGCTCGCCGCACCGCCGCCGTTCGTGGCTCCACGGTGAGATGCCTTTAGCGACGCTCCTTACCCGTCCGGCGGCGAGAGCCCGACGCACGCGTCGCAGCTTTACGACGCTGGTGGCGTTCTCGGGGCTGATCCTCGCCGTCCCGGCCCTGGCCGACAACACCATCATCACCATCGAGCGTGTCAAGGGCTCGATCGTGGCCATCGGAACGTTCGAGCGGACGCGGGTGCCCGCATTTCAATTCCGAGCGACCGGCTTCGCGGTGGAAGACGGATCGCTCATTGCGACCAATGCTCACGCCCTGCCGACGACGCTCGACAGCGAGCGGCGCGAGACCCTGGTGATCCTGATCCCGGCGTCGGCGTCGGACCGCGAGCCGCAGATGCGCGAAGCCCGCGGGCTCGCCGTCGATGCCGGGACCGATCTTGCGGTGCTGAAGATCAATGGCACACCGCTGCCTGCGCTGAAGCTCGGAGGCCTCGACAGCGCGAAGGAGGGGCAAAGCGTGCTGTTTACCGGCTTTCCGATCGGTGGTGTGCTCGGCATGTTTGCAGCAACGCATCGAGGCATGATCGCGGCGATAACCCCGATCGCGATCCCGCCTCCCGTCGCGGCCAATCTCGACCCGCGCATCATTCGGCGACTGACGACGGGCTCCTTCCCGGTGCTGCAGCTCGACGCGACGGCTTACCCTGGCAACAGCGGCAGTCCGGTCTACGATCCGGAAAGCGGCGAGGTGCTCGGCATCATCAACATGGTGTTCGTCAAGGGAACCAAGGAGTCGGCACTCACGCAGCCCAGTGGGATCACCTATGCGATACCGGCCAAGCACCTGCAGGCGCTCGTCAACAAGGCACACTGATCGATCGTCCTCGAGGCCGACATTTCGGCGCGTATTGAGGGACCGCTGCCTTGGTTGACGCCACGTGGCTCAAGGCGCTGTTCAAGGCGCTTGTCCTGCCGCCGACCGGGCCCTTGCTGCTCGCGGCAACCGGTCTGTGGCTGATCGGACGTGTCCCGCGCGCCGGCCGGGCCATCGCCTGGACGGGCGTCCTGCTGCTGCTGGCCTTGTCGACACCGATGGTTGCCTTTCTGTTGCTCACGTTCGTCGATACTTCGCCTCCGCTGGACGTCGAGCGGGCGCGAAGCGCGCAGGCGATCGTGATTCTCGGCGGCGGCATCCGCCGCGATGCTGCGGAATACGGCGGCGACACGCTCGGGCGCCTGACGCTCGAGCGCGTTCGCTACGGCGCACGCGTCGCGCGTGCCACCGGCCTGCCGGTTCTGGTGACGGGAGGTTCGGTCTTCGGTGGGGAACCGGAAGCGCAATTGATGCGGGCGGCGCTCGAGGGCGAATTCGGCGTGCCGGTGCGCTGGGCGGAGACACGATCGCGCAACACTCACGAGAATGCAGTGCGATCGGCAGAGATGCTCACCGCCGAGCGCGTCAGCCGCATTGTTCTCGTGGCACACAGCGTCGACATTCCGCGCGCCAGGGCCGAGTTCGCCGCGCAGGGGATCGACGCGATCCCTGCGCCGACGGGCATTCCCCGCGCAGCGATCGACAGCCCTCTCGATGTCCTGCCCAGCTTGGCGGCGTTGCAGAGCAGTTACTTTGCGCTCTACGAGATGCTCGGCAACGTGGTACGCCTGATCACGGTCGAACTCGGGGGCTCGAAATCCGGCGAGCAACGTGTCTCTTTTGCTTCTTGCCCGCTCTCGTAGCGGTACCCAGGAAACGTTCTCTTGCCGCCCGTTGCCCGTGCCTGCGCACATTCTCTGCCACAATCTGTCGTCTACTGACGACCGAAGCGGCCGCACAAGTGGCCCGTTCCGTCGAGCCGCCGGATGTCGGTAAAAGGTGGCATTCCGCGGCGGTTTGGGCTTAGAATCCAGCCGCAATGCCGTATTCATAAAACACGCCGCAACCGTAGAGTAGGCTGCGGTCGTGGGGTCCTGCAGGCTGGACCGCGGAGAGTCGTTCCGTCTCGGTTTGTTGGCTGATTCCTGACCGGAAAGGAAATCAACATGCGTTCGATCATGAATCGCAATTCTTCGGCTGCCCGTGCGGCGCGGATTATCGTGCAGGTCACAGCCGTTCTCGCTGCCGTCGCGCTCGTCGGTTGCAAGACGACGCCTTATCCGCCCGCGCCGCAGAGCGCTGCAACCCCCGACTATCTCTACAAGATCGGGCCGCTCGACGGGGTCAACGTGGTCGTGTGGCGCAATCCCGAGCTGTCGACGAGCGTTCCGGTCCGGCCCGACGGCAAGATCACCGCGCCGCTCATCGAAGACCTGCCCGCGCTGGGGAAGGACTCGACCACGCTGGCGCGGGACGTCGAAAAGGCACTGTCCAAGTACATCCGCGATCCGGTGGTCACGGTGATCGTCACCAGTTTCAATGGTCCGTATCCCGAGCAGATCCGCGTCGTCGGTGAAGCCACCAAGCCGCAGGCCCTGCCTTATCGGCAGGGGATGACGCTGCTCGATCTGATGATCGCTGTCGGCGGCTTGACCGATTTTGCCGACGGCAACAATGCCTCGATCATGCGTACTTCCGAGGGCGGCAGGCAATACAGCGTGCGGCTGAAGGATCTGGTGAAGCGCGGCGACATCTCGGCGAACGTCGATGTCAAACCGGGCGACATTCTGCTGATCCCGCAGAGCTGGTTCTGATCAGGCTCCAGCTCGAATACCGATAGACGCTTTCCCGATTCACGGAGTCCGAAACCATGCAGGAGTTAGTCGAGCAACTACTCGCCCTCGCGAGAGGGATGTGGCAACGCCGCTGGATCGGGCTTGGCGTTGCCTGGCTGGCGGCGATCATCGGCGCCATCATCATATTTCGGCTGCCCGACAAATACGAAGCGTCGGCGCGTGTCTATGTGGACACGCAATCGCTGCTTCAGCCGCTGATGGCAGGCATGGCGATGGCCCCGGATGCAGCGGGGCAGGTAGCGGTCCTGAGCCGCATCCTGCTCACCCGGCCGAACATCGAGAGGATCGTCCGCAAGTCCGACCTCGATACGAGTGCTGGAAAGAGCGCTGCCGATATGGTCGACGAGACCCTTGGCTCGCTCAGCATCAATCGTGCGGGTGCGGACAACGTCTACACCATCGCCTTCCGTTATCCCGACGGCCGCAAGGCGCGCGACGTCGTCCAGGCGGCGCTGTCGACGTTCATCGAACAAAGTCTCGGCCGGACCCGCATCGGTACCGATAGCGCCCGAAAGTTCGTGGATGACCAGATCAAGGATTACGAGGCCAAGCTGCGGGAGTCGGAAGCCCGCATGCAGGCGTTCCGCTTGAAGTACCTCGGCTTGCTCGGCACGAGCGGCCAAGGCTACGTTGCGCAGATGAGCACGCTGACCGAGCAGATCAAGGATACCCGAATCGAGCTCCGTGTCGCGGAGCAGACCCGGGACAGCATAAAGAAACAGCTCGAAGAACAGACGCCGCGCGGTTCCGCAGCACCGGGCAAGCGCATCGCCACGATCGTGGTGCCGGAGCTCGACGCCCGGATCAATGAGCAGAAGCGCCAGATCGACGAGTTGCTGCGAAAATATACGGAAGAGCACCCGGACGTCGTCAGCACCAAGCGGCTGCTGGGTCAGCTCCTGGAGGACCGGAAGCGTGAGATCGAGATCCGGAGCAGGGCAGCGGAGAACGAACCGGGCAACCCGTTCAGCGGGGACCCGGTCGCCCAGCAGCTGAAGGTCGCCCTGAACGACGCGGAGGCCAACGTATCGTCGATTCGGGCGCGCCTCGGTGAATACGATGCGCGCTATAACCAGTTCCGTTCGTCGGCCGAAACGCTCCCGAAGATCGACATGGAGCTGACGCAGCTCGATCGCGACTACGGTATCCTGAAGCGCCAATACGAGAACCTGGTTTCACGCCGCGAAACCGCGAGCCTGACCGGGAAGCTCGAAGATGCAGGCGTGGCTGAGTTCAGAATCATCGACCCGCCGCGAGTCACGCCAAACCCCGTCGCGCCGAATCGCGGGCTGCTTCTCGGGTTGGTCGTCCTGATATCGCTCCTCGCGGGAGTCGCGACGAGCTGGCTCATAAGTCAGGTGCGGCCGACGTTTCATGACGGGCGCGCCTTGCGCGATTTGGCGCAGCGGCCGTTGATCGGCATGATCAGCATGCTGCCTACGCACAGTCTGCGTTCGATACGGCGTCGCTCCGCCTTGCTCTTTGCCGGGGGCGTCAGCGGCCTTGTGGCATCGTACGGCGCTGCTTACTTCTTGCTCTCGCTGATTGCGCGTGGCTCCTGAAGGGTAATCCATGGATCTCGTAGAGAAAGCGGCGCAGCGCCTGGCACAACTCCAGAAGGCCGGCGTGGACATTCCGGTACCGCAGGTTCCTGCTGTACCGGCCCCAGGTGAGGGCACCGAGTCGATACCCACTCCGGAGCGTCTCGCGCAGGCGCTGGAACGGACTCGGCCATTCGAGGCCCGAGTGGAAGTCCCCGCAGCGGCCAGAGCGGTGGCGCCGGCATCGCCGGGCCACGAAATACGCGCCGGTGCGCATGGGGGCCCGCGCAGCAAAGTGGTTCAAATCGACCTCGAGGCGCTGGCGGCTGCAGGCTTCGTCACCCCTCAGGCGCAGCGATCGCAGATTGCCGACGAGTTTCGAGTCATCAAGCGCCCGATCATCAGGAACGCGCACGAAAGAATCGGCGCGAGGGGGGACCGCGCCAACCTGATCATGGTGACCAGCGCCATCCCGGCGGAAGGCAAGAGCTTCATCGCTCTCAACCTGGCGATGAGCATCGCCCTCGAAGTCGACAGCCACGCGCTGTTGGTGGACGCGGACGTGGCGAACCCGAGCCTCATGCATATGACGCACCTGCCGCCGGCATCCAAGGGATTGCTGGACCTGCTCGACAGCGGTGACACCAAGCTCCACGACGTGTTGCTGAGAACCAATGTCGAGAAGCTGACGCTCCTGCCGGCGGGGACCGCACACGGGCGGGCGACCGAGATGCTGGCAAGCGAGACGATGGCCGGCCTGCTCGAAGACATGGCCTCGCGCTACGCGGACCGCATCCTGATCTTCGATTCACCGCCGTTGCTGGCGACCACCGAAGCGCGCGCACTGGCATCGCATATGGGCCAGATCATCATGGTGGTCGAGGCCGACCGCACGACCCAGGCGTTGGTGAAGCATGCGCTGGAAACCATTGAAAGCTGCCCCGTGGTCATGATGGTGCTGAACAAGGCGCCACGACCCGAGGTCGGCAGCTACTACGGTCACCACTACTATTCCAACACCGCCGCGTCCTGACCCGGGGAGCGAATCTCGTGTGTGGATGCCGCCGATCGGGACGTGCCAGAGGTGCCGAGTCGAGCCAGACGGCGCGTCGCGGCGCGGGATGGACGGGCGTAGCTGCGGCGATCGGTTGCCTGGCATTGCCGACGGTTGCAGACGCCGAAAGGTGGACGTTGTCGGCCTCTGCCGGGGCCACCGGGACCTACAACCACTACAGTGGCGCAGGTCAACCGGCCGATGGACTCGTGGCGTGCCTTACAGCGTCGCTGGGAATCCACAGTGGCGAGGGAGGGCGCCTGAAGCTCAATGGCACCCTGGGCGCGACCCAATTCCTTTGCGCCGGAGGCCAGGGCAACGGCTTCGCGCCCAGCGTCAACCTTGGGGCCAACCTGGAAGTCATAGAGAAGTTCTTCTTCATCGACGCGACGGCAAACGTCTCGGAGAGCTTCATTACGCCCTTCGGTCCGCAACCAGCGAACCTGACGGTGCCGACGAATAACCGCTATATCTCGCAGTCCTACAGCGTCAGTCCATACATCCAGGGCGTGATCGCGCCGAACATCTCGTATTCGCTGCGCGACGACAACGTCTGGACGCCTTCGGCGAGCTATGGCAATTCGTCGGCGAAAACGCCGACCACGTATTACAACAACGTTAACGGACTGATGAGTTCAGTGCTTGGCAACGGGGGCGGCTGGACGCTGCAGTACACTCGCCAAGCCTACGACAATGGTGTCGACACCGGTACATACATTGTCCAGGTTGCGCGCGTCATCGGTTCGTTCGCGGTGGACCCACAACTGACGCTGTCGGCGCGCGGAGGATACCAGAGCGCTCGCTTCCCGGCCTTGAGCGGCAGTGATGGATCGCTTCTTCCGTCACAGACCAATCAGGGAGTTGTCTATGGTGCCGGCCTCAATTGGCAGCCAACCGATCGGACATTAGTTACCGGGTACTGGGAGCACCAGTTTTTCGGCTCGGCCTACAACTGGCAGGCAAGCCATCGCCTGCCGAATATCGCATTGAGCGCGAACTTCTCGCGCGGGCTTAGCAGCTTTCCGCAACTCGCGTTGTTAGTCCCTGCCGGCGTCCCAGTGGCACAATTTCTTGACGCGGCTTTCACGACGCGGATTCCCGATCCCGTCTTGCGGGCGGCGGCGGTGGCGCAATTCCTGGCGCAGACCGGGCTGCCGCCCACGCTGGCCAGCCCGCTGAACTTTTATGCGACGACGATCACCGTGCAACAGACAGCGAGCCTGTCTGCGGTATGGGTTGGCGCACGCAATGCACTCGGATTCACGCTTTTCAGCTCACAAAGCGAAGCCATCTCCGGTAGTGGATCGGTGCTGCCGCCCGCCTTTCAGGGTGGATCAAATAACACGCAGACCGGTGGCGGTGTCAACTTCAGTCATCGTCTGAGCGGGTTCACGAATCTCGTCGCCAGCGCGGTCTACAGCACCACGAAGCCGAACAACGACGATGCCGCACTCAGCAACCCGCGCAGCAACAACTTCAATACATTCGCCGCCCTGAGCACGCAGTTCAGCCCTAAGACGAGCGGGTCGGTCGGCGTGTCCTACTTCACCTTCGATGCACATGGCAACGGCAACCTCGGAAACCAATCTACGGTGAGCGTGTATGCCAGCATCTCCCATACCTTCTAGGTCGCGACGTGTACGAATCCTTCTTCGGGCTCACTGGGAAGCCGTTCCAGCTCAATCCGGATCCCGCCTTTTTCTATGGCAGTCGGGGACACAAGCGTGCCTTCGCCTACCTGCAATACGGCGTCCATCAGAGTGAAGGCTTCATCATCATCACCGGGGAAGTCGGAGCCGGAAAGACGACGCTGGTGCGCAGCCTCCTCGAGCAGATCGACCCCAACCAACTCGTCGCCGCGCAGCTGGTAACGACTCAGCTCGACGCGGAGGACCTGTTGCGCTCCGTGGCGATGGCGTTCGGGATTTCTACCCGGGCGGGCGACAAGGCGCAACTGCTGGCCGAGCTCGAAGCGTTCCTGATCTCGCTGGTGCCGCAAGGCAAGCGTGCGCTGCTGATCGTCGACGAGGCCCAGAACCTGACCGGCCGTGCGATCGAGGAACTGCGCATGCTGTCCAATTTCCAGCTCGGCAGTCAGGGACTCCTGCAGAGTTTCCTGATCGGCCAGCCCCAGCTGCGAGCGTTGATGCAGGGGCCCGAGCTGCAGCAGTTGCGCCAGCGCGTGACCGCGTCGTATCACCTCGGGCCCATGGACCGCGCGGAGACCCAGGCCTACGTCGAGCATCGTCTACGGCACGTGGGCTGGAGCAATGATCCCCGTTTCGAGGACGGCGCTTTCGATGCGATCTATACGTTCTCCGCGGGCATCCCGCGGCGGATCAACACGCTTTGCAACCGCCTTCTGCTCGCTGCGATGCTTTCCGAGGAGCACGCCGTCACTGCTGCAAACGTCGACGCCACCGCCGATGAAATCCGGCTGGAGCTGAGCGCGGGCAGCCCCGCCGCGGCTACAGCCGGGGTGGACGGGCGCGTTTTCGGTGACAGTGAATCAGCCATAGGCCTGGAAGAGCGCGTGGTACGGCTCGAGCGCGCCATGACGGCAACGCTCGACCTCCTGCAGCAGATGCGGCGATCGTCGCCGACGAGACCACCCGATCAGGTCAAAGGGTGATGTCCGAGCTCGCGAAACCACTCGGATCCATCATGTGCGTAGTCGGGGCACGGCCGAATTACATGAAGATGGCTCCGGTCATCCGGGCGTTGCGGAGCGACCCTGCCGCTCCGCGCACGATGCTGGTGCATACCGGGCAGCATTACGACGTGGAGATGAATGATCGGCTGTTTGCCGACCTCAAGCTGGGCGCACCGGACGTCAATCTCGACGTGGGCTCCGGGACCCACGCGCAGCAGACCGCGGAGATCATGCGCCGCTTCGAACCCGTGATCGACGTCGCGTCGCCGAGTTGCGTAGTCGTGGTCGGAGACGTCAATTCCACGCTGGCGTGCAGCCTGGTGGCCGTCAAGAAGGGCGTCCCGATTGTCCATGTCGAGGCGGGCCTGAGGAGCTTCGATCGGACGATGCCCGAGGAGATCAATCGCCTGCTCACCGACCAGATCTGCGACGTGCTCTACACGACCGAACGTTCCGCCGCCGACAACCTCCGCCGCGAGGGCGTCC
>WNGK01006616.1_pt1 | contig 21318 bp, 18 predicted proteins | sample 5400601 | NCBI WGS metagenome assembly WNGK01 (sample SAMN13153376, study PRJNA577476) | soil metagenome | isolation source: 60 cm soil or saprolite under Garry oak tree replicate 1 | place: USA:California | collected 2016-06-15
ATGCCAAAGGCCGTCTGATAGCTGAAATTCATGTCAACGTCGCTGAGATGACGGGCAGCACCTGGTACTTTGGCAGCGAACTTGAGGGATATCCCTTCATCGGGCTGAATACGGATAGTAAGACGATTAGGTACAAGTCCTTTCGTTTCATTGGGTTTGTAGAGCATGTGCGGCACACGTTTGAACTGGATGGTAGCTTCAGTACTACGTGAGGGCAGGGTTTTACCAGTGCGGATATAGAAAGGGACATCGGCCCACCGCCAGTTTTCGATGAAGAGTTTAAGAGCAACATAGGTTTCGGTGGCGGAATTGGGAGCGACACCTTTTTCTTCTTTGTAGCCCTCTTGTTGTTGAGTGCCGACCACACCTGCGATATATTGACCACGCACAACGTTCTTTTCCACATCTTCCTGGGTGAAGGGACGAATGGCACGTAGAACCTTGACCTTTTCGTCACGAATGGCATCGGCATCGAAAGCCACAGGAGCTTCCATAGCCGTCAGACAGAGGATCTGCATGATGTGATTTTGCACCATGTCACGTAGAGCACCGGACTCTTCGTAATACTCGGCGCGGGAGCCAATGCCGAGACTTTCAGCCACAAGTATCTGTACATGATCGATATATTTCTGGTTCCAGAGGGGTTCAAAGATACCGTTGGCAAAACGGAAGGCTAACAAGTTTTGCACAGTTTCTTTGCCCATATAGTGGTCAATACGGTAGATCTGATTTTCACGAAAGACGCGGGAGATTTCACGATTGAGTTTTTGGGCTGAGGCAAGGTCACGTCCAAAGGGTTTTTCGATGATGAGGCGCGTCCAGGATTCCTCGACACCATTCGCCTGAGAGGGGCGAGCCAGACCAGAGCCACCGAGTTGATAGATGATCTCTGAATCGGAGGTTGGCGGGGTCGCGAGGTAAAAGATGCGGTTTCCCTGTGTGCCACGCTCCTGATCAAGCTTATCAAGCAGATCGGAGAGTTTGCCGTAGCCTTCGCGATCATTGAAGTCCGACTGGCAGTAGAACATACATTGCGCGAAAGCTTCTTGTGCCTTCTCATCTAATTTGTCGTCTTCAGGCATATATTTAGTAATGGAGTCGAGAGCCATAGTCCGCCATTGTTGATTGGTGAGAGGACGACGAGCAAAGGCGACAATTGAAAAGCCTTGTGGTAAAGGGTGATCGTGAAAAAGGTGAGCCAGCGTTGGTAACAATTTGCGCTGAGCCAGATCGCCGGTTGCACCAAAAATAACCACAGTGCATGGCTCGGGATGTTGTCCATCTTGCCAGATAGTGTGTTGTTTAAGGGCAACCGAGGGATGAACTTGTTGTGTCATAACAACTTATCTCCTTAACAGGTTGTTGTAAGTCTCTCCACAAATTATAGCATGTAAGACTATCACATTATTATGTGGTTTGTTTGTGACGATACGAAAAGGATTTCATACCAGATTACTCACCTGCACGTAATCCATCAGTACGCAGTCCTCGTATAGTTGCCAGTAGCTCAGCGATACCTTACAATACAATACGTAACTATCCCTGATCAAAATAGTATCAAAGGAGCAATCACGAGGAGGACAATATGGCAAAGTATGATATGACGATTATCGGCGGTGGTTCTGGCGGGCTGACGGCGGCGCGCATAGCAATGGCTCTGGGGGCGAGTGTTTTGCTGGTCGACAAGGAACGTCTAGGGGGAGACTGCTTAAACTATGGATGTGTGCCTAGCAAAAGTTTGATCCATGTGGCACGGGTAGTACAGCAGGCAAAAGAGGCAGCGAAGTTGGGACTCACCCCTGCCGAATTGCAAGTAAATATGGGCAAGGTTTCTGACTATATTCAAGGGGTGATTCGGCGTGTAGCAGAGGCAGAGAAGGTATATACCGAAGGCGTAACGGTGAAATTTGGACAGGTATCATTTAAATCGCCTACGGAACTGGTGTTGAATGGTGAGACGTTTACGAGCCGTAATACATTGTTGGCGACCGGTTCACGCCCGATAAAGCCCAAGGTGGAAGGACTGGAGGAGATGGGGTATCTGACAAATGAAGATGTGTTTGATCTGACGAATCTGCCAGCCTCTCTCGTGATAGTGGGTGGTGGCCCAATTGGTGTAGAACTGGGTCAGGCGTTTGAGCGTTTGGGCGCGAAGGTGACGATCATCCAAGGGCCAGAACGTATTCTTCCCAGGGAAGAGCCAGAAGTTTCAGAGACAGTGGCGAAAGTGCTGGGATCCGAAGGCATCACGATTGTGACCGGAGCACGTTTTGTAAAGGCAGGCCGCAATGGCACTAAGAAAGTGGTAACGGCGAAGCGAGGTGAACAGACCCTGACATTTGAAGCTGATGAGATCATACTGGCACTGGGACGCCAGCCCAACGTAGAGGGATTAAATTTGGAGGCGGCTGGCATCAAGTACGATAACAAAGCGATCAAGGTGGATGATGCCTTGCAGACGTCGGCCTCGAATGTGCTGGCGATTGGAGATGTGATTGGGGGCTACCTCTTTACCCATGTGGCCGCGTATCAAGCAGGAGTAGCAGTACGCAATGCGCTGGTACCCGTTGGGAAAAAGAAGGTTGATTATCGTGTGGTGCCATGGTGTACGTTTACCGATCCCGAAGCAGCGCGGGTGGGTTTGACGCCAGATGAGGCGGAGAAACAGTATAAAAAGGTACGTATTGTCAAGTTTCCGTGGGCCGATATTGATCGAGCACAGGCCGAGGGAGAGACTACGGGCTTTATCAAGCTCGTACTGGCAGGAAAGAAAGATGAGCTTGTAGGAGCGCATATGGTGGGAGCTCGTGCCGGTGAAATGCTGGGAGAGATGGCATTGGCAATGCAGAATAATTTAACGATCAATGATATCCTGAATACAATCCATGCCTATCCAACCATGAATACCGGTATTCAGCAAACGGTCTTTGAGGCATACCTGGAAGGCGAGGCGGCGTCAAACAATCGGAAGATTGTACGAACAGTACTGAGCTTGCGGGGATAGAAAGTTAATCCAAAAAGCTGGTGGCTTGCACCTTCTGACGTGAGTGTAAGCCACCAGCTTTTTGGATTTAAGCGGTCTTCTTTTTCTCTTCTTTTTTATCCTGATCTTTGTTTTGTACGGCCTTTTTCTGTGGAACACCGGCTGTGATCAAGCGTGCCGAGGAACGAATATATGAGAAGATGGCGACAAGAACTATACCGATAAGGAGAGGGGCGAAGAGCGCAAAACCCATTTGGAGTGTAAGAGGAATATGGATAAATGAGAGTATAGCAAGTTGGGCTATAGGTAGGAGCAGCAAGAAGAAGGTAGTCATGAGGGTCAGCGTCAGAGTATATTGGAGCTGTAGACGATCCTCTACGATACGTTTACGTAGTTCTGCCTGTTCGCGTGAGCTAGCCTGAAGGGTGTGCAGGTTTTGACGTTCAAGAGCAATTTGCTCTCGCTCCTTGGCGAGTTCTTGTTCCATTTTGGCGGCTTTGCGTTGTGCCTGCCTCATCAGATAGAGTGCTTCAGCAGTATGTTTATCCTGAATCTGTCGAACCTGGAGTTCGACGGTTTTCAAGGCATCTTTGAGTGAGCCAGTCTTACCAATTGGCGCGAAGTCGACAGTACGGGCAGCATCTTCGACCATACGCTGGGCCTCTTCCTCGACCTGACTTTGGAAGGAGTGGTACAGGCTCTGATAGCGATACTCCAACTGATGATATGCTTCCTGCAAACGCTCCTGCTCTGCCTCTAATACCCCTATACGCTCGCGATATTGCTCAGCCTCCTGTGCCTGATCTTGGTTTAGCTGACCTGCAATGTTTCCCTCATCTCTGCCAACCTCAGCTAAGAGCCAGCGTAGACGTTTATTTTCTTCGCGAAGTTGAATCAACTGTCGCCAGGCGATTCTGTTGTTAAGAGTCTCAGCCTGCACTTGTGGCAGCGTATCAGTTTGTTTTTGCTGTAAAAGATTGTGCCTTTTTTCATTGACAGCCTCACGTCGATTAAAGGGACGGGAGATACGTTCAATTGATCCAGTATTCTGAGTTGTCTCGTCTGTGGATTGCATACCAAGCTCCTTGCATGGCTATCTCGCGCAATTAGCGTCTGAAGGCAGTGATTCCTGCACAGGAAATATTTCGCTCTCAATGCTATTATGCACGAGATAGATACAAATATGCAAGTGTTTTATCGCGAGGAACTCCCATAGAATTAGATATTAGTCTGCTCGGTAGTAGGAACACGCCAATAGCGACGTCGGGCTAGATCATCGCCAGGCTGGTTAGCACTGCTAGCAACCAGACCAGCATGCTGGAGATGCTTTAATGCTTCCAGTAGCACGCTTGGACGCAAATGAGCCGGATTGACCTGCCAGTGCAACATAATTTTTTGCAGGTCCATAAGCGTCACCCCATTCTGATCTGGTAGAGCTGATAAAACCATATCTGCCAGTTGCCGACGTATCTTACGACGAACCGACTGTTCAGGCGTCTCCATATACAATGCACCACTATTGGGATCAGCCGAGAAATAGATCTCGAAGCGACACTCTGCCGACCCCCGCTTCATACATGTCCGTTCTATGATCTGTACCTTTTCTCCATAACGTTCGGCAGCCCCTTCAATAGCTCCATAGAGAACTGGACAGAGCTGGCGGTGATTATTATAGATTAATACCAGACCGTTTGCATAGGTAGAAAGAGCTTCATAACCGAAAACAGGCGGCGTTAAACCGTCAGTACGGCGCATCTGGGCATGAGCCTTACGCATCAACAACAGCAAATCATACCCGCTATGAACCTGAGTCAACAGATAGGAACACAAATGACTGGTCAGTCCATTGATCATAAAATAATGACCATACTCACGCAAAAGCGTATCAACTGGAAAGTGGGCTAATTGACTGGCCGCACCTACCCCAGCCAACAAGACCGCATCATCATAAACACGACTAACAAGGGGTGCAGTAGCTGGTGTTTCACCAATCGCCTCCCGATAAGCGTGAAGGAAGGAACTACCGAACCGCTCAGTCAAATACTTTTCCCATGTAACAAAAATCAAACCATGCATTGTGCCACACTCCCTCAAAACCAATTACCAAACATCATCAACCTTTTTATGTTCCGGTTCCATGACCTCCCCTAGTATATCCTATCTATTCACACATTTCTATATATATTCAGGTAAATGTAGCACTTTTGGACAACAAATGTAACATCAATATATATTCAAATGAACATGATGATGTAAATTAAGGCCGTTGTCTAAATTTGGAAACACACAAAGTCCAATAGTCCTCAGGACACCAACGGATTGTGATGGTTTTGTGATATCGGGCAAGCATTTTGTGACACGATTGTGATATCTCTGTGCTACATTCTGCTTTTGAGTGAAGTAAGTTGCTTGTCCAAACGACAAGCAACTATTTTTGCTAATGAAGGATCATCTCTCCTGGATATGCGCTCTCGCTGCCACAAGCAGCTATATGTGTGAAGAAATCCTCTTCGCTCACTTGGTGAAAGCGATGCGCTTCAAATGAAGTATGAGCAGGCTTGATACCCAAACTTAAGCATCCAGCTAATGAGAAAGGAGGCCAACCTTAATGGGTAACAGTCATTTTTGGGTAGGAAGCCGGGTACGTATTACGAGCTATACACCCTTCCGCGGGCTCAAAGGAACGGTTCGAAAAATCAATACCATCGATGTCGATCAAGAAGAGCCTTTTTGTTTCTATCTGATTGCCCTGGAAGGGGCTATGGTTGTAGAACCCATTTGGTTTGAACACGATGAGGTCGAGTTCATTGGTTCACCTCCGCCTGCTCTTCAGCAGCGGACTGAACTCGTAAGCGTCGGTTCTTAACACTAGTCAGTAGTGGGTACCGGGAGTCTATAAGGGGGTTGCAGCCAACCCTCTTATTTTGCAGGCATTTGACTGGCACCCTATGCTCGTATCGGCTCACTGTGTTCCTCAAAATGAGGCCACGGTGAGCCTTGCACTAGGCACGCACATAGCCTTTCCGCTGTTCAGTGGAAGGGCTACGAGAAAGGCTAAGCCAATAACTTTTAGAGATCTCGTTCATTTGTTGTATGCAGTTTCGTACCGTTGATGAACAATTGTCCTGTATAAACAAACATATAAAAAATGGATGAGTCTCTCAAAAAAGAGCCTGCTTCCCCCTATGCTTCACACATTATTTAGTGATATAGTATAATGTAGCGTACTCCTAAAAAGTAGGTAGCTGAAGTCAGGCGCCCCTATCTAACAAGGAGTCGGCAGTAATTAACAGGAATGGTGTTTTACACCACACAATGGTGGCTTTTCCTTAAGTAGTAAGTAATATTTACAGCGTAGTAAGGAGACGAACTGCGAATGAGCACCAACCGCACCAATCTCAGCTTTGAGGACACCGACACTATTCTGATTGAAGACCGCGTTTTCTCTCCATCCTCTGAAGTCGTTCAGAACGCCAACATCACCGCCTACATCAAGTCCAAGGGCCTCGACAACTATGAAGATTTCCATAAGTGGTCATTGGCGAATCGCTTCGAGTTCTGGGATGACATGGCAAAGGAACTGCACTGGTTTGAACCGTGGCAGACAACCTTTGAGTGGACGAACAAGCCCTTCTTCAAGTGGTTTGTGGATGGTAAGTTTAACGCAGCCTATAACTGTCTGGACAGGTACATGGACACCCCTGTCCGCGACAAAGTCGCCTATCACTGGGAAGGTGATGATGGCTCAACCCGTACCATCACCTACAAAGATCTCTATGTCATGACGAACCGTATGGCAAAGGTTCTCCAAGACCAGGGCGTAAAGAAAGGCGACCGCGTAGCCGTCTACATGCCGCTTATTCCTGAACTCGTGGCAGCTTGTTTAGCCTGCGCACGCCTGGGCGCACCACACATGGTTGTCTTCGGTGGTTTCGCCGCCAGTTCCCTGCGCGACCGCATCATCGACTGCGAAGCGAAAGTACTCATCACTGCCGATGGTAGCCTGCGCGGTGGCAAAGTCATCGAACTCAAGAAAATTGCGGACGAAGCAGTTGCTGAGACACCCACGATTCAAAAGGTTGTCGTTATCCGCCGCACTGGCAAAGAAGTCTCAATGACCCAAGGCCGCGATATGTACCTGGATGAGTTGCTGAAGGATGTTCCCGAAGATACTGTTGTACCCTGCGAACCGGTTGATAGCGAGGATATGCTCTATATTCTTTACACAAGTGGCAGCACCGGTAAACCCAAGGGTGTTGTCCATGTCCAGGGCGGCTATTCCGTGGGTGTCTACGCCACTACCAAGTTTGTGTTTGATATCAAACCCAACGATGTGTTCTGGTGTACTGCTGATATTGGTTGGGTCACCGGCCATAGCTATACCATTTATGGCCCCCTGATGAACGCCGCCACCGGTGTTCTTTTTGAGGGCATTCCAACGTATCCCGAAGCTGACAGATTTTGGGCCATTGTCGAGAAGTACAAGGTAACGGTCATCTACACAGCGCCAACCGCTATTCGCAGTCTGATGCGTTTCGGTGAGGCACTGCCCGCCAGGCACGACCTCACGAGTTTACGCATTCTCGGTACAGTCGGTGAACCGATCAATCCTGAAGCCTGGATATGGTATCGCAAGAACATTGGGCGAAATGAGTTGCCAATTATGGACACATGGTGGCAGACAGAAACTGGTATGATCTTGATTAGCCCTACTGTTATCCTGCCCCTCAAGCCAGGTAGTGCCACTCGGCCGCTTCCGACCATTGAGGCCGATGTCGTGGACAAGAACGGCAAATCTGTCGGTTCTGACAAGGGTGGCTTCCTGATCATCCATGACCCCTGGCCTGCCCAGATGCGCACCATTTTCGGCGATCCAGCCCGTTATGAAACCTACTGGAATACCATCGAGGATGTCTACTTCGCTGGGGATGCTGCTACCAAAGACAAAGACGGCTACTTCCGCGTCCAGGGTCGCGTAGACGACGTCATCAAAGTCAGTGGTCACCGCCTGGGTTCGATGGAGATTGAGTCGAGTCTGGTTAGCCATCCCTCGGTGGCCGAGGTCGCTGCTATTGGTAAGCCAGATGAAATCAAAGGTGAACGTGTCAAAGTGTTCGTCATCCTCAAACACGGCATTGAGCCTTCTGACCAATTGGCGATAGAGCTAAAGCAGCATGTGCGCAAGCTGGTCGGCCCGCTTGCCACGCCCGATGAGCTTGAGTTTGTGCCCAGTCTGCCCAAGACCCGCTCGGGCAAAATCATGCGTCGTGTTGTCCGCGCCCGGGAGCTGGGTGAGCCTGTCGGCGACACCAGTACATTGGACGCATAGTTTTACATAATAGTTAAGTTATCGATTTGAGCAGCGTATCTCTGTGATTATCCTATCTCATCAATACGCTGCCTCAAGTCGGAAAAGGATGCCTGGCAGGTCCATCTGCTGCATCAGCCTCAAGAGCACCACAAAATCATCGATACGCTCGCTTGTAATTTGAAGCTCTTCTTTCATGCTCCTCAGTATGCCAGAAAATTCCGCTTTTGCCTAGCTTATTACGCGAATGGTGAGTTTTCAGAAACTTTAGACGTATATAATTAGAGAGTCTTTTTCTCGGAAAGGAGGTAGCTTCACTCACAACGTACATTTCTTCATTATCGCTTCATCGTCTTCTGTAAGTCGCTGTATGATGTCCCTCGTCTTATCAACGGACGAGATTGAAGTCATCCCTTCTACTGATGGTTGATGACGTATCCTACCTATCTCAGCAGGCACGGCGCCTGCGGCAAGCAAAAGCTGGTCTAAACATCGTTGTATCCAGCTTATATTCAATGTGGCATATGTAATGCTAGTCTTTAATGAAAGGTGGGAATCCTCAAGGCTCAATTCGCAGCAGAACGTTCTGAAACTGCAGCACCTGCAGTTGTCAATCCTGGTCCCCTTGGTCTGAGTGCCTTCGCGCTCACGACATTTGTCCTTAGTGCCATCAACGCTGGCCTAGTCCCTGGTGCAGATGCTGCCAAAATAGTTATTGGCTTAGCCTTATTCTATGGTGGCGCAGTTCAGGTTCTCGCAGGTATGTGGGAGTTTAGATCAGGCAACACCCTCGGCGCAACAGCCTTTTCCTCTTTTGGTGGCTTCTGGCTCGCCGTTGGTATTAGCCTTCAGCAGAACCTCATACCATCAGACAGAGCTTTTGGCGTCTTCCTGCTCGGCTGGGCAATCTTCACAGGCTTGATGTTCCTCGGCGCTCTCAGAAGCAATATGGCTCTCATGGCCGTATTTGCGCTTCTGTTCATCACCTTCTTGCTACTAGCCATCGCAAAGCTAGGAGGCGGCAATGGCGTCTGGATGATTGGTGGTTACGCTGGCATTCTTACCGCCATCGCTGCCTGGTACGCTGCCCTGGCAGGTATTCTCAGCTCCACCAAGTCCGTCTTCACGCTGCCCGTCGGCCCAAGAAGCTAAGCTTCTTGCAGCCTGAGTAGCCTTGAAAGCCTTCGGTTCTAGCTCATGTATATACAGAAGATAGACCGGAGGCTTTCAGGTTGCAGCGACAGCCTGGAAGGAGTAAGCAGAGCAACATGAAGAAGGGCGCAATCTGGCAGATTGCGCCCTTCTTCATGCTGTTCTGCTTACTCCTTCCACTTGACCATATAGAAAAGCTGCGTTATAGTGAATGGCATTATGTACAACCATTCATCTGAATAGGATAGATAGAGAGAGGGAAGAAAATGACCACCACAAGTAAGGCAGGGTACATGGCCGAAGCACAGCCACGCGACCTGCATGAATATCTTACAACCTTCGTTAAGCAAGCCATAACAAGCTATCTGGCACAGGAAAAGATAGATTTTGATATTGAACAGTTGCCCATCGACTTGCGTTTCTCGGCGCAGGCCAGCTTTGGCGATTATTCAATGCCGGTGATGCCTTGGGCAGGCAAAAACAAACTAGGCCGATCACCGTTACCAATGGCTGAAGCTCTGGCAACTATTCTGCGGGATATGCACATACCCGCCATTGCAGAAATCACCGTTACCAAACCTGGCTTTCTCAATTTCCGGCTGAACCAACCCTTTGTCGGGCAGGTCATCATGCAGCGCGTTCTGGATGCTGGAGCCGATTTTGGACAGAATGACGTTGGTCTTGGCACCAAGGTTGTCATTGAACATACTGCCATCAATAGTAATAAAGCTGCCCATGTTGGTCACCTGCGCAACTCCTGTATTGGTGATACACTTGTACGCATGCTGCGCTCGCAAGGCTACTCCGTCGAAGCGCAGAACTACATTGACGACTCAGGAGTACAGGTCGCCGATGTGGTGGTTGGCCTCGAACTGATTCGCCAAGGCATATTACAAGTTCCCGGCGGTAACGCTCAACTACCCGATGAGCCCTTCGATTACTATTGTTCGAGGGTATATGTAGCTGTTGGGAAGGCATATGAAACCCAACCTGAACTGTTAGAACTGCGTAAAGTGGTTCTGCATGCTATTGAACACGGCGATGAACCTGAAGCTGGCCCCGATTATCCTGCTCAAGCCACAGATCTTTCACAACAGATCGTACAGGCTCATCTGAAAACGATGGCCCGACTCAATATCTCCTACGATCTGCTCACCTGGGAGTCGGCTATCTTACGCGCAGGGCTATGGAAGCACACCTTTGAAATGTTACGTGATCGGGGACTCCTAGAAAAACCGGAAAGCGGCTTTGCTGCTGGTTGCTGGATTCTTCCCTTTGGTGATAGCGATACACCACAACAGCAGACAGTCGACGAAAAAGAGCGCATGCAGGACAAGATTTTGGTTCGCAGTGATGGCACTGCCACCTATACCGCTAAAGATATCGCCAACCAGCTCTGGAAATTCGGCTTGGTCGATGATCCCACATTGGGCATACAGTTCCACTACATCCTCTGGGGCGTGCAGCCCGATGGGCGCGTTTTATGGTCGATGCGTACACCACACGGCATCTCGACCACCGACGAGGAAGCCGATCCTCGACGTTTTGGTCACGCCAAACGAGTTATCAACGTCATCGATGTGCGCCAATCGTACCCCCAGCAGGTCGTCTATGAGAGCCTGCGCCGCCTGGGTTACGCTGAGCAGGCCGACAACTCAAAACATGTGGCCTACGAAGTGGTCACGCTCTCCAAAGCTACAGCAGCCAGCCTCGGTGTCGATACCTCCGATGGTCGCGGCTTCTATCCCATGTCTGGTCGCAAAGGCATCGAGATCAAAGCTGATGATCTGATCAATGCTGCCACCGAGCGCATGTTAGAAGCAGGCAAGCAGGAGACAGAAGGTGACCAGAATACCGCCGCTATTCTGGCAGCCTCAGCTATTCGCTATTTCATGATCCGCTTCAACCTCCAGCAGGTCATCGCTTTGGATATGGACGAGGTGCTACGTGCCAACGGAGAAACAGGGGTCTATCTCCAATACGCCTACGCACGCGCCAATAGCATTCTACGCAAATTGGATGCCGCAGGCTATGAGATACCTGAAAATTTGGAGAACCTGCCAGAGCAGCTTGAGCAGAGCGAATGGGAACTGCTGCGCCAGATTGATGCCTACCCACGTCGCTTAGCCGAGGCCAGTGCCGAACTGGCACCCAACATGTTCGCCAGCTATATCTACGATCTGGCTGCACATTTCAGCGACTTCTACGAACACACGCCACCTATCGTCCGCGAGACCAATGAACAAGTGAAAGCCTTCCGCGCCTCGCTCGTACAAGCAACGGTACAAACGATGGGTAATGCGTTACGAGTCTTAGGCTTTGTACCGCTCGAGAGTATATGATCGGGTAGGAAAGCGATCATGCATTTTTAAGATAGAGATGTAGAGGCGGCATTTATGACGCCAGTCGGCTCTGTAGGCTGACTGGCGTCATAAATGCCGCCTCTACATCTTTACCAATTCGTTCAACCACATCATTCCGTCCTCTTACCACCTCCTGCCTGAAGCTATCCATAGTCAGCTATTACCCTTCAAACTCTGCTTGCAAAGGTGCAACAATCTCTTCTGCCAGCCTGTGAACGATGTTTTCGGGATAGGGAGCTGTCAGGTTTAGGATAATATGTGTTGCTCCTTCCTGCATATAGGGGCGTATACCATCTTTAGTTTCGTTGAGGTTGTTATAGTTTACCCTCGTCTGGATGGAACGTTCGATGGTTTTGGGATCACGCCCGATAGCAGTGTTCTTGTGGCGAAACGTCTCAATGTCACCACCGACAAAATTCCAGACACTGGCATACTTTGCCACTATACGCAGCGTTAGTTGCTCACCACTGCCCCCAATAACAAAGGGTGGATGAGGTTTCTGGACGGGCTTTGGTTCACAGCGTGCGTCTTTAAGCTGGTAGTACTTTCCATCAAAGTTCGCGACGGTTTCCGTCCATAAGAGCTTAATGACTTCGCACGCCTCACCTAACCGGCGGATACGCTCTCCTGGCGTATAGAGCGGAATGCCGTACATACGGCACTCAAGCTCATTCCAGCCCGCACCAATACCGAAGTCCAGCCGCCCGTGTGAGATGACATCGACCGTTGTCCCTATGTTCGCAAGCACGGCAGGATGGCGGTAAATATTGCCCGTTACCATCAGGCCAAGGCGCAGGCGTTCTGTTCGCGCAGCTAACGCACCAAGTAGCGTCCAACCCTCCAACTGCGGCCCAGTTGGATCAGGGCCGAGCGGGATGAAGTGGTCGAAAGCCCACGCATGTTCGATGACAGGAACACCATCCGCCTCAAGCCAGACACGGAGTATGTCGTCGTAGGAAGTGTTTTGTTGTGCAGTTTTGATGCCAAAGCGAAGTTTCATGCTATTGCCTTTCTATAGAGAGACTCCACTTCATAGTATCACATTTAGCTACTTCTCTTGTTTCGTCCCGTTCTCCTACATGTGGTAAAGTGGTAATAGAGCGATGTCATTACCTTTGAAGTGAGGAATACCGTGGCACACTTACCAGAACACCCAACTCTCCCAGACCTCCAAAAATACATAAATGAAATCTGCCAAGAACGTGGCTGGACAAAGGACAACTATGCTGAAAAGTTCTTACTCTTCACCGAAGAAGTCGGCGAATTGGCTAAAGCCATCCGTAAGACACAGGGCCTCTATGTAGAGCAAGCCAAACAAAACAGGAGCGATCTTGCAGAAGAGTTTGCCGACGTTCTCAGCTACCTCCTCGACTTAGCCAACTATTTTCAGATCGATCTCGAAAAAGCTTTCCGTGAGAAAGAGCAGGTCAACCAGAGCAGAAGATGGGAATGAACCTGTGTTTAGAGGCATCCTCATTATTCTTAACCTATGACACCTTCCTGATATGCACCAACAGCACCTATCAACTCAACTCCCTCAACGTCCTTTTAACGACGGTACGCCACGGTTCCAGCACAGCCATCCAACAAGGGTTAGGGCAGGCCAATGTTCTTGCCGTAGTAACCACCAGCACAAGTCTGGACTTGTACGTAAATGGCGTACACCTGTCAAGTGTCAGCAGCAGCAAAAGTGCCAACACTGGCCAGATCGGTATCATCGTCGGCAGCCTGACTAGCAGTAGCACCTCAGCCGCAGCAGCTTTTAATGATGCAAAACTGTGGACACTTTGATCAGACTGCACTGATGAAAAGACGTGCAGGCGCATAGGAGGTAGGCCCAGAATACGTGTAAAACTCACTTTTCTGGTTCATCAAACAAGGAGGACTGCTCATCTTGCTTTGCCGCCTTCAATTGTCGTTTCTCTGCTTGCTGAAGTTGAACTTGAAACCAGTTCTCTACTTTGTCCCATTCCTCTTCTGGAATCTCCTGATAACGTGGCACTTCAAAGGCTAGATCGAGGTCACTGTAAATTTTCTGGTGTGTTTTGCCGGTTGCATCACTCAGGCGATTTACTAATGCTCGCACTCGCTGCTGGTGCTTTACTGTGAGCGTTTCAGGTCCTAGACGCTCCAGGATTTCAGGGATAAAGGCAAGAACGCGCCTATGTTCATCGAGTCTACTTTCAATTTCAACTTGTCTCTCCTCAATCGCGCCCTGCCTTTCCTCGAGTACATCAATCCTCGTGTCTGTAGCTGCTTTCCATTCATAGAATGCCGCCATTTGACGGTGATACTCTGCCCAAGCGAGCGCGTTTGCACCTTGTGCTGGCTTTGTTGGTTCAATAGGCACAACCGTATAGAATGGTTCAGGGAGCGTCTTGCGTTGGGAGAAGTGCTGGTACAAGACATCGGCTGCTCTTCGCTTGAACAGCAAAATGGCCTGACGTTTCTTTTCGTCGCCAGTATGGAATAGCCCAGGCAGTGAGAAAGTCTGCGGTTTGGAAGCCCCCTCGTGTCTGGATCTGCACCGAAACGAGGCTATCAGCTATTGTTTCATCACCACGAATACGCTGTACCTGGCTAGGCCGGTCAATCTTCATGGCATCGCACATATCGCGTAAAGACGCTCCAATGCGTCCATCTGGCAGTCGCACGCCGATTACAGGATAACCGTCGAAATCAACGATATCTTGTTCTACTGGAACGAGTGCTGGGGCATCTGACATGCCTTTTCTCCTGTCTTCTCAAGGGGATGGCATATGCCATCCCCTTTTCACATAGTCATGTGTTTGTGATCTATGTGCTATACTTTCACTAGTAGCTAGTGGCGGTGATGTGTGTAAGTGTCCAGCTCGCAACATCATCGCCGGGGCTACGCAGCAGGCTTCTCTTCTTTCTTGCCCATCCCTCTATTCTCACGGGCTTGCTTGGCTTTCTCACCTCTGGCCTCAACTTTGTACTTGTCTACATCAGTTTTGAGGTACAGGTTACTATGCCCTACTTTCACGGTCGTGATCACGCCGTATCGTGCTAAATTGCGCATGTACGTTGGTGATACTTCTTTGCCGCTATTCCTGCTAATGACTTCTGCTGCCTCAGCAGCTGTGTAGTACAGTGCTGGATTAATCGCCTTGCTCATTGGTTAATCCTCCCATTGGTGACATACACCCATTGGTGCTATGAGAGCATAATTCCTATCGTGCTATGTGTCAAGAGGAAATATCTGCTCTTATTGTGCTTTGTCAGGCGCTATTGCCAGCATTGAATCATACCTTTGCCATAAGTTGAGCGTGAAATGTTCAGCTTTCCAGAGAGACGTTGTCAGAAAGGTTGGCTCTGCCCACGAGATGCGCAACGAGATTGTCTACTCTAAGCAAGCGAACAAGCAAGTTCGTCGGCGTCGAATGGAAGTGCTGACCTCTTGTCATAAGCTCATTAGAAAAGGTTCCTTTGGCGAGGTATCAAACAGGACAGGCCTGCCTTCCCCTCAAGAGCACTGGAGGATTACGACCAAGAGTGATGGGCTCTATGTCTTCGTCTTGCGACACCGCCATTTCCGCGGTGTCGCCTCAAAAGAGAAGTCAGGGCTGCTGTGGCCATGACGGCTCCATCCCCATCTTGCCCATCAAGATGGACCAATCCCATGGCATGTGGCAAGTCAGAACTATCCAGGTACGTGTGAATGGCGCGACAGGCAGACCTCAGTTCCTCGCGGTAGTCTCCATTGCCTGCTCCCGAGCAGGTTCCTCCTCTTAGAGGGTGTACGAAAAGCCTTCTGGAGCCAATTGGTATGGATGAGCTGCTTTGGCCTGACAAGCCTTTCCAAAAACAAACGGTAGGTGTTTTTGTCCAAATTGGCTTTCGCTCACAGCGCAAATGGCTCCAGAAGCCAATAGAAACTGAACAATGAAAACTGGCTTCTCTGGCCTTTTCGTACACCCTCTAATAGGACATCGGCAAGAAGAGCCTGATGACCCTCATTTTTTCTCTGGGTCGCTGCGAGATACATGAGGTATGATATGACAACGTGTCCTGCTCATCTGGGAAGAGGAAGGGAGAGTCCTGGGATTTTTACTGCTCGCTTGTTATGTCTCGTTGCGCATATCGTGGGCCCTCTCGGGCCATCCCGTTCTTCCCGCTTTTTCCTGACCCTATTGAATAGTTACGCGTTTTACACGTATCCTGGGCCTACCTCCATAGGGTTCTATTCTTCCCTCAGGCGCCTGCATGAATACCAGCTGCACGCACGATTTCACCTCTCAACTGCCTCGTCGCCTTCCTCGCAGCTTCCGCAAAATCCTCGCTCCTTGATGCATAAATAATACCTCGCGACGAATTAATAATCATTCCCCAGCCTCGGCTATCTCTTCCAGCACTCACGGTTGCCGTAATTTCTCCGCCTTGCACACCAATGCCTGGGATCAGAATCGGCATATCCCCCACGATTGCTCGTACCTTTTGCAATTCTGCCGGATAGGTTGCCCCTACCACAACGGCACAATTCCTGTTCTCATTCCAACTCTGCACGACATGCCGTGCCACTACCTGATAAAGTGGCTCTCGTGCTTCACCCACCAGCATATCTTGAAATTCGCCAGAGCCAGGATTCGACGTCTTTGCTAAGACAATAATTCCCTTCTCCTTACACGCCAGAAAAGGTGCTAGTGCTTCCTTACCAAGATACGGATGTACAGTAATCGCATCTACACCAAGCCTATCAAAAGCAGCACCCACATAACCCACATTTGTACTGCCAATATCCGCCCGCTTGGCATCCAGAATCACAGGAATAGTAGGATACATCTCCCGAATATAGTACACTGTTCGCATCAAAGCACGTAAACCCGCTTCACCCTGGGCCTCATAAAAAGCTGCATTGGGCTTGTATGCGCATACAAGGTCATGAGTGGCATCAATGATCTCACGGTTGAAAACAAACACAGCCTCTTCGATAGAGGTGGAGCGTTGCACCCCTACAGGAAGTTGCTCATAGTCGGAGTCCAGACCGACACAGACAAAGTTGCCTTGTTGCCAACAATGCTCTAATTTTGAAATAAATGTCGCTGTTCCGCTCATAGCTTACCTCTGTTTCGCCAAAAACGCTTTTCCTTTGCCCAATTCTGTGTTTATAGGTACACCTTGCTGGCAAAATGGACACTCTTCCGCCGCAAACGTCTCCAAAGTTAGGTCAATCAATGTAGAAATCGGCACATCTCCCACATCTCGTGGTTGCACATTGCCGCGATTACATAGCGCACTCAACCCTACAACCTTCCCTCCATACTGCCGCACCAGTTCAATAACCTGACGTGCCGAGCCGCCTGTGGTTAGCACATCCTCTACCACCAGCACATTTTTTCCGGCGATGTATCTGTCATAGCCTCGACGCAGGAGAAAATTTTTATCCGGCCCATCCCCTTCTTTTTCCGCGTAGACTGCCAGCGTTTCACCTACTGAACGGCGCACATTGAGGAAGTGTGCCACCCATTGAGAAAGCACAATGCCACCCAGCACAGGACCAACAACCACATCGATCTCGTCGGCATCATACGGCTGAGCCATGCTCTGGCAAAGTCGCGCTATCACTTCTGTATGCAGGTACAGCGCATCCTTATTGACATACACCGAACTATGGCGACCTGAACTGTACACGAAATGACTCTCGCGAATAATCGCCTTCGCATCAGCGAACATTTGCCATATCTGCTGATCGTTCATCTGTGTTCCCTTTCAAGCCAGCGACCTTGCGGTTGACCGACGATCTTTCCTTGTGCATAGACCAGTTTGCCTCGCAAGAATGTCGCAACAGGTCTGCCAATCAACTCCATGCCTTCATAAGCTGACCATTTATTTTTGGTAAACAAATCTTCTTTTTGCACCTTCCATGCTTGGCTCGTATCCACAACCACTACATCAGCATCCTTACCAGTAGCAAGGCCACCTTTTTGTGCAAAACCGAAGATGCTGCCAATGTTCTGCGAGGTAACCTGAGCGAGCCTCATTAGCCCTTCTTCTAGCGTCTCGTGCCCAAATTCCTTCACCCAGTGCGTCAATAAGACAGGCAGCGTTTCCTGCATGCCTGGCATACCTGATGCCACATCCCATACGCGTTCCTTGTGCTTCTCTGCTAGTGTGTGTGGTGTATGTTCTGAAATCACTGCATCAATTTTACCCCTGCGCAAGAGTTGCCACAACTTCTTTTGCTCCGTAGGAGTACGCAGGGCTGGTGCAACGTTGATCAGGTTGCCATAATGGACATAGTCACCGGTTGTAAAAGCTAGTTGATAAGAGGCTATTTCGCCGTAAACATCAACCCCAATGCTGCGCCCAAATTCTACGGCAGCAAACTCTTCCTGCGTAGAAAGATGCAAAAGATAGAGCTTTACGCCAAACTGTTTTGCTAGCGCAATCATTTCTAATGCTGAAGTCAAAACCACCGAAGTATTTCTGGCCTCTGTCCACACTGCCGGATCATTGCGTTGTAGATCATCTCGATACTTCTGGGTAAAATAATTCACCAGTTCTTGATTTTCGGCATGGAGCAGAGCCATGATCTTACGCTCACCAAGGATCTCAAAAATACGGGCAATATCACTCAAATGGGGTATAGTCGTCGGCGTCGTGGCATGTCCTGCCGTAAAGATTTTGACACCCGTAATCCTCTCCCGCTCAATCTTCTTCAGTTCATCAATATCCTCAACCGCCGTTCCCATATTGATCGCAAAGTCGGTATACGAACGACCTGTATATCTTTGGATTTGCTCCTCTACACGCTGCACCGTGGTTGTTGGTGGTCGCGTGTTGGGCATATCGAAGACGGTGGTATATCCTCCGGCCAGGGCGGCTTGTGTGCCATGCGGGATATCTTCTTTGTACTCTAATCCCGGCTCCCGTAAATGCCCATGCACTTCTATCAAGCCAGGCAGAAGATACTTGCCCTCTCCTCGAAAGTCCATCACATCGTCGCTATGTTCAGAGAAACCTTCTTCAATGCGCTCGATCTTGCCATCGCGCATAGATAAGGTACCTTGTAGAATGGTATTGGGCAGGACGATTGAGCCAATCAGTGTTGTAGACATTCCGCATACCTATTCCTTAACCAGTGGCACAACTCTGATTACAAGCTTCCCTTCATTATCCTTATAGATACGAATATTCTTTTCCCAGGCCGCATCCATTTTTGGATAATCAGAGCGGTAATGCGCCCCTCTACTCTCTTTGCGTTCCAATGCTGCCAGCACAATTACCTCTGCTGTCTTCAGCATATCCTGAATTTCCAGACATGCTTGCAACTGTGATTTATCCTCGGCTACCAGCAATTGTGCCTCATCCTGAAGTCGTTTAATCTCTTGATAGGCCGCCGTCAACTTCTCCTCATCGCGAATGATACCAACGTTATTCCACATCACGGCCTTAATACTGCTCAACATATCTGCTGCCTTGGCCCCTGTCTTCTTGGTCAACAAGGACTCAATGCGCTGTATCTCTGTATCAATAGCTGATTGGGTAATATGCGCTGACTGTGTTGTCTTAATGTGTTCTGCTGAATGTATACCTGCACGCCTGCCGAATACCTGACCCTCTGCGAGCGAGTTACCACCCAGACGATTGGCGCCATGGACACTCGTCGTCACCTCACCAACTGCATACAAGCCAGCTACGTTCGTTTGACCCCATTCGTTGATAGCAAAACCGCCCATCATATGATGCATAGATGGCGTTATCTCCATCATCTGCTCACGAATATCCACCCCGATCTCCATATGTTCAGCAAAGACATCGGGCACTAACTTCTCAGCCTTGCCCTCCTCCCAGTGGGTCACATCCAGATACACAGCACCGTTCTCGGTACCGCGTCCTTCCGCAATCTCCTGGTAGATAGCTCGCGTCACTTCATCACGTCCGGCCAATTCCAGACGCTGTGGTTGATACCGCGTCATGAAACGCTCATGAAACTGAATCATTTCCATATCTACCAGTTCAGCACCCACATCCAAGGCCCATGCATAGCCCTCACCCGTATTGCTCGGCGCATTGGTGTTAATCTTGTACATATTCCCACCACCACCCGTGGCCACAATTGTCGCCTTCGCCTGCACTACTTTATAGGTATTCGTCTTATTGGCGATAAGAAATGCACCTACTACCCGGTCGTCCTGTTTGAGCAGACGTGTGACATAGTGATCTTCCAGGAAAGAGACGTTCAAGCGGTATACTTCTGCCAGTAACCCTTGCATCATCTCACGTCCCGTGTAATCACCAGCGCATAGATTTAAGGGAGCCGATTGCTTACCACTAGCCCACGTAAAATATGATCCATCGGGCAAGCGATCAAATTTGACCCCATAGCGTTCCATATCTGCAATGCGTTCAGGCATCTCTTGCGCAAAAATCCTCGCCAACCGATAGTTATTGATAAACCAGCCACCTTGAATCGTATCCTCAAAGTGGATTTGCGGCGTGGCCGGTGCCTTCATTGCTACATTTATTCCGCCCATCGCCCAACCCGTATGTGCATCTTGTAAACGTTCCTTTGCCACCACCAATACTCGTGCCCCTGCCTCAGTTGCAGCAATAGCCGCCCGTAGCCCTGAACCACCTGAGCCGATAATCAGGATATCGGTATCTATTCTTTCAACGGTTGATTGTGAAAACATAATAAAGCTCCTTATATGAATAACTGCAACATGTAGGGGCCAGACTTATAACTCATACTCCCTCCAGGATTTAATGGGAACAGTAGCCAGGTCTTTTTCCACTATTGCCTGCACAAACAAACGTGCCTGCTTGATTTTCGTGAACAAGGGGATGTTGTGGTCAACGGCATAGCGACGCATCGCATAGTCGTCGTCCACTTCCTTCTGGATATACCCATCCACCACATTGATCGCCAGGTCAATCTTATTCTCACGAAAATAGGTCAGCACATTAGGCGCACATTGCTCATGTATCTTATACAGCATGGTTGCTTCGATGCCATGTGCGTGTAAAAAGGCACACGTCTTCTCCGTCGCATACAAGGGTATACCCAGCTTGCTGAGCAGCCTGGCACTCTCCAGAAATTTTGCCTTTTTCTCCTCGCCACCCAGGCTGATAAAGATACCCTTTTTCGGTACATTGCCACCTGTAGCGATAATCGCCTTGAGATAGGCTTCTTCCACATCCTCACCGAAACACGCTACCTCTCCCGTCGAAGCCATCTCGACGCGTAAGATAGGGTCAGCTCCGGTTAAGCGGGAAAATGAGAACTGTGGGGCTTTGACAGCGGTAAAGTGCAGAGGAGGCAAGGTTACGGGAGCTATCTCCGGCTGAAAGAGGGCATCCACAAACAATTCGATGAAGTTAACGCCTGTCACTTTCGAGATAAAAGGAAAGGTACGCGAAGCTCGCACATTCGTCTCAATGACCGAGACCTCATTATTCTGGGCAAGAAACTGGATGTTACATGGCCCAGTGATAGCTAAGGCACTCACAATGGCTCTTCCAGCTGCTTCTATCTTGCCAAGTGTTTC